>Ga0065711_1004981_pt1 | contig 21705 bp, 10 predicted proteins | sample Hoacrofraction12_FD_59098 | JGI IMG/M metagenome (GOLD analysis project Ga0065711, IMG submission 59098) | Hoatzin crop microbial communities from Cojedes, Venezuela - Epithelial fraction 12 v2 (version 2) | ecosystem: Host-associated > Birds > Digestive system > Esophagus > Crop | place... | reverse complement strand
CCTCCCCCCCCCCCAAGCGGGGACCAGCAGATCTGATGTGCGTGGCTTCGGATTTACCCAAATACTTCGGGAATAAAACGAGATCCCCTGCTGAAAGAAGCGAAGAGCGGCGGCTGGGTTTGCAGCTTTCCCACTCGCACACAATAAATAATCTCGGGCTTTTTTTTTTCCCCACTCCCCCCCCGCTCGGTGAAACAGTGTGTTTCACTATGATAGTGTATTCGGGGGAGCCGGTGTGCATTCGGGCAGATGAGAAAAAGATCAGTGTTTACTGTAAGGTTGTTAGGCTGGATGTGGTCTTGTTGAATTAGAATTAGATTTTAATAATTTACAAAGCAGGTTAGGGAAACTGTTACTAAATTTACAGCAGAGAAGTGTCAGTAAAGCTTCTTGCTGACACAATGATCCTGCAGTTTAAGTGATCTACTCCAGTCCCTACCCGTTATTATTTTTTTTTATTTTTTTGGTAATTTAATTTTGAGAGAGCGTTCAAACATTTCTGCAGAAATGGTTACACTTTAATGATGCACGTGATGAGGAGGTGAATCTTTCGGATGAGATGAAATAGGGCCAACCGATTCGGGTTGTGAGAATATATTTTTTGCTGATAGCTCCGGAATTTGGTTTATGTAACAGGTAATTTGTGTTTGTATGTTTTTTTGGCGGACTGTTGAAATCTTAGAAGTGGGTTGCTAAAGTATAGGCCATTCTATTTCAGTTTATCTGACTTTTTTATTTATTAATCTTGGCTGGGGCCTGAATGCTGTGGTGATGGTGGTATTTTTTTCCCTTGGATGATAAACAAGACCAGTATAAGGAACAGGTTCATGTGGCTGATAGTGTATTATATTTAGAAAGCATAAGTTGGTAGTGAAAGAATACCTCGGGAGGAGTCAAAAAGATGGAAGAAGGTTTTTTCATTATTGCAATGCCAGCTGCACAGTTCAGCTTCTGGGTGCTGCACGTGCTTCCTTGAAGAAGCTATGGAGTTTATACTTCCATTTTTGATAGATTTACTGCATGTGTATGTAATTCTGCATTAAATAGTTCTGTTGGAACTTGTTTACCCTGTTGCAATAAATCATATTTTTTAAAGCTGTTATTACAAAAGTCACACCCAAATAATGTCTGTTTCAATGGATTTAATAATTTATGAAGCATACAAGTAACCAAATATTTTAATAAAATAAATACTCGAAAGTGTTCTCTGCATTGTGGAATCAACTTCTGTTAGCATACAAGTCACTTTGGTAATTGAAGTCAACAGACACTGAGGATGAGTAATGCTTTCCAAGGACACATTCTAAGACCCTGATCCTGCAAATGCTTATGCCGATGCTTGACGTTGCACGAGTGCGTAGCCTTACGGAAATCAACAGAGCTGCTCTTGTTAATGTTCGTGTTATTAATGCAGATAGTTGCGTTGATTTCAGTAGAGGTGCACATGCTGGTGAAGTTAACTGTACACAGAGCTGCTTGAAATATGTAGGCCTAAATTCCCCCTGTCTCATTTCCCTGAAGTATTACTCACGTATTTCACCAAGATGCGGTGGGCCTTTTTAACAGGCGGGACAAGACTGGTAAATACAGTAGCTGGATGGGTTAATTCACTGTTTAAATGTTTCCTTTTGACATTTCTTAGTAGTATGGAATCAGCTACAGGAGTACTACCAAGACAAGTTTTATAGGAAGAAGCAATACTTATTTCTTAGACCAGCTGATAGAGTTGGGAAACAAACAAACTTTGCTTGCAGAAACCTTTTTTGGCTCTCTGCCTCTCCCTGCAAACCTTGTCTGGCTTGTGCCCTTAGAACAGTTCTGGCTACCACACTGGTATTCTTACAGAAATACCAGAAAGTAGAGTAACTGTGTAGAGAGATTCATAAGAAAGTAACTGACTATTTCTAAAATGGAGAATAAAGAGGTAATATGTAAAATTTGTCAGTGTTAGTGAAATTTTGAAGCATAACAGTGCTTTTTTCTATACTTTCTTAAATTTCTGTAAAATCTTGTGGCAAATAAACTGGATTTTTCTTCTGTCCTATTTTTTTTGTCCTATGCATACTGATGACTTTAATGCCAAATAATCATTTATACCTTTTTGTATACCCGTTCTTTAGCATGCATGGTCCCTTGCAGAGTGAGTTGAAATTACTTTGTCCCAAAGAATATATAGTTTAAGGCTACAGTCCTGTATCAAGTCTACAGCTGTATGAAGTTCTGTTGACGTAATGATGTCAGCATTAGGTCTGATTTTTCCTGTTTCAGGATTTTTGGCAAATGCGAGACACAGATAAAAAAGTGAGCAAGAAGAATTGTTGCACTGTTCCATTAAGTTTATTCCATACAATTTGTACATATGTTGGTGGGTTAGCTCTCTTAACAGTCTATCTGGGTGAACTGTCAGTGGGAGAGTGGTGCAGAAAGAAGCTTCTTTTTGGAAAATTTGGGGTAATCTTTACCCATTTCATCCATTTGGAATATGTTTGTAACATTTGTTTTCCTTCAGTAGGGATATGTCCTCAGCACCAACTACTCCTCCATCAGTGGATAAAGTAGACGGATTTTCTCGGAAGTCCGTCAGAAAAGCCAGACAGAAGAGGTCACAAAGCTCCTCCCAGTTTAGGTCTCAGGGCAAGCCTATAGAGTTAACTCCCCTGCCTCTGCTAAAAGGTAAGATCAAGAATGATTTTTAATAAATAAAACAGTTTTACTCTACAGCCAAGTATTCTGTTGTGAGAAATTGCAGGGAAATTTTGCCAGCAATGAGAGATGGTTCATGCCAGAAATGTATGTATTTAAGCTCTACAAAATATTTTATCTGTGACTTGAGGGTGTGGTAATTGTTTGCGATACTTTTGAAAGTTTTAAATGCTAATGTTCACCCCTACCATGACTTGAATTTTCAAGGCACTCTGACTACGTGAATTTTAGTTTGTGAATCCTCAATGGTTGATGTAAGTGAACAGTGATTTTGGTAAGGGTAAATTGACTTGTGAGTAGAGGGGAACTGGTTTTTAGTATCTTTCTTGATGTGTGGGTCTGCAACCTGTGACAGTGGTGCCAAAGGCTGCCCACAAGCATATGTTGAAGACCCTACAGCAACGTATTAGCGGGGAGATGGGACCCCCTCTCATACTGTTTGTGAATGGGTAGCTCCCAGCTCCTGGCTTCTGCTGCATTTTGAAATCGAAAGATCCCATGAGTTGCAGCCTCTCAAGAGGAAAGATGCTGCCAATCAGGTCTTAGGCAAGACGCTACTGTTTTGAGAGCCTGCGTATCACAGCTCCCGTTGAGTTTCTGCTGGCAGATTTAACCTCTAATTTGGGAAAGAAAATTATGATCCAGCATACTACTCTTGAAAGGATGCCAATATCTCTGTAATATCTTGAGTGCTTCCCCTAAGTCCCAGTTGTCACTGAATTTGAGTACAAATCCAGGGGCCAAAAGCACCTCTCAGAATTATGTCTGTCTGGTGAGGAAGCAGGAATCGCTTTTCAGAAGTGTTTCTTTTATACTGAATTCTCAAATGGTCTATCTAGTTTTGTGGATTTTTTTCATTGCTATTCTTCGTTTCTGCCCTAAGTATCAAAAATAAGCATGGTTGTTGCTGATAATTCTGGAAAATAGCAAGATTCATAGCTTTAATATTATGTCTGTCCCATTTTTGCGTTGTGGGCAAGTGTGTTTCCCACATTGCCTCCTCTACCTTTTTGGCAAATTTGTTAATCAGAGTATTGAAATATATAATAAATGTGTAGTCGCACTTTGGTTTAGTTCTTAGCCCCACTTTTTCATAAGAAGGGAGAAGTTGCAAAAACTAACAGAAAAAGCACCAAACCATCTCCCTCCCCCCGAAAAAACTCACACCTTAATGTGTGTCTGTTAATTTGATTAAAATTAAGATTGTAGGATTAGTTCTAGTGGAGTTGTCATTAAAATGTTTGGGGTTTCTTTCTGTGGAATACCTGTAAGAATGCACAAGTGGCTGTACTGGGTCAAAAGAAAGGTCCATCCAGCCCCACTGCATCATGCCTGGCAGTGGCCACATTGGAAGCGTAGAGGAGAGTGGAAGAGCAGGAGGCCTGGAGTGATGCTGTACCGGAATGCTCACCTCCTTCAGCATTTCCCTGTTTAGGGTCTGTTGGTGCCAGTAGATTTGACTTTGTAGTCTGCAATGAGTATTATTTTATGAATTTTTGTTGTTTGGTGACAGTGTGATAAAGAAGCAAATGCTCCTTTAAAATAATTTTAAAGCTCGTTTTAGGTTTTTGCAGGTCGTTTTTGATATGCAGCTCATTTCCTTTGGAAATACTAGTTGCTGCACTTCAGAAGGTGAATGGGGTTTGTCCTTTGGCTTAAATGGCTAGGTAACTGGAAGACGTTGAGATTTGTATTTGTATAAATGAAGAAACTCATGTTACAATTATTTCACTCTATTGTGTAGTCCCATTCAGGGAATAAACCGGGCATGCGCACAAGCATAAGAAAAAAGTTGCCTTTTTCTGAGGACGTGGTCTTGCAGAAACAGGATACGCAGGTGCTCAGTTTGACTGTTGTAGCTAGTCCCGTGGATTGAGATATAAAACTATAATAAGATAAAACAAACAGATGGGGAGCAGAGAGTGTTGGTGAGGCATTTATGATTAGTGTCATAATGAGTTACGGTGGTCCAGCTTCAAATTAAGAATCTGATCCTGTGAGTTAGTTTTCCCTCTTTGACTTAATGCGGATTCCCAGAGGCACAGGGATCTACCTGCGCAGATTAATTTGCAGGATTTGGGCCTAACAATCTATCTGAAACAGCAGTGGTGCTGGTCCTTGCTGAAGGGACACTGGCAGTTTAAAATCATGCTACTATTTGGAAATATTCTTGACCTACACTAATATTTGTAACATTCAGGATTATTAAACCTGAAAGAAGTGAGGAAACAATTTTCTCCTGCATTTTTCATACTTTTCTTGGCCAATTGCCTGAAAGTGCTAATTATTTAAAGTCTTAGGTTTACACTTATCTTCAAACAAGTGACTAGTCCTATTACTTCAGTCCAGTAACAATATGATTTCCAATTTCATCCTTATTATTTGGGTCTTTCAAACCAAAACAGAGCTGAGATTTCAGCAAAATAGCTTTCTAAAGTATCAGAAAACTGAGATCAGTTTGGAGATCTGCAGTTGCTAAGTTTACATAAACTTCTTGTTTTGGGTAAATTTGAAGTTTAATTAAACCTCTTCAGAAATATTTCAGTACAGGAAATTTTTACAAGACAGACCTCGAATTCAACCTTAGACATATTTCATGTTCATGATGGAGGGGCTTTGCTGACAACAATGTACATTCTAGGCTTCCTTCTTTTTTTTTTATAACTATATTGCATATTGACATTTGCAAGCTGCTTTGTCTCAAGCAGCACTTTCATGGACTTCAGTATCTTCTTTGGTTTCAGGAATCACATATGCAGAAAACTAGATAAGTGCCTAGTCCATTCTTTGCAAGTTTCTATACTGTGCCTGTCAACATAATGATTTGAGCACCTTCCAGTAGTGTATTAAGTGACGTGACTACGCATCTGTCACATCTGATCTGCTCTCATTCCTTTCCCTAGGGGCAGAGTCATATATAGTGGAATGGCTTGTTTTGGTAGTGTTTTAATGCAGTTTGTTGCTTGCTGTGAACATACATGCCTGTATTGCAAAAACAGATAGATAAGTCAGTGTTGTTGTTGTTCATTTGGTAATAAAAATGTTTCAGGAAAGAAAAAGAGAAGAGACACTATGTTTTGATGCTATGTACAAGTTGGAAGAATAACCTACTATTTAGGAAATGTAATAAAGAGGACTGGAATTTTCAGTATTGCTTGTTCCAGAAAAAAAAAAAGTGTAAAGAAATTTAAGTTGTTGGGTTTGTTTGTTTTTTTGTTTTGTTTTGCTATTTTTAATTAACAGAAGTGTGTGTATTGTATGTTTTTGTAGACAAACATTTAACGTATTTAGAAAATAAGATGTGCCTTCTGAGGCTCTGTTGGGCCGTGTTTAGGCTTTCAGAAGCTGCAAGCCAAAAAGCTGCTCTGTTTGCCTATGGTAAAGACTTAAGTTTTCTGATAATTATATTTTTATTTATTGCGATGGGACTAAATCTGATTTGGAGTTGTCATTTTTAATATGACTAATGTCCAAGATAACACTTTAAACCCAGCTTTTTCTCTTTTGTTTCAAGTGTGAGGAATGGGACGAGAAGTGCTTATGGGAGTTGTGATACAATTATCCTGCATTTTCAATATGTGTGCTCTTACATATGTTTCAATCTCAAATGCATTTTTAAGTGTTTGTGTGCTCTTGCCTGTTGTATCTTGCAGCGCATTATGGCTTTTGATGTTTGCTTTAATGTTAAAGAGGTTATTGGTATCATCAGTGCTGGCAGGTCCCCTAGATAACTGGTTTGTGGCGGAGGAGTCTTGGTGAAGGGCCCTTTTCTGGGAATGAGTACTTCCACCTCTGTGCCTTAGTCAAACCCAGCCCGAGTTTGTTACCCAAGTTTGTGGCACGCCTCAAATAATGCTTGTTCTGTAGAGGAAGATAGTATTATGTGTGCATTGGAGATAGGTGTATTTTTTATTGGAGGGTTATTTTACTTTCATTTTGCATAGGTACTCTTTTTACTGAGAAGTCTCTAGAGGTAGATCAGTAGAAGTGACGAAAAAGCAGTTGGTTGGAAAAAAGTATATTGTAGTACTGGACACATGAAAACACATAGATTTCAGTATGACCGCTAAAAAGGGAAGGGGGAGTTCATTTATGTGTCTGCCAGTATCGGTAATGGGAAGGGAGTGTCCAGAGGATGGAGACATACATAGAGATGACTAAAAAGATCATATGCCTTATGAATGCATGCTGAGCATCTTGAGAAATTGGACAGATAACTTGCATGTAATTCACAGTATTCTTCCCATCCCCCTCGGCCTCGTGAAAAATACGTAAGTTAGGTAGAGCAAACTATCCAAAGGTAAGACTGTTAAATTTTAAATGATTGTATCCCATTTTTGTAAGTTCGAGGTGTGCCTGTTTTTTACTATGATCCTCCCACATTTTCCAGTGATCTAATATAATTAGTGTAGATTACTTTCAGGTTTTCTGAAACTATTGTATATTTTTGTTGAAAACAGTACAAAGTAGTAAATTTTTCTTGAAAATAGTACAAAGTATGATTTTTATTTTTAGATAATTTTTCTTCCTTAAAATAGGCACTCGGAACAGAAGTTCTCTGTCAACAATACCAATTGCTTTGCTACCTCAATATTATGAAATTTATTGAGCTTCTAATACCTTTATCAGATAGTTTCCATGGCATTAAAGAATTGCTGTAGTGGCAACAAAAGAGCATTGCATAGTCAGGAAGGGAAAATCTCTTTTTACTTGCTGTTTGCTTTTGATCATTATATTATTTCCCTACAGCTGAGATTTTATTATAAGCTTTTCCTATGAATCTTAACTATAGGTGAAATGCTGAAGTTCTTAAGTAGTAAAAAAACCTACCAATTCCAGAAGACTTTTGACTGAGAACTGCAAGATGCACACCTTCTTTTTCAAATAGTTACTTTTGATTTTTCTTAAAGTCTCCTTTATCATAAAGTGTCTGTGTTTTTTTTCAGACTTATGGATACGGCCTTCAAAATTGTACGTATTATAGGATGATGTGGGAAATAGTTATGTTTTGAGTTGTAGAGGGTGAAAGCTATACCTTCTATTTTCTGCTGACTCCCATGGGGGTTAGCTGCTTGTCTTTTCTGTGCTACTCTCCATTTGTGAAGATTGGAATGCTTCACAGGTATCAATAAACTGTTAATAATATAGCTAAGCTAAATCCTTCCTCGTAATTTGTCTACAGGAATTTAGGGTCATAGTGGTTATGACTTCTCAAACTAAAGTTTTGTTGTATTTCCATCATTGGAAATAGATCCCAGGACTCGTAACTCATTGTGTGGAAGAAACTCTGTGCTGTGTATGATCAATGGTGAATCAAGCATCAGTCTTGGAACTACTTTTAGGAATTTTGTGCCCATTCTGGATGAAATAAATCTAGACATAATGGGTGATCTCTGTGTAAGATTTGGGAATAAGGCCACAATCCCAAAAGAGAGAAGGACTTAGCCTATTTATTATCTTTTCTTAAGATATATGGGGTTCCTGCCATACATAATTTCTTCATTTTCTCTGGTGTTCTTGGCAGTTGTCTTTTGAATATCTACTTAACTTTCTTTTTAATTTTTTCAGCATCTGGTGGTTGTAGAATAATTCTTTCCAATAATCTGAAAGGTTTCTGGTTGTTTCCAAAAAGTATTTGTTTGATGATGTTTAGAAAGGGCCATGTACTAATTACACTCTGTCTTTTTGAATTTGTCTCCACTTGTTATTGTCTCCCACATTTGGAATGTAGTTTTGTAGACCTGTATTTGTAGGGAACGGGCAGGTGTAGAAATGCTGACTTGCAGTTAAAATGATAGTAAAAGAATCCTCTTTATCTTAACAGTGTATTAGTGAAATTGCAGTTGGTGAGAAACTCTGTCAGCTTAGCCCTGGTCTTCTAATTGTTTCTGTTCAGTTGTCTTTATTTATTTCGAAGTAGCTTTAGGTCTGGCGATTTTCCTATAGCTGTGGTGGTTTTTTGTTTGGTGGTGGTGGGTTGTTTTGTTTTTTAACCTGAAACCTTCAGTGTGATTGTTTTACTTGCTGAATTTCTCAGTCTGCCTTCTGGAAATGTTCAGTAATGATCATTCCTACCTCTTCCTTTTCTTTTTTCTTTTTTTTTCTTTGGTTTTTGTTTTATTTATTCTGAAAATGAGGTAACTCGTAATCACTCTATAAAATGTACTTCTGTGCCCTTCACAAGATTGAGTCTAAAATCTTGTTAGTTTTCTGCAGGAATGTTTAGACTTTACTATCATCAGAAACTTTTGTTTTCAGTATGTATTTGTACAGTATGTCTCTATAATATGTTGCCCAGTATTACTTATTTCTCTAATAATATTAGAATTTTCTTTTCTGCATCCACGTGTCACCCTGTGGGTCAGTAATAGAACCTCCTGTTTCTATAATAAGTACCTTCTTTATATTCCTTTCCCAAAGTACCTCTGACAAATATAAGTTTTGGTTTAGCCACGCAATTATTTCTATATAGTACGCGTGGTTGTTGGAGTATAGTGCTGCCTTTATAACTGATTATGATATGGAGCTTTACCGTTGCGAAAGGTCTATTTTCCATGTCTCTGGAATTATGTGTGTATTTGAAATGCTTATAATACATATCTGAGTATAAAGAAGTCATATATGTATTTAATGTCATATATAAAATTTAGGTTTTGAACTTATTTTATCTTCTGTTTTGTTCTTAAAATTCAGTACGTATAATGGGTTACTGCTGCTGTTGTTTGGTAAAGCTTCCAAGTAAGGAAGCAGTCCCTTCACGTTCAGCCGCTGGAAGCTGCTGCCTCCCTGAGAAAAGAAGACTTTCATTTATGCTTTCTGGGGAGTGGGAGGAGGACAGAAAACTATTTTTAGATTCAGGGTAGCTTCATTTCACCTACAGTTTTTTCGTTCAAGTTATTACTGTTCCTTTGTCGCGGGCAAAAATCTTTACAAGTAACAGATGAGAGGCCTCACTGAATTCAGTGAGTTTTGGTAGGGTTGGGCCTGTGTGGATTAGTGGTGGGACCATGTAATCGTGATAACTGTCTAGTTCACAAACATCAGCAAACACTACTTCATGGAAGGTTAAGGAAAATCTGTTAGAAAAAATACTGCAGTCTTCTTTCAGAAGATTGTGGCAGGGCTTATCTTAGTTTGAAAGCTCGCTGGGTTGAAGTGTCGGTCTTTGCTGCAGGTGCAGTTACATGAGGGTTTTTTCTGGTGGCAAAGCTTCTTCAAGAAGTTCCCAAGCACACACCAGCATGCACTGCCTCTCATCTCTGCCGAGACAAGTGTCTGCGGGGTCACAGTGTAAAGCAGATTATTAAAAACATTTTGTATCCTCCTAATTTTAGTCATGTGCTTGATCCTATATCCTCTCAAACAATTCAGCAGAACCGAAGTGGTGGTAAACTTTTATGTAGGGTTGGTAGCTTCTGTGCATGTGGTATTCTGCTTAAAAAAAAAAAAGTAAAAAAAAATGGCTGCAGTTACAGTCTGAGGTAGCAACTGTCCAAAGAACCGGTGTAAAATACTTTTGTGCCCTTAGTTGTTGCAGCTGATTGAAAACATTGTCTGTTTTGGGCAAGTTCTTGTAGTCAAGCTACAGGGGAATCAGTTTTGATCAGGAGTAATAATGATTTACAGTAATGGAAGGTTTTTCACCAGTAGGTTTTCTAATTGATAGTGATGTATATATTCTTAGATTTGTCTCATGTAACAGTGTCTTTTTTTAATCTCATGTGGAAAGTTTATTTTTCAGGTCACTGTATGTCTGGTATTAACTGTTGTATTGAGTTGTGTTGCTTGAAACAAAGTATGTAATATAGTAATTTCATTTTAAAACCCTTTAACATTTTATGATGTTTTTATTAATACATTTTTATAAAAAAGGATCATTATTTTGCATTTATGCCTTTTGTCACTATTTTTTCCTTTCTGATCTGTGTGACAGGTTCTTAACTGTGTTATTTTCCTTGCATGCAAGGTGCATGGTCCTTCCCCTAGCATCTGCAAGAGTCTGGGGCAGAGAAGGAACACTATATAACAGAGTTGATGTAGCTGGTTAAATGGGCAAAAGTTGAGAAAGCGAAAGGGATCCTTTCTGGGTAGCTTTCTAAAAGAAAAAATAGAACAGATAAAGTCTGTTGAACATCATTGGACATACTGCTAGCTCTTCTGTAACAGTAGCTTCAGATCAGTAGTTCCCTGATCTGAAGAGCTTGTTCTAATAACTTAATGTTGGACTTCAAAACTGACTGAGTTGTAAGAGCGATGGAGGCAGGCAGTTTGTTATTCTGATTATAAAGATTTGTGCATCATTGGTGTTGTTTTCAAGTATTTGTATGAATTTAAAAAGATGTTATCTGCTGCACATCAGTTGCAGACTTAGCCTTCCTTACTTGATGGGTATTTTGCAGAAGCTAAAGTAAATCATCAGTGGTGTCTCACAGATGATAAATAAATGCAGAAAACTGCGTACCTACTGGTAAAAGTACTAATTTTAGGACTTGGCTCCCTTAGTTGAAGATAATGTTGAAGTACTCAGATACAGTAATTTTTATCACAAAAATCTGACACCTTCATAGAATAAGGTTAAGCTGAGATTGTGTGTTGTCTGGAGAAATACTTCACTGTCAGATTTTGATTAAAACCATGTAATATATGTAATTTACATAGTTACCCATTTTATGCTTTTCATTGTGAATAGTGGCTAGGTGTAAGCGTAGTTTGTGTAATGGCAGGGAAGTGTTTGTCATAAGGTTAAGAATATCTGTCATTATAATTGTTATTTTAAATAGGTTTCTAACTTTTTTTGAGGAGCAGTAGAAAAAATGTTTAGAGTCATAAGAAATAACTGTGGTTTGTGTTGGATGTGTGGTCTGTACTTTTCTGTGGGATTCCTGGAAGATTTTCAGGACGTTTTAGGAATACGTTGTGTGAGATCTGTTATTTTTTCACCATGCCTGTGATATCTACCTGATCTGAGCTGGCCTTTTGTTGTTTGGGATTTCTGTGCCTCTTTGCAGTGTCATGAGTGTAATTTAATTTTACCGTGACTCGCTTGGCTTCTTTTTTGTGTGTGCTTGTACCAAACTTGGATTTTCAAGTTTTAAAATGCAGGTGGCAGGAAATTTGTTTGTTGCTTTCAAGGTTTTGAATAGATTGTCATATGGATTACGTTGTACAGGAAGACTACTGCAAGTTAAATTTCTCATGTTACAAATGGATATAGGGGATAGTCAGAAACTGAGGAAAGGATGATTTCAGGTGTCAGAGGAATTAAATATTCTTACTTTTCTGTTATCTTACCCAGTAGAATGTAATGTGAATGCATAAACTTCCATTAGTTTTGTTTGCAAGTTTAGCTCATGTGCTCTCCACTTTCACATTCCAACAGCTGGGCATAGATGTTATATGCAGTCTCTTTGAAAGTCTATCTAGTAAGTGTTTTCTGACTTTGTACAAGGTTGACTGTTCAAAACATCGTAAAGAATGCGTTTTCTCATCTATGTGGAAACAAAGGTGCGAAAGCTGGTGATTACAGCTGAGGCAGTACTTGAATCACCGTAGAGAATATAACTTCTTTGTTGAATATTGTCAGTGTTACCAAGGGAGAGTAAATTTGGCAGCTTGTTATCTTTGGTGTTTTCAAATAGCATTTTTGGGATAGCTTTTTGAAGAAGTTGAGGTGGTACTGTGTGACTAGTCATCTTGGTTCTCCTTCACTTTCCCTTTATTCCACCCAGCCCATACTTCTGCTTTCTTCTTGTTTGCTTGTTCTTTATCACTGCCTTCCTCACTCCCACTTCCTACTTCTTCCTATAACCTGATGGATACAATTCACTTATTTTTCCACAAGAGGGTGATAAAACTCACTCATACATATAAAAACAAGCACTCCAGGTGGAGTGGACTGCGGAGGTTGTTGAAAATCTCAATAGAGTAAAATTAGCTGTATTTGTAAAAAAAAAATAGCCTGTTCATCTCCTTAAGCTCCATCAGTGTGTTACAGTGGTTGTTTGTCTGCACTTCTGGAAACAAGACTAGACCTGTCAGGATGGAGATCCACCCTGTGAAGAGCGTGCCAGCTCCATCCTGCCTCTGTTGCAGTAATCAGACCTTACTGCAAGACAGTCTTCCCTTTCTGTTATTCATGCAGTAATTTTCCTTGTCCATTCTCCTCCGTGCACTCTCTTGATATTTTTTTTTTGCCTTGCGTATTATTAGAAGAAGCAGATCTTCTTCCCCACCAATGTTAAGAAACTGTAGTGGCTGAAATTTCTACTGATCTTTAAAAAGTGTAAAAAAGGCAAAGACAGAAAGAAAATAGCCACTGCTGTGATTTGTCTGTGACAGAGAATCTTAGTAGAAGCCTGTATCTGCTTTTGGCGAAAACTAGACCTTAACAGGTATTTTACTCAAGATAAAAGCCATTCTAGTTTCTCTTTTTAGGACTAGAAAGGGTGATGGAGAGAAGTGGTTACTAGTCCTCCTGAGAAGAGTAGCTGTCTTAAGTGATGGAGATTGTGGCGAAAGTTCTGTCAGCTGGGTTTGGCTCTTGCGAGAGTGGTGCGATTGTCTCAGGATATGTTGGACGGCAAAGGTACAGGAGCAGACCTGTTAGGTACGTGGGGGAGGGCTGGGTTGCAGGGCTTGTTAGATGCACTTCGAGGAAGAGACAGTGTGTCAAGGTGGTTGTTGGCCGCTATTTTGGATGCCATAATCTCAAAAAAAGTGTCTGTTGCTGTAAACTGCTTTAGAGTAACATCTGAGCTGCCAGATTAAATCTTGTTAGCCACAAGTAAAAAGAACTGCAGCCAGTCCCTTAATATTAGAGAAATGAGCAAATGGGATCTGTGTTGCGGGTTAGGCATAAGCTAAGCGGTGAAAAGGCTCCTGGAAAAATTCTAGACACTTCATTGTGATGAGTCAAAAGGAGTCCTGGCAAGGAAGGAGAAAGGAACAAAATGCTTGAGGTTATGTTTACCCCATCCTGCCATTAACTGTGAAATTTCAGGTCATGGAGTGAAATCTCACTGTTTTCTTTAATTTCAGGAAGAACAAACAAATGCCCAAAATAAAAAAGATGCAGTCTTTTAAGAAAAAGACAACCACGGAGTCAGTGATCTCATCAAAATATCTCAGTATTTTTGTCTCCTCCTAATAGCAGGAGATTCCAAAGGCAGGAGAAAGGTGTTGAATTTCTCAGGACGTCTGTTCCTCTTCCTGTTCTTTCAGTGTCTTTTGTCGCTAAACTACCACATGCATAATGCACACAGTCAAGCTCAACAAACAGCATCTGGAGCACCTTGTGTCATGGGCAAGAAGGGTCAAAGTTAAGGTTTGGTTCAGGTAGCTCTAAATCCGAAGTGGGACAGATTCTTCCAGCTAACAGACTTGAGGGGAACATCCCCACCTCAAAGCAGCCCTTCTACAAAAGAAAAAATAAACCCCACAAAACCCAAATCATTGTTATAATTTCTGCATGTGCTTCTGAGCTGGTTCTGAGCAAGTGTAAAGGAATTGGAGAGTTTTTAATTTATATTAGCAACATAAAAGCATTTTTCTTAAGTGTTCAGGATATTCTCCTAATGAAGGAATGCCGTAGTATCTAGAAACAGAAGTGGCTGGAAGCAGGTTTTGAAGTATCTCGAAGCAAGTTTATTTCGTGCTTCGTAAGGAACAGTCATTCCTGTTGCAGAAACTTTCTTAATCAAGGATTTTGCAGAGAGGAAGATTGAAATGCCCTTCAGAATAGATTCTGAGGTGACCTCATTTGGCGTGAGTGCATCGTTGGTCTCCCCTTGTTTTGCACAGTTGATCCTAGCGTGAACAGGCATTGCACCACAGCAAAAATTCATGTGAGAGCCAGCATCTTCAAAGTTATTTCACTGGTGGTGAAATGTGCCAGCAGTTCATGGTCAATAAAAAGCAAATGGTTTGGAAATGAACATATTTTCATGTTATTTGTTTTTGCATAAGTATTACACTTCTGGATTCAAAAAACCTTGATATTTCAAATATAATGGAAAAGCTCTACAACAATACATAATATACAATAAGAAAAGACAGACTGTTCTTTCATAGCAGTTGGTCTCTTTAGATAAAGCATTCCGTGCTTGATAACATTTTTGCCCGTGTAGTTTCAAATGTCTCGAAGCAACAGGACCTATCTGGTGTCCAGAGCTGCAGCAAAGATAGTTGAAGAGAGTGCCCACCCGTGTCTGCTTCGTTTTGGGAGAGGAGTCAAACAGGTGAAAGGGAGGTAATTCAGCCTTCCCCTCGCTCCGAGATTCAGTGCCTGGACAGGCAGTGCCTCCCCCTCTTTTGAGCTCATGCCGCATTTGTGGTTGATGCAGTTATTCTGCGCGTTGTTCCCAGGTTTCTTGTCCATCTTGAATATCTATATTTGGGATTATTTTTCCCAGATGTATTAGTTGGTGTTTTTCCAAACTGAATTTCACTTTATTTTCTGGCCATGTAAGGAATTTGCTTAGGTTCCTTTGTATTATTTCTGACTTTACTGCTACTCAAATTTTGCTCTTTAATATCCTCAGAAGATGTTATCTATATGCTATTTTAATCATATAGATCATTAAGGAAGTTATTAATGTCTGAACTAAATTGATTCTTGTATCTCACTGACATTTCTTTCCAATTGGATACTTTGAGATTTTTATCCTTTTATTTCTAGACTTTTCGGTAGTGCTGTGTTTCTCAGCCTCTCCTGTCCAAAAAAAATGGAATCAGTTTTAAACATAGGGCTTTCGGGGAAAACAGAAGTGTGATTCATGCTGGAATAGAGTAAACTTCGTAAATCCAATCACAGTTGAAATGAAGCTGTATTATAATCATTGAGTATGTATCTTCACATTGATTTCAGTATGCTGTCTTTGTTCTTTAATTTGTACATAGTAGTTCTTAAATGATAAATTATTAAGTAAATATTTTCCTAGTGGAATGTGCTTTCTATTTTTGTATATCATCTTGAGAACAGAATGTGATTCCTTTCTGTAGGGTCAGCTATTTGAAGTACTTGCCTGTGTTTGTTCTAACTGCATAATCTATAATCCTCAATATGTCTTTAATCCACTTTATCTCTTACAGAACTACATCTTTGGAACAGGGAAGAATATAGCATGATAGATAGAATTTAAGGGTTTAAAGTTTGGAAAGATTAAATCAATTTCTGAGGTTAGTGTTGATAGATTTTGGCAAATAGCAGTTAGAAGAAATGACTAGTTAAGAAAATAAAATAGTACTTAATCATATTTTCTTTCCTATGGAATGAACAACTAATAAGTAACAAAGGCATTTTACAGTATTAAAGAATGAATTTACCACCCAGGTGACCTTAAACATCTCCTGCAGTGTTAAGGGAAAGGAATTGATTTAATTTCTTTTGATTCTTTATGGTTATTGTGTGAAGTCGAACTGAACTGCAGAATGTTTACCTTTTGGGGCATGACAAAGGTATAAACTAGAGTGCCTGTTTCTTAGCATTGACCACTTGAGATTGAGTGGATGCATTAACCTGGAACAAATTTAGCCATGGGTTCAAGGAGGAGGGTGTGTGTGCATGCACACATGTGTTCAGAGGGCTGTTCTTGGAAGAATGAGTGTGTCCTGCTGCTGGTTAGTAGTGCTGGCTTTGAGAAAAGAGCTTCTGTGGCGATTGCTTCATTAGAATAAAGGAGGGGAAAAACTTTTGAAAAAATTGCCTGTAGCCTGCATGTATTAATAGGCAAAATGTGACCCTTGAACAAAGTTACTGGTGCTGTTTGAATGGGATGTGCTTTGATGGACTTGATAAAACTACACAATTTTGAAGTAGGAGAAAAAGGGAAGATGAGGGGTAAACAATCAGCTGTCAAAATTTCAGAAGATTGTTTGAAGTAACCCCAAACAAACTTTATTTAAAACAACTGTTTTTGCTTGTACATTTCAGGTGTTTTATGATGTGAGTATCACAGTGTTAGCTGCCAATAGAGTTGACTTTTTTTTATTCCCAGTGTTGCTGTTGCTTTCGTATGTTTTGGTAACTGACAGCAATTGAAAATCATTAAGTAAAACAGGTTATCAAAGGTCAGGTTTCTGTGTTTGTCTAGTCCTAAGGTATTAGGTACCATTTGTCAGGGGACAATGGATTTTTCACTTTGCCAAGTGACAATCAGTTTTTACAAGGTTTTTCGTTTTGGTGGGTGGGGTGAGGATAGCGAGCACACTAAATAACAAACCTGCCCAGTACAGGTTTTTGTTAATGAAGCCTCTCTACATAGCAGGCCTGGCTTCAATTTATTGTGTCTTTTTTTTAAGTAGTTGGTGTTAAACACAAATATTCCCGTGTTTGTATTTTAGAGGAAGGTGAATATGAGCAATGTTAACTAAACCTGGCACATCAGTCCTGATGTTTGTTGTTCTTACAAATGGTTAGGAACACGCATAACACTGAAAACCCCACATTGTTGTAATACTATACTGAAGGAAAAAGTTAGTGTGGAATTTCAGCATTCCACATTTGTAAAACTAATGAGAATCCTTCAAGGAGATGTAAATTGCAGGGAAGCTTATTTACACGAGTAGAGATTTCCTTTATAGAAAAAAAAGATACCATGTAAAGCAGCATGGTCCTTGTCTGCTACTTGCCCTTAAAAATTACTCCATCTAATCCATTCCTGGGACGGGATGGGAACTGACTGTCGGGGCAGCAAGTGAATCCGAACACCGAGATGTCTGTTTTACACCTGCGTATGCCATGGTGATAGCATCCATGTGGCGGAAGGGAGGGCCTGCGGTTTTTTTTTCCAGTGAGGAAATATGTGGGAATGCATATTTTTTTTGTTCCTTTTAGACAACGAGAAGTTTTCTACCAGCTTCACTGCTTAAATTCATATTGTGCTTTCTGTGCTGCCATACCATTTTCAGTAAAAGAGCAGTTGCATGGAGACAAAGAGGCTGCTGATTTAAGTCTCAATAGAGAAGTCTGTTAGGCTTCAACTGTGGGAGGATACTAAATGTAGCTAAGAGGTTGGCAGATGCTACCTGGACCAAAACTACTTGAAAATATTAAGCAGCTGTTTAGTAGGTTTGCCTAAAAACCATTTAATGACTGGGAAGAATTGCTGGGAAACATATGACAGAGGAGTTTTGGATTAAAAATGTACTTATTGTTTGGATGTAATTTGCTGTTCGTGTTGATTAAAAAAAAGTAGAGTTCAGCTACAAGTATTTTGCTAGTGTTGATGCGAGGGGAAGAAAAGTCCAACCCCAAGCCCTGCTTTCTCTTCCTACCTGTCTTACAAATTTTTTGGTAAATTATGTCAGTTTATGCAACATTTTGGCTTTAATTTTCAAAGAGAGAAATCCTGTTTCTGAGTATGTAAGTTAAGCTGAAATCTGTGAAGTAGTGCTGTCTTCTGAAGTTTTCAGAAAACTCGGTGTATCTGCTGCTATTAATGTTTCTCCAAGCTGTAACACTGTGGCAATTTACCTAAGGGGTTTGTTTTGTGCTGGAACCACTGAGAGCACCATAAGGAGACCAGAGGTGGGACTGGGCCTGAATTTCTACTGGGTGGATGCAGAGCTCCGTGTATGGCCCAAGAGGGGAGGCTTTCTTCATCTGCACCTTCCTCATCCCTGCGCTGGCCGCCTCTGCAGTTTGGGTAGTCCTGGGAGCTGCCCTGGTTTCTCGCCTTGTTGCCAAGCCTGAGTGTAAACGCTCTTCAGCTGTATCATTTCTGACCAGTGAGATGCTGTGTGGGATGCATGAAATGAGCTGCCCCAGCATTTTTGGTTTGTTTTTCTTTTTGATGGGTGGAGAAGGGAGATAAAAATGTTGCGTGAGGCTGTTGTGCTGCATGCCTAAATGCAGAGAAAAGGCCTAAGGAAGCCATTGCTCAGGAGCAGGGTAGTTAATTGAAGCAGGGAGTATGAACGTCTAATTCATTTCTAAGTGCGGTTCCCTTTGTGACCTGTTCTGTGGGGAGAGTTGTTTACAGGATCTCTGGGCTGGGTCATTAAATAGTTAACATCAATGGAGACATTTATGCTTCAGAAGCTGAGATTTGCACACGTGTGGGTATAAGCGTTTCCAGTAGAACACATCTGATACTTAACCTGGAAAAAAGTCAAGAGAGATGATTAATGTTTTGTACCTTTGGAATAGGTTTAATTTCATGCACCTAAAGCTGCTAGCAGGTGCTGTAGAAATGGGGAAAAAAAATGCAACCTTTTCAACATGTCCCACTTGTACTTCTTCACATAGAACCACAAAGTTGTATTCAAATCAACAAGAATCTTGAGTGAATGTAAATGGGAAATGCAGTTTTCCACAGCCTAATTATTCCAGAAATGATCATTTCATTGTAGGCAAATTTAACTAAAACCTAGGAGATTTCTGCAACGTATCTGAAAGAAAAAATACATTTCTCTTTTAAATTGAGGCAAAAAAATAGCAAGAGCTTTTCCACAGAGTCTGTGTTCATTTATCTCGGCTGCTAGTTCTGCTTCTGATAGAAATGGATTTTCAGTTTTCATAAATTTCAGTTCTTTGCTGTTTGCTTACTATTTTGTTTGTTACCACACTATACAGTAACATGGCTAAAATTTCTGTACAGTTTCATAAATTTCCAATTTTTCTTGTAGAATATCTAAAAATTTCTTTCTGAAAGAGCGCACTTTTGCCCATATGAAATGTTTGCTTTAGAACTTCTTTAGTGGTCCCTTGCCGTTTGTCAGGGGTGGGTTTTGTGACCTGGATCAGCCTTTTGCTTTGCCTGTGAACACCAGCCCAAATTTGACAGAGTTCTGAGACAGCAGAAAATTATTTTGCACGTAACAGCCAGATAAGGTTGTCATAATTAAGAATGATCAGGCATTTAGCATCTGTCATTAACTAGAGTGTGCATGTGTCATTCTCACAGAGCAAACGAGGGTGACTTGTTTCATCTTAGGTATGACAGAGGCACCAGTGTTACTTCTCTTTGTGGCACTGGTGAGATCAATACTAGGATGCATCACGGGGTCTGGGGCTTGGCATACTTGAAGAAGCTGTAGGAGAATGAGGGAGATGTAGCCCATTAAATGATCGAAGACTCAGAGAAAATGCCTTATGCAATACAATTTATAAAAAAATAAAATCTGAATAGTTTATTGGAAAGCTGGAGAGCAGATATGGTCATAGTGTCTTACAGGGAGAAAATACTGGTCAAATACAAGAGGAACTGAAGCTGTCAGCTGAAGCCAGAGATTAGGCATGCGTTTTTAATAATGAGGAAAAATATGTGCTGGCAGGAACACTTAAAGTGATGTTAGATTCTGTGTTTGTGCGCTTCCAAATCAAGAGTCACGACTTTTAGTGAAGTTCTGTTTTAGTTGAACAGAGATTACCAGACTTAATTCAAGGAGCGTTGCTTCGTTAGGAAATCTTAGGGACTGTTTCATTTAGGTTAGACTATCTGCTCTGGTAGCCCCCTCCAGCTTGTAGTTTCCTAAATCTGCAGCTGTAAGACACCCAGCTTTACCCATTTCAGAAGCTTTGAGAGTTTGTAGGAAGGGCAGTAAGGGATTTGGGAAGAAAAGCGAGGCTTTCATGAGTTAAGACTAGTTGGGTATTGCCTTGGAGGAATTAGACTTTGTTGTTTCCTCTGCTCTGGATATCTTGGGTGATACTCTGCTAGTTGTTCAGCTGCTCAGCCTGAGACACTGGGTTGTAATTTGCAGAATGGCTGGTGACTCAAAATGCAAGTGAACGTGGTGAGAATGAGTCCTGAATACTACACAGTTCTAAGTAAACATTCAGAAAAAATCAGGATGTCTCAGATTGGGCATTGAAAATTGATGGATGCTTTTAATCTGAATCTTTTTATTTCTCAGTATTCTCTTAAATTAATATCTTGTAAGTAATACAGCATAAAAATGACAATCTTTGAATATGTTTTTCTTGTTTAGTTTGAGAAAAACAAGAGATAAAAATTAAATATGACATTATGCAAACACTTTAAGATTCACTGCTTTTATTACAGCTAAGTAGCTGAAAGATTGCTCTAATCTTATTTTAAGAGGAATAAATCTGATTGAATTATAGTTGTTTTTATTTTCAGAAATCACACGCTGTCACCAACATTTTAAAAAGTCTTGATTAAAAGTAATAATACAGCCTAGTGAAATTCAGGAATGATCCGGACTGGAGCACTGTGGTTTCATTGGTTCATCTTGAGTGTGAAGTCCCTTCCTTCTCGGTCAGATTTTTTTTTTTTAAAGTAGTAAAACTTTTAAATTAATTATTCTGTTTTTAAAATTCATTATAATAATTCATTATTGTATTATGCAAAGTTCATTTTTCTTTCTAAGAGTAGTGTGCTGCAGTTGCTTAAGATTTTTTTTACTGCAATCCATAGTTTGTTTTGTTGCATCACCAGATCTGTTTCTTCTCATTGGCACATTTTAGGAAGCCTCACCAGGTTAAAGTAGGGCTGTAGTTTTAAAATAATTGTAAACTGCGATCCTGCTTAAGCTCTTCTATTTTCTCACATCCTTCTGCTTGCCCTAAGCACAATTATCTTTGCATGCCCTTTTTCCTGCTCGCTCTTTACTGCTGGGGAGAGCGCTGGTACCGTGTGCATTTGTGATCTTCATAACTCCAAACAGTTCAGTGGAAAATGTCTTGTGTGTTCGCTTCGTATTCCCTTCTTTGGGTCAAAATCTTAGGGAATAGTGAACAACTTCTCCCAGTACTGTGAAGTGGTATTGTACAGTGCCAAAAAGTTCATCTGTGTGGACTTCTGGTATGTTTTTTCTACTAATTTTGTGGTGTAACATGCAGTAATTTATTGTGATGTGTCACGTGTCCTTACAATAACATTTGCCCTTCTTACGCGTTTGCCTTCCCATTTCAAAAAAAATTTCTTAAAATTAGTCAAGCAGATCATTGAAGGTAGAAGGGAATGGCTACCCTTACAGAGATGATTGAAACCTCAGAGATGATGATGATGCGATTTAAAAAAAAAACCAAACCCCAAC
>Ga0065711_1035885_pt1 | contig 21706 bp, 18 predicted proteins | sample Hoacrofraction12_FD_59098 | JGI IMG/M metagenome (GOLD analysis project Ga0065711, IMG submission 59098) | Hoatzin crop microbial communities from Cojedes, Venezuela - Epithelial fraction 12 v2 (version 2) | ecosystem: Host-associated > Birds > Digestive system > Esophagus > Crop | place... | reverse complement strand
CCCGTTACCCCCCCCGCTACCAAAATCTGGCCATGCAAACACACTACAATCCCTCACTCTGCTCCTCCTTCTCTTCTGCCCGTTCACTGGTGAGAAAGGACAGTGTTAGAGAACAACCACAAACAACTTCTGGCTGTGTGGGCAGCACAGCAAATTTGGCCAATATGCCAGCAGCACTTCATATAAAGGTCAGTGTGGTACATCAGTGTGGTTTATAAGGAGTGAAAACACAAAAGACTGGCCAACGGGACTGTTAAACTGAGGCCATCATGGCCACTGGCCAACCACCTATGTTTAGATTGACAAGTGACTGATGTGGCCTGAAACCACCAGGCATGGTGCCTGGCAGAGCGTAGGTGGCTGCCATGACCCTGCATGTGTGGGAGCCCTTGTGGTCGGGGGCAATAATCTGTGCAGGAGATGTCCTCATGCACCAGAGGGCTGGCCTTGAAGCAGGAGAGGGATTTATGGTGGTGATTTTCTGCGGCTAGGAGGACAGGCAGTTCTGGGTCCATGTTGGGGGTAATTGGGGAAGAGCTGCCATAGCTTATGAAGGAGCTCATAGTTCTGCTTACTCTCCCTTGCCTCTGCAAATACACCTTGCTGTGCTTATCCTCACCCCGTCAGAGACAGCATCCCGAGTGACTGCAAGAGGAGGAGCAGTTCCTCGTGTTGGGGCACCTGCTGCTCTGTTGTTCTGCAAGTGGCCTGTGTGGCCACAGAGGTGTGTTCCCTCTAGGTCTGTAGTCTCTGTGCCCTCCACGAGGGCTGGACTTGGGCACTATGGGGTTGCTGCTGTTAATGCTGCTTCATCAGAGGACCACACATGGGGGGGCAAAAAGGTGAAGTTTCTCCAGCTTTGATGGCCTGAGGAGAAAAACACTTTGGTGATTTACGGTTATGCTCTTCATAGTGCCCTCATTCTCTGGGGCAAATCTTCTGCAGCAGGGTCTTGCACCTTTGACCGCATCCTAGGAGGTCTGTGAGGAGTAGAGGTCTGCACAAGGGGACCTGCCTGTACTGGTAAATGCCATTAATGCCATGAGGGACAGCAGGTAGATGGCAGCGTCATGGACCGATTCCTTTCTGGCTCCAGATCGCAGAAGACAGCCCTGTCAGCATGGGAAAAAGGGATGGGAGGGAAGAGCCAACTTGTGCAATAACACTTTTCTGTTGTGGTTTTTGTAGCTGCTTCTGAGTAAGAAGTGAATGGAGAACCTCCTCATGCTTCTGGTAGCCACCCCCACCCCAGCAGCAGATTAACCTTTTAATTGCAGCAGAGGTCTCATAGGTGTTTGTGTTGCTATGGACCATGCTACTCTTCATCTGAGTCCCTCTGATGTCATTCTGACCTGTCACAGTCTCTGTGTCAAGAGATACGGTCTTCTGTCCCAGCTAGTGTATGTGCTCCTTCTTCTCCATGCCCCTTCCTCTACCACCAAAGTGATAGGACAGAACAGTTCAACTAAACCTTAATTGGGGTGTTCATGGACCACAGTGTCACTGGAACATGGCTGGATGGCAGACGTGTGGGGGACAGGGAGAGGATGGACTGAGGCTGGACTTTCTCGTGACAGGAGACTGCTGCAGACCAGAAGTGGGAGGATGAAGGTATACCACTGGCTCAAACCACATGGAAGGGGAGAGCCTGTTGTCTTGTGGTGATTTACCAGGTAATTGTCCTGCAGGTTGAATGCAAGCACAATTAAATCATTTTGCCCAGTAATTCAGTGGGGGGATGAAATCTTTATTAGCTGGTGGCACTGCTTTGACAGTGACAACATGTAGCCTGCTGTGTCTGGGGATGACAAAGGTTGGCGTGTGTACAATCACATATGGATGCCATTAAAGTCCACTGTTCCCTCTGCAAAGCATGAATTCTTAGAAATTAAGACCACAGACTTCGCACTCAGCCAGAATGGAGTCAAACTGCAGAGTAGGTTTTTTATGGTAAGAAGGTGTTTTCTGTCGATGGAAGTCAAACTAGGACACTTGTTGCTTAGAAAGCCTGCTCTCAGCATGGCTGTCTTCACCTGGAAAGAGGACTCGCTGATGTCCTTTTAGCGTGTGGACCCGTTTACTGCTTCTCTCTTACACCTACACACAGTCCCAGTCAGAGACAAAAGCCAGTTTATAAGCTGTGTGTTCCCTGAAGGCAGTTGTTTTGGCAGAGGGCAGAGGTTACGGAAGGGAAGTTGATGTGCTGGCACTTGTGTTTCGTGCCTTCTCTGCAGTCCCCTTGATCTCAGAAGTGATGTAGCAGCAGCCTGCCTGTTCTCTGCTTGGCTTCTTTTAAAAACAGACAAACTACAACAGTGTAGGACTTGATTAATTTGCTGAAGCATAGGCTTCTAGTGCTGTCTGAGATGCCCTGGGTAGCCCTGCCTGGCTTCTAGCTCCTGGTCCAGGAGGGACTCTTTTTCGTGTATAACCATTATTACAGCCATCAGCCTCATGTGGTTGTTCCGAATGTCCTATGGCACCTCAAAAGACACAGGATGCTTGTGCATGGGCAATTGAAGTGTCTTTCCTTGTAGTGTCTTCCATGTTGAAGGCCTCTGATAAGCTGCTCCCTGTCAGTTTTATCCCACTGATGTTGGGGACTGTGTGCAGCCCGGAGGTGGGAGGAATCTTTCTGATTTTGTGTTGAAAATACAAATCTTCTGCAATAAAGAGTACAGTATACCTGTTAACTACCCCTCGCTACCCACCACTGCAAATCACTCTTTAAAATGCAGAGCTTGTACTTGTCTTCTGTCTGGTGAAGGCAGCATAGGCTTGAAAGACAGGTTTAAGCATGTGGGAAGGAAAGACCAGGCAGCTTATAATATTTTGACATCAGAACTCTTCCAAATTCCAGAGTGCAGAGGTTCTATAAGATATATTTTCTTTACATACTGTCTTTTGTGCTAGGATTGACAATTTAAATCCTGAGGGGTTTGATTATGTTGTGATGAGACACATGGTAAGATAGCAAGTCTGATTTACTAACTTTGTATGGCTTGGTCTTGGGATCGGATCTGTGAGCACTTAAATGAGGATACGTTAAGTTTATCAATTGTTAGCTTGCTAATGTCATCAGCATAGTTGTTATGTTGCCTGGTAGTGATGATCTGTACGTACATCATTGTTGAGTAAATGCTGGGGGAGAATGCTTGGCATGGCTGCTTTTGTATGCATGGACAAACGGCGTGTCCTCCAGCTAAGATGGCAACTTAGATGCTTACAATGGGTCACTAGAAGGGTTATCTGATTCTTCTCAAGCTTGAAAATGGCACTGCAGCTTACTGGTAGATTTCAGCACATAGCTGGATCTCAGCTTCCTCGTCCTGCTTGTGGACAACCTGGCAGAGTCTCAGCTTCTTCCTTGACAAATTCTCATCAGCAGGCCACTGCCTCCTCTCTGCCTCATCGTGCTCTGTATTCACCTTATCTTACCACTTCTTTATGCTCCTTGAGTCTTTTTCCTCCTCAATTCACGTTATTTTTGGCCATCCATTTTTCCTGCCTTTATGGCCTGCTTCCGTACTGCTCTTCCCTCAGTTCTTCCAACCAGATCCAATTAATTTGGAAGTATCTTACTAATGATCATTGCATTTATAGAATGAAGATCTTGTCTTTGACCCATTTCCGTCAGCAACAAAATGCTGCTGTTCTTCATTGACGTCAAGTTTTCACTTCACTTCCACCCATACACGTACGCCTTCAAACGCTGCCTTAAATCTCCGAGACTTTTACGGGACACAACAAAATGGCATGAGCTGATGTGATTCATACTGTTATTTGCATGCCCCCTGATTATTACATGCCTTCTTATTTCTGTTGCTCCAAGTAGCCTTACCCACACTTTGGCATCCCACTGTGGTGGAGGCTACTCAGACAGCTACAGAAGAGACAGAGTCTGCTCCGATATGCTTACACTGAAATTTCAGTCAAAAAACAGCAGATGCATGGGAAGAGAACAAGGTGAACAGAGTTCAGCAGAAAGCTGGAAGTCTCCAGAAGTCTTTCAAGAGAGCAAATAAAATGTCTTGTCCTGTATCTAGTTAATATTCCCTTTGACTCTGTAAGAGTGAGGACTTGTAAGATGAATACCAGAAGTAGCAGGCTTAAAAACAGAATGGCATGCAATGTGGTAAAATACAAGGCGCCTGAAAATTCTGTTTTAATAACAAATGTTAATGAAGACGTGGGATACAGTGAATTGCTCTTAATTAAAATGTATTACATTAATATTGTCAATTCACATTGTTTGTGAAATTAAGTGGAATCATTTAGTAAGGAATGAAAAATAGATGGATTTACTCTTTTCCTCCACAAATTGAATTTCTTCTTTGTTAGATTTCCCTAGATACAGTCTCATTTCCTAAAGAACTAAAAAACTATGCATATGATAACTAGCATGAGGTTTAAACATGAGTGCTAGTTCAGAAAACTGATCATTCTTTTTTCATTTATTTTATGTAGGTTTCCTTTGCCTGATCTGTAAACATGTCCACAGACCTGCTATGTAAGTACATTTCCATCATCCCACAGTGATTTTTTTTGTACCATATGTTTTTATCAGATTCCCAGATGTGCTTATGATTGATGTCTTTTTTCTTAAGTATAAAGTCTGCTTTTACATTTGTGTTTCTTCTGAGACATCTGTGGAACAATATTACCATTATAATCAACGGGATTATTCTTGGAATAAGGCATGACTTAATATGAGTAAAATTGTAAAAATCTGTCCAATGTACAAGAACAGACTGGTTCATTGAGACTTAAAAAATTACAATTCTATCTAAAATGTTTTATCTATCTTTGGCACAAATACCATCCCAGATGACTACAGAGTGATGTGCTGGAGGTTTTTTAATCACTTTGTGAATTTAACTCCTCTGTTTCCAAGGCGTCATTATCCAAGTCACATCCAAACCTCACTCCTCATCACTGTTATCCATCCTTCTTTTTCAACAGCAACAAATATACAAACAGCATATCCCTATACTTTGCTGTCTTAACTACCGCAAAAAACTACTGCTTAGGTCTCCCTGATACTTGCATGCTCTCACTCCAGCCTAAGCTATCTGCAGCATTAAGCACATTTTCTGTGCTTGTTGATCTGTTTTATGTGCTTTCTTTTGGAGTCCCTCCAGTGCCTCAGCTGCCATTTTTTATCATTGCCTCTGAGGGCTTCCCAACTGCGTGCTGTGCAGTATGATAGGAATTTCAGAAACCCATGTTATCAATCTCCAATACTTCCTCACAGGAACACAGAAAACAAATTTTTTCTTTGGTCATTAACTATAATCTGTTAATAAATATAAAAGTATCAGTGGCAGACAGCAGCTATCTGTGGAGGCGATATCTGTACTTCAAGGTCAAGTTATTTGTGAAAGTGTGTTTTTTGAGGTTTATTTGCTACCTGGCAGTTTTGGGGCACACTTAAGTGCCATTTAGATACAGGGAGAACTCTGAAATGAGGAATGTAATACGCCTGACTGTATTGTGTACAAAAGGCAACACTGCTGTCAGGAGTGAAATGTTAAAGAAAGGAGAGCGGGCAGGGTGACTGCACAGTGGTCCTGGTCAAAATCACGTAAGATGACTCAACTCTACTCAGATGTTTCAGCTAATTTGACCATTTCAGCTAATTTATGCACTGGCAGTTTCATTTTTCTCTCTTCAGCTCAGCATCAGCACTTCTCTCACACTTTCCCTAATGATCAGTTGGCAAGAGAAGTGGTCGCCTGAGGAGAGGCTGGAGGAGTTGGGTCTGTTCATCCTGCAGAAAACAAGGCTCAGGGGAATCTAGTCATGGTCTTCCAGTAGAAAAACGGTGGTTATGGAGTAGGTGGAAGCATTTGTCTCCACAAGGATGCACTCTGGCAGGACAACAGGTGATGGCCACAAGTTGCTTCAGGGGAGATGCCCTTGGATATGAGGGGTATTTTCAGTGTGGGTTTGATTAAACATTGGAATAGGCTGCCCAGGGAAGTGGTGGAATTTCACATGCTGGAAATATTTGAGATATGGCTTGACAGGGCCCTGGGTAGCGCCAGTCTAAGGGCCTGCTTTCAAAAGGAGGCTGGGCTTGTTGAGCTCCGCAAGTCTCCTACAGAACTGCAGAATTATTTAAGTTGCATTTCCTTGTGTCTTCAGCTATCTTCAGTGCGATGATCAGTCATCCCTACCATCTGTCCCCGGTCTTCTCAGTGTTGTACCCCTGTGCTGTGGCAGGTCCTGCGATACTTCGTTGTCCTAGAGGGACAGGCTTTTGTCTTCTCACTTGGAGACATGTGAACAGTGTTGAGGCAGTAACAGTGCTCAGGGGACTTCCCAGGTTCCAGCTGGTGCGAGTGCACCTGCATGTGGGGTTTGTGACAGCCAGGTAGTGCCTTGGAAAAATGTCAATGCACAGGAGAATGCTAAGGCATAACATGGCATATCTGTACAGATGTGAAGTGACTCTAGATCTTTATGTCTGTTTTTGTATAAATAAATAGTACAGAGCCAGCCCATGAGCTTACTACTGGCTTATGCTAACAAGCAACACCAAGGTGTGTTTTGGGGATAACATCGACCAGGCTCTGTTCCAGGTAAGGAATTTGGATGTAACCAAACTGTTTGTGGGGGGAAAGGGAAGGAGGTGAGGAGCGTTTAGACATGTGGAGCTGATGCCGGGTGGTCTCAGCACCAGGGAACAATGTCTGGCTCTTACCGTTTAGTAGTAGACACGTAACCTAACGACCCAGTCCCTACACCTGACCACAGCGTTGTCTTCCACTAATACTTGGTTCAATAGAATGTCAAATTCTAGGATTAGATATCTTGTTCCAGGTCACAGTAATGAACCTGTATAATTATAAAAGAAAATTAAAAAGAAAAAAATCTAACCAAACCAGAACTAAATCCCTTAGATTCCTAGGAAAGTCCACAGCAGTCTGGGGCAAAATGCACAAAGAAAATGTCATGGCTGCACAGTACAAGGGCAGTTGCAACGAGACCTCAAACTGCAGCAGCTAAGAGTTCAAGCCGGTGTAAATAAACAGAAAAAGCCAACATTCCAGTGAAGTTTCAGCAGGATGAATTTGAGGTAGCAAGTGTTTCTCTATTTTGGATGGAGCAGGTGAGGAAAAAGAGAGAGGTTTATAAAATGTCTGGCAGCTACTGAGGCTTGGTGGGTCGGGGCAGCAGCGGCCTTCCCTCGGACCTTGTTTGTCTTTTTATCCTTGGATGAACTAGCGTGCAGTATATTATGCTGCCTGAATGTAGGGGTTTGTCACGGTTAGCGCCGGGGGCTATCCCGGGGACGCAGGAAGGCGACGGGCGTGAATGGAGCACGCGGCGGTCGGTGGGGCTCGAGCCCACTCTTCGGGAAACCTGTCGCTGCTCCTCTCGGCCCGGGCGGCCAAAGCCATGCAGGAAAGGAGGTGGGTCTTTGATCTCTTTGTTGTAGCTGCTCCCTGGGAATTTGCTGAAATCAATGCCCTGTTTTCCTGAAGAAATGAATGGCTATGCCTAACTAGCTTTCTGAAGGGCCGGGGAATTCACCGCTTCTGTTTATTGACAGCTGAAAGGGAGCACATGGTGCTGAATGGGTCCTCTTGGGGAAACAAAACAGAGCAGAGTTAGACTCAGCTGAACGCAGGGGCATTTGGAGAAGTCTGCCAAAGGAGGATGGCACGGTTCCTGCCACCTCGTACTATAATGGCCTGACTTTTTACTAAAAATGCCACTTTAAATAAGGTAAGGATTGTTTTTATTTCCCATACTGAGTGCGATTATGAAATGTTTGCATTTGTGTTCTCAAGTGCAAAAACAATGTTTGAATTGTATTCTGTCATGGGAAACACCTAAGCAACTCTTGTTTCTAGCCTCTGTACATGTTCATTTGTTCTTTATCTGATGGTGATTAATAAATATGAAAAGTAGCAGGAAATAATTTGGTATTTAGGTCTTGCCGTCAGGTCCTGAACATCAATCATTTATCTAGGCTTTTATATGCAGTTCTCTATGTCTTTGAGAATCAGCCAGATTGCATCAGATGATATCTTGACTGGTACAAACTGCTGTGTTAATGCTTACACAGAAGGTGGTGACTAACCAGCGGGCCTGTCTGGCAGAAAATCCGGGAATCTAAGATCCCTTGAAATTTAAGGGTGTATTTCCAAACCTCTGTTTCTATGTGTAGACTTCAGGCAAGAGATGGACTTACCACTACACTTTTAGATGTACAGTTTTTTTGTACAGACAGCAAAGAATAGCAAGAGGAGGATAATGAAGAAGCAGTACTTTCTTCATGTGAGTCCAGAACAGTTTATCAGACCAAAGGAATGTGGTGTGTAATTCATATGCAAATTTTCTACTGAAAACAGGAGAACAAATCGCCAGAGTTTCTATATTAGTTTCTGTGGTGACTGAATAAAAAGGTTTCTGAGTTCACGTAGCTACAGCTTTCAGGTGTGGCCAGCTTACAACTGCAGGAAAAAAAGTTAAGTAATGTCGTTTCTTCCTTTGTCAGTTTAAGTGTAAGGGCAAGCTCCAAGCAGAATAATCGCTGTTACGGGAGTAGGAATTGCTGGGTTTGTGTTGCATGTTGCAAACCTGCGAAGTGTCTGTGCATGCAAATAGAATAATCACTGTTGTGCGAGTAGGAATTGCTGGTTTTGTATTGCGAACCTGCTTCAAAGTGTCTGTGTGTGTGCAGTTGTTTGAAAACTCTTGAGTAATCCCCTCATTTCGGGGGAAGTGCTTGGGAATTGTCACCTTTTATCAGAGTAGTTTATGTTCCTCAGTCTGGCATTTTTGCTTTGGGTGACAGAGCTAGTAATCTTACTAGTTTTGTCTCATTTTGCTCTGCTCTGCAGCAGATAACTTATCTGTTTTTCTTGGAAGCATTGGGGCTCCAGGTGCAAGCATGTCTTCTTCGTAATACTTTGCGATCCTGAAAATGAAAATAGATTGCTTAACTGCAGAGTGTCAGCATTGTTGCTTGTGGCATCTGCCTTTAAATTTCCAAGATTTTCAGAAGGAAAAGCAAAAAAAGCAAATGCATTTATGATTTCGACAGAGGTAAAAACAAGCAGGCTGATACTGATGTTTGTGAGCTCTGTTGTCATTATTGTTGTCCAAATGTGTCAAGAGTGTTTTCTGACCTCACTTACATGTATTTATGCATGATAGACATTGGAAGGTGCTAAACTTTAAAGCTAAAGCTAATTTAAAGTTAACATTTAAGTTGGAAAGGAGGTATGTTTGTAGGTCATTTTAATGCTATAGTCTAGATGTGTGAGGAAAATGTTGACTGGTGAGGGTTTGTGGGTAGTTGTAATGGTGTAAATGGAAATGACTTACGGTCGTGACTCAGTCGATGAGAGCTATTTTTAGTTAGTATAATGGAGAAGAAAGTAGATGATTCATGTGTGACACGGAAGGTGGCATTTGTTCTCTGTTACTTGGGCGATAAGGCAAGGCAGAGTCTGTTATGTTTAACTTACTGGACTGTGTTTAGGCAGAGGTGTGTAGGGAAGTACGTGGGGATATTTTGGCAAGACAGTTGTCCCTTTGCCTCTTCTGTCATCAAGGATCTTTATAAAATATGAATATCATTGTGACCTATTGGCAATGTTGAACTGGAAGGAGTACAAAATAAATGATTTCCAGCCAATAGTGTAAGATATACCAAATACAAAGTGGAATATGTGATCATAAGTAAATAAGCCTGTTAAATGACCAGGGTTATACACATACATGTCTGAGGAATGGTGCCTTTCCCCCAGGGTGATGTCTGTACCATCTGTTGATCTTGTGCTTCGAGCTAGGAAAGTGTGAAAACAGGAACAGATTCTCTGCAATTTTGTTTTGCAAGGTTGTGTCTTAGATTCTAGTAATAGAGACAACTGTTATTTTTATTTTTGTGACTTTAGGAAATAGTTTAAAGAAACTGCAAATTAATCAGAAAACAATGTGGAAAAAGTGTTTTGATGTTATTTAATCTCAAACTGAGATGACTGTCAACAGGAGAATAAATAGGGCTCTATAGAGATACATTATGATCTGAGTTTAGAGTGCTTCATGTACAGAAAAAATCTGCCATTTTTTCTAAACCCACGAATTTTTGCAACTCTCAGATATAATTCTCCAATAATACTCTATAATCACATACTTTGTAGTTATCTATTTTAGAGAACTAGACTCAAGGCTGTCCATATGCCTGAGGAGAATAGTTATTGTAAGGGAAATGTACTATACTGCTGCCTAATCTGTTGCTGCCAATTTTATTATCCTTACTTAATCAGTGTGTTAAAAAAGCTCAGGTGGACATTATTTCTTTTGGTATAGTATCAGTCAAGACAGTAGATAATTACCTTATGATTCCCATTGAAAGTCTTTAGAGTAGAAAAAGAGTACATGTTAGATCTCAGGAAGAAGAGAACAGATAAATGGAAACACAGATGGAACACTTGCATGTGTATTTTTTTCACAGAGGTACATTTTTGTGTCTGTTCAGCAGCAGGGCTTTCCAATGTCTGTGTTTTGGGGTTTTTTTTTAAGAAATTGCTTGATGCCTTAAAAGAGGAGAATAATTTAACAGGATGATAAAGGCTAAGCATGAGAGTCTCCTACCCGTTTGGTTCCCAGAGATGCTGGGAATCAAGCATCCTTTTTGTGTTGGAAATTATGCAAGTAATAACACAAGTTATTGGCGGTGTCCTCTGTTATGAAAGTGATACATAGTAAGAGCTAAAGCTGTTCTGCTAAGCTGTTAATGACCCTTCATTTACAAAAACCAATATTTTTAAAAGAAGACTCCTACATTTCAGTATTTTAAATATATGCTTTAGGGTTCATTAGTTTAAAAAAAAAACCAACTCTTTTTTTCTTCTCTGGGGTGAACTGGAATACCAATAGGAGGTTTGGATGGTTCACTGAGAAAGTGAACTGATTTTCCACCTTTATTCAGACTTGGTTTCCAGTGAATGTAATATAGATCAGGAGTGTTCTTTCAGGATTGGCCCTCCAAGGTGTCAGCCCCCACCAGTCCTAAGTGTCCGTGTATTCACTTCTCCACACGGACCTCCTTCTTTCATAACGTAGCTACTCACACATCAGAGAGCCAAGTGTATGGACTTCTACCTGTGAAACTGGGTCCGATGGTTTTTACACTGCTCTTTTATTGCCAGTAGCTTGCATCATTTAGTTGTAACTGCCTCTGAAGACCTCGGGTTCTCCAGCCGTAGGGTGAGTACACCATCTCTTCGCTCGGTTATGCCAGGCTTCCTTATTGCTTCCTACAGTAGACTCATATTTCCTTCTCCAATGCATGTCTGCCTGCCTGGTTCTTTCTACCAGTAAACAAATGGAAATATATCCCAGCTGCTAGTGTCTTTTCTGGGGAAGTTGCTACAAGTCCATGTTGAAAGTTGTGTCACAAGTGGAAGAGCAAAGATCTATTTGGGCTGGTTTCCTAAGGAGAATCATAGAATGTTTTGCATTGGAGGAAACCTGTAAAGGTCATCTAGTCCAATCCCCCTGCAGTGAGCAGGGACATCTTCAACTAGATCAGGTTGCTCAGAGCCCCGTCCAACCTGACCTTGAACGTTTCCACGTATGGGGCGTCTGCTACCTCTCTGGGAACCCTGTTCCAGTGTTACACCACCCTCATCGTAAAAAATTTCTTCCTTATATCTAGTATAAATCTACCCTTTTGTAGTTTTAAACCATTCCCCTTGTCAGAAAATCATAGAATCATACAATCATTAAGGTTGGAAAAGACCATCTAAGATCATCGAGTCCAACTGTAAACACTGCCAAGTCCACCACTAAACCATGTCCTGAAGTGCCACATCTACACATCTTTTAAATACCTCCAGGGACGGTGACTCCACCACTTTCCTGGGCAGTCTGTTACAATGCTTGATAACCCTTTCAGTGAAGAAATTTTTCCTAATATCCAATGTAAACCTCCACTGATGCAACTTGAGGCCTTTTCCTCTCGTCCTGTCACTAGTTACTTAGGAGAAGAGACCAACACCCACCTCACTACAGCCTCCTTTCAGGTAGTTGTAGAGAATGACAAGGTCTCCCCTCAGCCTCCTCTTCTCCAGACTAAACAATCCCAGTTCCCTCCGCCGCTTCTCTATTGCAATGGGCCCTGCTAAAAAGTCCATCCCTGTATTTCTTATAAGCCCCCTTTAAGTATTGAAAGGCTGCAATAAGGTCTCTACAGAGCCTTCTCTTCTTCACCCCGACTCTCTCAGCCTTTCTTCACAGAAGAGGTGTTCCTTCCCTTGGATCATTTTTGTGGCCCTCCTCTGGACCCGCTCCAACAGCTCCATGTCTGTCCTGTGCTGAGGGCTCCAGAGCTGGATGCAGGACTCCAGGTGGGATCTGACCAGAGCAGAGCAGAGTGGCAGAATCTCCTCCCTCGACCTGCTGTCCACACTGCTTTTGATGCAGCCCAGGATATGGTTGGCCTTCTGGGCTGCAAGAACACATTGTTGGCTCATGTCCAGCTTTTCATCCACCAGTGCCCCCAAGTCCTTCTCCTCAGGACTGCTCTCAATCCCTTCATCCCCAGCCTGTGTTGATTGGGTGGCCCTGACCCATGTGCAAACTCTGCACTTGGCCTTGTTGAACCTCATGAAGTTCTCACGTGCCCACTTCTCCAGTTTGTCCAGATACTTCGGATAGCATCCTGTCCCTCAGGTGTGTTGACTGCACCACTCAGTTTGGTGTCATCTGCAAACTTGCTGACGGTGCACTTGATCTCGCTGTCTGTGTCACTGATGAAGATATTAAACAGCACTGGTCCCAGTATGGACCCCTGAGGGACACCACTTGTCACCCATCTCCATCTGGACATTGAGCCATTGACCACTACCCTCTGGATGCAACCATCCAACCAATTCCTTATCCATTGAACAGTCCACCCATCAAATCCCTCTCTCTCCAGTCTAGAGAAAGATGTTATGGGGGACCATGTCAAAGGCCTTACAGAAGTCCAGATGGACAACATCTGTAGCTCTTCCCTTGTCCACTGATGTAGTCACACCATCATAGAAGGCCACTAGGTTGATCAGGCAGGACTTGCCCTTGGTGAGGCCATGCTGCCTGTCTCGAATCACCTCCCTGTCCTCCATGTGCCTTAGCACAGCTTCTAGGAGGACCTGTTCCATGATCTTCCCAGGCACGGAGGTGAGGCTGACAGGTCAGCAGTTCCCAGGGTCCTCCTTTCTACCCTTTTTAAAAATGGGTGCAATGTTTCCCTTCTTCCAATCACCAGGGACTTTGTCTGACTGCCATGACTTCTCAGATATGATGGAGAGTGGCTTGGCAACTGCATCAGCCAATTCCCTCAGGACTCTGGGATGCATCTGGTCAGGTCCCGTAGACTTATGTGTGTTCAGGTTCCTCAGGTAATCACGAACCCGATCTTCTCTTACAGTGGGAGGGACTTTGCTCCCCCATCTTGTGGTCCATCCACTCAAGAGGTGTGGGAAGAGAGGTTGCCAGTGAAGACTGAGGCAAAAAAGTTGCTGAGTACCTCAGCCTGCTCCTCATCCATTGTTACCAGTTTGCCAGTCTTGCTTATTGGGGGCGGGGGAGTGTACTTTCCTTGACCTTCCTTTTCTGGCTGACATACCTGTAGAAGCCCTTCTTATTATTCTTAGCATCCCTTGCCAAGTTCTGCTCCGGTTGTGCCATGGTCTTCCTGACACCATCTCTACCTAACCGGGCAGTGTCCCTATACTCTTCCCGGGATATCTGTCCCTGCTTCCACTGCCTGTGCATTTCCTTCTTGTCCTTTAGTTTGACCAGCAGGTCTTGACTCATCCATTCCAGTCTCTTGCCCACCTTTCCTGATTTCTTACACCTGGGGATCAAGAGCTCTTGCTCTCTATGGAAAGCATCCTCTGTGATCTGCCAGCTCTGTTCTGTTCCCTTGGCTGTGAGGGTGGTTACCCAGGGGGTCCTACTGACTAATTCCATGAAGAGCTGGAAGTTTGCTTTCCTAAAATTCAGGGTCCTGATTTTACTCTTTGCCTGACCCACATCCCTTGGGACTGTAAACTCCACCAGTGCGTGATCACTGCAGCCCAGGCTGCCTCTGATCTTGACGTCACCGATCAGCTCCCTTGCATTGGTGACCAACAGGTCCAGCATCGCATCCCCTCTGGTGGGGCTAAGAAGTTATCCTCAGCGCACTCCAGGAGTCTCCTGGATTGCCTACAGCTTGCCGTGCTACTTTTCCAGCAGATGTTGGGGTGGTTGAAGTCCCCCAGCAAGATGAGAACTTGCGAGCGTGGAGCCTCCTGGAGCTGGAGAAAGATGGCATCATCAGTAGGCTATGCTTGATCCGGCGGCCTGTAGCAAACACCAGCCACAAGATTCTCTTTGTTGTCTCGGTCTCTTGATTCTTACCCATAAACTTTCAACCTGCTCGTGGCTATTCTTCAGGGACAGTTCCTCACACTCTGTCCATTTCTGGAGGTAGAGGGAAGTGCCTCGGCCCCTCCTTCCTGGCCTGTCCCTTCTGAACAGCCTGTAGCCATTGGTAGCTGCAGCTCAGTCGTGGGATTCATCCCACCAAGTTTCAGAGGTGTCTTTTGTCACCGAGCCCTCCACCAGTCTCCTCCATGTGACATCTGGGCTTAGTGGCCAGTAACAGCAAAGTTTGGTGAAGGAGAGAGAGACCCAGTCTAAGGTTCCCTTTTAAGGGAATGTTGCAAGGGTTGGACGTGTTTCAACTAATTAAGCATTAGTCATTAGAATTGCTGCACTTCATTTATCAGAATCTAAACCGTGCTGTTGACCTGCCATGAATAAAATTGTGGACTGTATTAATGCACTTGATATGGTTTGTGTGGCTGCGTGCGTGTATATTTATACATACATACATACATTTAGGAAGACGTATGTGCTTGGGGTTTTTTTGGCTAGAACAAAGACAGAAGAATCTCGTCTCTGTGTGAAATTGCAGCAGTAGCATTAACATTACCCACTAAAAGGTCTAACACTAAAATAAATCAACTGGCCTGCCAAAAATCTCCCCAAAAGAAAAGTGCTCGAGACCAATTAGAGTTACTTTTGCTGTGGGAGGTACACCTTGTGCTATGGGACGTGTAGGTTAGGGTGTCCAACGTGTGGCCCAGGAGCCGCAGGGTGCTTATGAGCAGTCGAGTGTGACTCCTGACAGCTGTCTGTATTTCTGTGGACAGGGGGATTTTCGTTTCGCTGTCTGCAGTGTGGAACCAGTGCGGTTTGGACAGTGCTAGTGCAGATCTAAAGCAAGAAGGTGTCGTAGGCAGGAGCCGCAGCCTGGCACCAGGACCAGCTGCTGCTGGCTGCTGGGGGCAGATAGGCACAGTGCGGCAGGGAGGCTCGGCTCTCGGGAAGCTTTTGCTTGGCATTTTGTAGGACCAGGCTATGCTGACTGAGGCTGTTTCTCATAAAAAATAGCAGTTGTTTCTGTGAATTTGTCGTTAACTTCCTTCCCTGTTTCTGATTTTGTATGACTTCATGCCAAGCCAGTGGAGAGACAGAAGAAAGAAAACAAACCCCGAAAAACTCAACTGCATTTTTCAATTTGATTGTTTGAAATGTGTTCAGCTTTCAGCACTGAGAGAAGTCTCTTTGTTTGCCCTGATTAGAAGCTATTACATGTGAACTACGGGAAGTGACTTCACTTGAGCTGTGCTCCTTATGTGTATGGGTTCTGATAGCAACCAAACCCCATGTGGTGTACCAGAAATGTGACACATACGTTTTAGCCCCAAGAATAACCAGAAGAAGATTATTTTTTTAATAAGCTTTCAATCAGTCAATCAATCAATGCTTTGATCTCAAGTCATTTTTAGATGAACGAACCTACCAAGAACTTTGGTAAACCGGTTTCTCACACTGCAGGTGATAAGCACACCTACATACTTTCCCTGCTGTTTGGTTTGTTGTTTGGGTTTTTTTTTCTTTAAGTTTGCAAGAAAGCCTTGTAAGTTACTGCCCTTTCAGATGTTCAAACAGTGAAGGAAACTTTTTTTTGCCCTCCTAGCTGTGAAGTTTGTAAGATACAGCAGGTATCTTTCTGCTGCACAGGCTTCATGGCAAGCTGCTGTGTACAGTCACGCTGCTGAATTTCACAGCTCAGCTGTGCTTCTTGAGGCTTCTCTAACTGTTTTGCTCCTAAGATTTGTTAGGTGAAAGGAGCATAGTAGAAAGCCTCACTGGGCTTGGTGGGAGGATGGCTTTTTATGGGAAGCTGGTTAAATTACTCCTGGCTATGCCTGTTGCAGTACTTTGTGGTCACCAGGCAAAACACTTACTGTTCCCACCTGCGCTTGACTGTCAGGATTACTCCCTATTAGAAACTAGTAATGAATCGTAGGTGTTGTTATCATTTATATATTTGTATGACAGATAGTTTTGGAGTTCTGAAGAGTTTGTGTGCTTAAACTCCTGTCTACCAGGAATAACGCATGCATGCTTTGTGTTGGAAGATTTCTTTAGTCAGATCTAAGTGCTGAGCCTCCCTTCTAGAGGCATCCTTCCATAGCGACAGCTGTGCTGGACAGGATCAGACCGCTGTGAGGTGGGAGCCGGGCACCTTGACAGGTGATCTCCCACCGCTGGAAACCCGAGGATGTAAACTCGCCCCAAATCTTTCCTCTTGGGAACAAAGGCAGGGGCGCTGGGAGGATGGAGGTGAGGTGGGGGAAAGTGTCACTGCACATCAGCGTCTGGGTCAGGATGCCTAAGGGCTGGGCTCACCTGCAGTGCTAGTCCCGGTTTTAGGGAATCAGCTCAACCTGCAGGTCTGACTGAGTGTATGGGGTAGCAATAAGGCATGTTTGCTGCCTTATTTCTCCATTTCTGTCTCCAAATATAGTAACTCATTTTTTAGGTTTTACGTTTTAGTTGAGTGAGGTCATGTTCCTATAAATGTGTAAGAGTGATTGCTGGGATGGTTGCAAACCACCTACCGTTCTCCTGCCTGGGGAGAGGAGGCCCCAGAAAAGGCACAGGCGTTCACTCGCAGGGTGCTGCTCACCCCTGTGCAGGGCCAGGGCTCCTCGTCCCCCTCCGACAGCGTCTCAGGGGCTCTGTTCCACTTGCCTGCAAGCCCAGGGATGGCAGTCAGCAGGACAAGGCCTCAGTTAAGGGAGCCGGTGTTGCCCCAGCAGAACGTCCCATGGTCTCTGTACTGGCTTCAGGGTCTCCGCGTGTCAAAGACGTGGGAACTCACTGCTTGAAATCCATTGGAAGTTTCCCTCTCAAGCACTTAGGAGTAAATCTCCTTCCCCCACCCCTTTGGTTTTGGGGGTTATGGAAAACACAGTGCCCGCTTCCCAAAGTAATACGCTGTGTGGTGCATGAAAGTGCAAGTTTGCAATCTTTGCTCAGGTGAGCAATTATGATTGCAAAGTCAGCCCGGAGTGTGGTTTCTGGAGTTACTTATTTTTTCCTTTTTTTCCATGCAGAGCTGAGCAGTTGTAACTCTCTGCTAGTATAAAGTTTTGTTGTATGAGATAGAAGAGACATGAAAAGGAAACACTGAAGAGATATTCACTTATTTTTGTGTTGGACTAGGGAGTAGTTATTATAGTTAAAAAGTGAAAATCAGTCAGTGGAAAATTTAGCATGACAAAACATCAGAAGTTAATGGGATTTGAATAAAATTGTTCTGAATTCTGGTAGTTATAACAAGTTCTGTTTTACTAGAATATAAACAGGATGAATTATTAATTGGTTAAGAGCTTCAGCTCCATTGTAAATGCACTTTGCACATCAAACTTAGGACAGGTAAGGCTTCTCTCATAAACATTTTTTACAGAGGAAATGTGTGGCAGTGCTCCACAATAACGAGAAAATAACTTGGGATTAACTGTTTGCTAATTGACTACTTTGATTTTTCCAAACAAATTGTATTGTAGAACAAGATTTTCAAGCTTTTCCAGCAAGGAGTGCTGCAGAGCAAACCACAGGGCAGGAAAACCTTGTGTAACTTTGTGTGAGAAGAACCAAGACTGGCAGACTGCACATGCAGTGTATCTTGGGCAGAAAAATGTCCACAAGGTTATTTTTGCTGCGTTCCTCTGTGTGAAAGCTGAGCAAGGCTAACGGAGCAGTACAGTTTTACTCTGGGATAAATTACTGTTGTTTGCTATGCAAATCTTATGATTGTAATTAGGCTAGGATTTGGGCTGCTGTGTACACTGATCTTTGTTCCCTCTGCGCACGGGAGCTAATTCTAATGCTGCAAAACAGCACAGCAGACGTCGGGCGCTGCTCAGCTGGACGATCATTTCTCGCATGGTGTCTTTGCTCGAAGTGGACATTTTAGAACGAATCATTTACCTCTGCCTTCACAGGGCACGTGGATTGTACTGCAGGCATCTTGTGGGCCACTGAAGTGTTCAGGTACCGTAAAGTCTCGCTTGAAAGTAGAGGTTGGAGAAGGCAGGAAGGACTGCCTGATAGGCATCTAGTTTTTAGCAAACTCATTTTAAAAAGTGGTGTTCTGCCGCTGGTTGGCTAAGGAGCTGGTGGTATGTTTGAGCTATCACGACAGTGATTGCAGCTCCTAGTATGGCTATGTATAGCTCCCGTTATCTCTGCAGCCGGACTTTGTGTAACCACAGCCTGTGGCTCCTTGCCTGCGTTAATGAGCTCTCCCCGAGGACAGGCTGGTGCCTGTGGGGGTGGCACAACACTCAGGTGGTGCCACTGTGTTGGAAACCCGAGTTTGTTAACTGTGCTGGAGTCCAGCTTGCCCAAGCCGCCACGGGATTTTGTCCCCGTGCAGTGTGGCCAGCCCCAGAGCCGTCTGGAGGACAAGGCAAGCTGGCTGCCGAGGCTGCCAGGCTGTAGTTCGCAGCGAAGGAGAGCTGTCACCTAGACCTGGACGGGGGGGAAGCACCACCGTGGTGAGGACGGTACAGGTGAGCCGTACCCGCAGCCTGCTCTCCTCGCTGGGAATGTGGCTGCCGGTGTTTCGGTCAGCCTCAAGCGGTGGCCTTTCGTGGTCAGCCCGTGTGCTGGGAGTGCGTCCTGCAGACAGTGGGTGTTGTTTCTCGGGTGACCCAAAGAGCAGGGGAAAGCCGTAGCTGCTGACCATGCCTCCCGATGGCTGGGCAGAAGTGGGAGCAGATGCCTTCAGGGTCAGGGGTACCAGGCTGGGGCGTATGAGAGATGTACCATACTCCTAGCCTGTCCAGCGGCGGTTTGCAGGGCACGATGAGCACCTCATCCGTGTGATTCGGTGGTGGCTGCAGGCCCGCAACCTGCTCGGAGCCTGCACTGGCACGCGTGCTGAGCTCTTCGGTACGCGTGCCTGCCCACTGCTACAGTGGAGTTCAGCAAAATAAACATCTTACCAGCTACAAGCTCTACTAGCTTGTGTAGTTTTATCTCCAGATGGATGAAAAAGGCATTATTTGGAACTTTTTCAGAATCCTTGCAAAGACATAGAGAAAGAACAAAGAAATACCCTCTATGGGACAAGATAACACTGCTGCTCTAAAGATACAGTAAATGGTATGATCTGGTTTTTAACAGCTTGTAATTCCCATTAATCTTGTTTATTTCTTTTTGTTGCCTACTCATCTAAATCACAGCAAAACAGAGGAATGGAGGCAGTTTTGCTTTTTCTTGCATGCTTGCACATTATCAAATATTCCTGTAAATTTGACGTCGAATCCATTAATTTTGTTTGTGTAAATACAATTTAAGGGAGCAGGGAAGCTGTAAAAGCGTCAAGTGAGGTACTAAAGCGCCTAACAAAAAGCAGAAAAAATCTTCTTCACGGAAGGTGATTTTTCTAACCAAGTGTATTTCATTTGTAGTGCTAATATGACAAAGTGTGTGTTGTTTCCATAGCTGGATGCTCCATATTTCAGAACAGATTAGCAGGGTGTTCTGAGGCTGTTGTTGAAAAAGTTACATTTTACTTCAGCAGCCAAGTTAAAAGAGAACATAAAATCTGTGTGAGTTTTGCAAACCGGTGCTGTGCTTTGGCTATGATAATGCATGCATTCCTTCACCAACAGCATCTGTAATTTAGCGTTGAAATACAAAGGATCATGACTTGGTCTGTAATTATCTCTGAGGAAGAATGTGAACTGACAGTTTTGTGCTGTTCGTTTGGGGGGTAAGAAATTGCAAAGACCCCTGTTCCTCAGGGTAGAGTTGCTATATTCACAGCGGTCCGATCCTGTGCTTCTGGTACACCTGGCAATTTTTAGTGTGCAATAAATTCAGAGTCAGGGTATTAACATGCTGATGCGGGGTCAGAGGTACTGTGTAGTGAATGTAATGCCAGGATGCCTGTTAAACAACGAAGTCATCTAGTTACCTTCATATGCCGTGTAATGAAAGACAGAAAATCCTAGAACGAGCCTTGGGCAGCTCTGAGTGTTTCAAGGTGCCACGCAGCGCTGCCGGTCGGAATCTCGAGCCCTGCTAGCTAGGTACTTAAATAACATTTCCAGCTGTGCAGCTGATTCCGTGCGGTGCCAGCGGATGGCTTCGTGGTGCTGGTTAGGCATGCTGCCTGGGGAGCCGTCCCCAGGGGCCCTGAGCTCCCTGGAGCTCGGTGGCACGTTCAGCGCCCGTTCGGATGCAAAGCTGTCCCTGGTTTTGGAGGAGCACCTCCCAAGCGCCCGCGCTGCGTGGATCATTTCAGACCTTATGTCTTGGCTCCAGAGGACCTAGCAAGGTTAGCTGACAGGGCACTAGCGCTGAATTTGGCGGCCAATTCGAGGGAGACCCCCTGTCCCTTCTTTCCTTTTCCTGCCTTCCCATGTGTTGCCCACCCTGGGGCCTCTGCGGCGGGCACTGCCCTGGGGCAGCCGGACGGTTTGCTCAGGAGCTCTGATAGTGATGAATCACAGAGGCATGGCATGTTTGATAAGGTGGTGTACTTTATGATTAGATACATCCTCCCTTTAACAGCAGTTCTTTGTCTCCATTTCGCCTTCGGTAATGTTTTTCGGCAGTTCGCATACAATGACTCTCCATGCAGGAGTTGTTTGACTTGAGACAAAGTTGCTATTATTCTAGGTAAGCTTAGGAAGCACTCAGAATTTTGTTGCCCTCAGAAGATGTAGGCTGTCGGCGATTTGTTTAAAAGCCAATTAAGTTAAATCACCAAGAATTTTTTTTTTTTAGCCTAGCTGTAAAGGATTTTCAGGTGCATAAACCAGTGCATAACAAGAAGAATCCACCCTGCAGCTGTGTTATTTTTTGTGCATATTAAGTGGTGGCTGTAGAGTGGCATGTTCTTAATCTGTAGCACTAGCAAAAAAAATCGTGGATTTTAATTATTCATCGTGCAAGTGTGCAGTCTGGGAGCCGTGGCAAAAGAAAACTATTACATGGTCCCAAACGTATTGAAAAATATGGACTACTGCTGTGCCTGCAACCTGGCCAACATGTAAGTGTATTTATTCATTTAGAGATGATGGAGAGCCCAAAGAACTCAGTAGGAACACTTCAGGTTTATTTGGGGAGATTTTGGACTAGACTTGAGGCATGTAATTTAGTCAGGTGCCTACTTGTGTTTACAAACTGAAACCTTTTCAAGCTGCCCTGAAAATTGCATTTATGATCACAGAATCACAGAATCACAGAATGGTAGAGGTTGGAAGGGACCTCTGTGGGTCACCTAGTCCAACCCTCCTGCCGAAGCAGGGTCACCTACAGCAGGCTGCACAGGACCTTG
>Ga0065711_1035884_pt1 | contig 21708 bp, 13 predicted proteins | sample Hoacrofraction12_FD_59098 | JGI IMG/M metagenome (GOLD analysis project Ga0065711, IMG submission 59098) | Hoatzin crop microbial communities from Cojedes, Venezuela - Epithelial fraction 12 v2 (version 2) | ecosystem: Host-associated > Birds > Digestive system > Esophagus > Crop | place... | reverse complement strand
TTTTTTTTTTTTTTTTTTTTTTCAAGACAGAAATCTTTCCCCAAGGTAGGGACATCCTCGTGCTGTCAGTTAGCTGGCACATGCTAGGTGCTACAGGGAGAAAGGGGACATTTACATTTTTACAGAACATCTACCCTGATGTACAGAGCTCCTACAACTAACTTGAATACTGGAAAGATTGTCATCTCCTAAGGAAAGCCTCCTAATCAGAAATTTGTCCTCACGAGTGACAAGGCCCTGATGTAGGAACTGGAGAGCTGGTGACAGACGGCGTTGCTTGGAAGACAGCAGAAACTAAATGGGGCTACTAGGCTATGGAGCATGGAGCCCTGAAAAAAGCCCACAGTGATGCAAAATGTGAAGTACCTTCTCAGTAGAGAGCAAGTGCTTAATGGAATGGGAACATTTGATAGCCCAATAAACAGCTAAATAAAAGACAGGCAGCTATGGATTACATGGGTTTCTGGTGACATGGTTAATCATGAGCACAGCTCATCTGGATAAGGACATTACCAGAATCTTTTTGTTTATTTCCTTGTAATTTATAGTGTCTGCATTATAAAACAGGATTCTCAACAACACATACGAAGAGGATTTTTTTCTTTTAATTTTTTCTGAGCAGAGCTGTATCAAACAAAAAATTGCAAGTGTCAATTATTTTTTTCTCAGCAAGAAGCAGATCCTTTAATCATTCAGATTCTGTCTCCTGGAAAGCTGAGTTGAATAGTTTACCTTTCTCGATGAAAAAGTATACATAAATTTAGAATCCCTCATTGTGATGCCGTGTTTCTGAATGACACTTTTCATACCCAAACAATAAATAACTCTTAGGGCATTTCTTACCCTCCATTAAAAGAAGAACAGAAAGCACATTCAGCAGGATATTTCCATTTCTCATGAAGCAGCAGGCATTCAAGCTACACTTGTGTGAAAACTTTCTGAGAACTTCCCATCTGCGGTTGCGCTGCCATTTGTGGTGACTGCAAAAGTAGGCACAGTAGTGGGTTTTTACGACTACATCACCTTTACTACTCTGCAGAGTAACTGTGGGCAATATACCAATAACAAGTGTCGGCAGCCAGAATTATCCGACTGGGTTGAAACTGTATGCGATGTCTCCATAAACAGACGAACATAAACGCTAGTTAAAGTTGAGGCAGGAGTTATGCCGTTTAACAGGAGGTTTGAAGTTTTCTTTTAAAAATTCTCTTTAAAATCACCTATAAAAATAAAATGTAATTTTTGAATCATAAAATTTTCATGTCATACGTGAAAATTAGGTTGGCACAAAAAGAATTACAAATTAAACCATCAATAATTTTGACAGCTAGAACGTAACCAGATCTCTCTTCAAAAGAAGTCTAAACTACTCTAGTCTCCCTGCCTTGTTTCAACTGTGTTGTTGGTCATCACTTTTCTTTTGAAGATGTTTGCCTCAATTTGTCATTTTTTCATGACAAATAACATAAATAAACAAATCAAGGAGCCAAGCCCAAGTTCCTACCTCTGGCAATCATTAAATTTTACGTCCAGAAAAGAAAGCTCTCTTGCCACCGCGTGTGACGGATGACACACTGTCTTTTCAAATATGCCAGGTCTTCTGGCAGAGGAGACTCTGCCCTGCTTGCCTATAAGGTTACATGCTTGCTAGACAGCAGCGGCTCCATGAGCTGACAGCCCGGCAGCGGAGTGATCTTCTTGTTTTGTGTATTTTCCTGTTTAGTTACAGCAGCTGTGTTCCACCTCTCTGCTCCCACAACAACGGGCTTTCATCAGAACACACCCCTGCATCCTATATTTTGAAACATGGAAACAAAAAAATAACCCAGAAGAAAAGTCTCTTGCTAGTGACATTGCTATCCCCCCAAAGATACGAAGAACTGTCATATATCTCAGACTCAGAATGACCCTCTTCCCCCACTCTCCTAGTTACTGGTCATCACATCCAAGTGCCTCGTTCACGTCCACTGGTCAAGTCCTATTGCCTCAAAACTGCTACCAGTACCTGGAAGGTTTTGCAGTGGACTACGTTATCTCATGGCATTTTGACATACATTGCTTTGGAAACTGAATTTACTGAAGAGATATATAGCTATTTTATGTACCCAACATAAATACACACACACACACACACGCATGCATATTTCCTACAGTACAAAAACCAAGGAAAAGTGAGCTGTTGCTTTCATTTAAAATGAGCTGGTTTTGTGCTATAGGAAAACACATCTGCGGACTCGAGCGCTAAAAATTCAGTGTTTACACACCGTTTTCAGCACTCAGGTTCACGGGTAATTTTTTTCTTTTTTTATGACCTGCATTCCTTCATGTATTTTGCAGCAGTTTTCATGTCAGGAATTACCTGGATCTTTGCCTTTAGTAGCCATTCTGTCCTTCTAGGGCACTGAAAAGAACATGCAAGTGATTAGAAATACTCATCTCTTACGTTTTCAGTAGATCCTCTTCAGCTGCAGCATTCTCCAAACATGCAAACACAGAATTCATGAATTGTGTATTGATATAAATTATTGAAATCGCAAATGATTACAGTTGTACCTTCCTCTGCTGCAATATTAATAAATGGGATTTGTGTGCTATAGCAAGCGTAACAAGAGCTTGTGTTTCTCTGGCAAGTTCTCTGCTACCTCTGAATTTTAGGCAAGGCCAATAAACCATTCTTCCCTTTCCTATCCACCTTTTTGTTTGTACTCTTTCCACATTATGATTAAAGTGCATCATACCCGACCACAACAGCTTCAAAGGAAATTCACAGTTTAAAAACATCTGCTTCAGGTCACTCCTGCTTCAAGTGCTAGCTAGGATGTATTTCATCGTCTTCGGATGCTCTCGGTGGCCACCATTCAGTGCCTCCTGTTCGTATTAAAAAATGCACACATATGCACCTCGCCACCCTTTTGCGAATCTCAGGAGAGGGGCCAATGCCTGAATGGAATTTGCTGCTGATTATTCATTCAGAGCTGGGTCTCCAGGGGACAGCAATAGTAGGCCAGCAGGAGAAAGCTGCTGTTGTAATTGTGCCTCAGAGAGGGCCGGCAGGTCTTTAGTGACCCATGCTTGAACATCTGGCCAGGTTCTTGTGGAGTTTGTGGAGTTAGGGCCTTTGTATTTCGGACTGTCTGGAGTGTAGGGTAGTTTGGTTTTTTTTGGTCCTATGCAAAAAGCTAATGGGAAGTCTAAAGTGCATCTGTGTCATTAGGCTATCGTGGTGTATGTACATGATGAGACGGAGTACATATACACATTTCAGCTTCATAGTGTTCTCTTCATGACTCACACTAGCTAGGAGCATCGGACATTTCAAGATGCAATTATTCAGCGGGCCAGTGGGTAGTGGAGTTAGTGTGGCTACATTAGTTTTTCTCCAAAGTCCTACTAAGCTCATAAGAATGATAAAAATAACTCAAATTAAGGAAAAAGAGAAAGAAATACAACGAGAGACAAAACATAAAGGCAGAAGGGACAAAAATGTGTAATAAAAAAATAATAACAGAAGTAGAAAATAGATCCGCTGTTGCCTTTTGTGGATTGCCTGTTGGCACCCCTTGAAGGTAACTAATGCTTGCACAAATTGGGATTTTAGTTCAGAGTTCATGAAACACCTCAGCACTGCCTGCAGCTTTGCAGCCCACATCAGAACAGTAACACTCTTCTGTTTGCCAGTGGGACGAGCCACAATACAGCAAGCTTGATCCTTTATTAAAAGTAATTGTCACCTTTCTTCCTTTCCTTACTCTGTGAAAGACATGTGTGTCACTCAAATGTATTCCAGCCCTGGCTATTTTCCTATTTCTGCTCAATGGAAATATAAAATGTTGCTAAATCAGAGGGGTAAATTCTCTCCCCTACAGCGTGCTGCAGCAACCGACCATTGGAACGCAAGGTGGTGGAGAGTACCAGACCCTGATGTTGTGAAGGGCAGGCAAAGGAGTTCACTGAACTAGAGAGGTTTTGGAGGAAAAAAGAAGTATCATGAAAGAAATTAGCTTTCTTCAATTTAACAAAGTCAATTAAAAAAAATAAAATTCAAGCAACTCTACTCAGCTATACAAAGAGCATTCAGGAAGCTTTAAAGAAATGTCTGTCCCTTTAAACTGTCTTTGGGTAGACCTACATTAGGAATTTGATTTGGGTTAGGAAAGCACTTTTGAGGTGCATCTCCTAGCCATCATCATGCACTGGCCTGCGATGGCACCTCGTGGGGTTGTTTCAGAGCGCATCACATGGGTTCCTTCAGGACAAAGCTAAATCAGAAGAGCACCACCTGCACCCAGCCACAGGACCAGACTGAAGGTAGTCCAAAGAACAACCCTCCTTGCCCCCCATAACCTCACACCTTGAACCAAGCACCACAGATGCGAGGCGATAAACACCAACTCTTTCATCCTGCAGATCTACTCATTTTATGCCACGTTACCTGTTGATGTAGACATAACTTTTCTTGAACTGTAATTTTCTTGGAAACACCATTCTGTGGCTTTGTGCTCAATGCAAATATAGTTAGTTTCCTTTCCAGATAGCAATTTGGATATAAAATATCTGCCTACAATGTGGCATGTGGGTTTTTTTTCCCCCTTTCTGCTCTATTTAGCAACTCCAGCTCAATCCTGCACTCCTGTTCTAGCCCCTGTGACCATATCCTCTTTGTAGTTCATTACCAGTTGGTTAATAGAGCTTCAACTTTCGGATCCCATATCTTTTAAATCTGTTGGGTCTAAGCATCCAGGCCCTTCAAGTCTGGCCTTTCAAATGCATTCCCTTGTGTGCATTTGAATGCTGACAGCCCTCGAGAAGAAACATCACATGGTCCAGTTACTCTGGACCTTTAAAATCAGAGCAGAACCACTGAAGAAGCCGGGGAAAGAGAAGGAAGTATTCACACCATCTATCTTTAACCCCAAATTTAGATGCCCTCTATAGTCAATGGAGAGAAGTAGGGATTCTCCAGAGACCAATTCCACACAACTTAGACTTCTTTTTTAGACTTCTTTTCTGAATTAGACTTCTTTTCTGAATTGCCCTCCAGAGAAGTGTTTGCTTTCTGCTGACAACAGAGGGAGTCCAGGAAAAGCAGCTGGCAATGTCAAACCGCCACAGCCAGGCTGTGTGAATATCCCTCCACGTCAGGGTTAGAGCAAGAACCGTGCTAACATGCACACAGCCACCCAAAAGTGACCCACACATGGATGCCATCCTCTCCCTTTATTGCCCCATCTCTGTTATAGAAGTCTCTGGAGGCAGCTCAAACCATCATCCCTCCTCTCGTTTCATTTGAGAATCCCCCTCTTCCCCACCCCCATCCTTTGTGTGATTGCTGGGGGAGAATCACTGAAAGTCACTGTCTGACCACTGATCTCGCCCTGCTCAAAATCGTTCAGCACGAAACTCGTAAGTACTAGCACTTATACTAAAAAATAAGGATGCAACGCAGCACAATGGTAACACTTCCAGCTAGAAAAAATATTTCAAGCATGATGTTTTTTTCTCTCTGAGAAATGCACGCCTTGAACTGAACCTACCAGCAAACCTGTCGTGAATTTGCTCGATTGTTTTCGCTGGAAAAATCAGGGGGAAAAAAGGTCTAAACTTTTCAACAATGACAGCACAAAACCCTCTGCAAATTTCTCTACTAGAGTGAACCTCTGACAATCTTGTGTGTGTTTTTTTTTCTCATAGCTGGAAACCCATAAGAGTTTGGCTTCATAGCCAGCCAGAAACAATTCCCACTGATGTATTTCACAGGTCTAAAAAGCAACCAGTAAAAGGCATTAATCAAGGTTCCATTCAAAACTGAGGCAGATATATAACCAGGCTTTCAAAAAAACCTGATTTGTCATACAGGCAAATATAGGCAAAACATCTCAGGCACCCATCTGCATGAGTGACAATCAGAGGGAAAAAGGACTTATGTCTTGATTTTATGTGAACTGTGTTCTGTTAGATTGTAGTCTCAATATAAAAAGACAACTTTACAGAGAAGACAAAACTCTAGTTTAATACCAGTATTTAATGAAAAAAATGAAACCAGGAATCATTTTGAAATTATTTCACTTGTTCTTATACTTTGCCATTAGTTGTTGTCAAACATTACAGCAAAGGCAGAGGTGACACAAGTACGAGTTTAAGGACAAATTATTTCAGGAGTTGAACATTGTGCTTTGGAGTGGGGACTTTTGGCCATTGTAGCAAACCAACAAAGCTGGTTGAGCTTTTTGCTTTCACCTCTAAAAATAAAATAAATAGCATACTTAAACTGACCTATGGCAGAGTTCATATAATTGTGTATGCAGCACTTCAGCATCCTCAGGTGAAAGATGCTGTGCAGTCTGAGACATCATTGATCCTTTCACCCAGGAGCCGTGCGCTCACACTTAGCGTGGCTCTGCAGGAGCGTGCCATATTGTTAAATCAGTACAAAGAGCCCAGCACTAAGCACAGAAGTCTTACAGAAATCAGCACCCAAGAAATACTATTTTCCTATTGAGTTCCTCTGGATAGAGCTTATTACACAACTCAAAACAATCTGTTTCTAATAGGAATTTACAACTGTAGATTCTGAACAGTAAAGTTACTTAGAGTCCACGTATTGTTCTATTTTCCTTGTGAAGTTTTTTGAAGATAGTTCAGTACCAGATCTGGTAAAACTTCAGGTGGTGTTCAATAAACTCCTCTAATTTTATCCTTCCTTCCACAAAGTGGAATTTAGGACTAAATTCATTCCACATTTCTGCAGGGTTATAGCAGAGATAAATTTGGCCAATATGTATTCATTGCTCTGCTAAACACATTACAGTAGCTTTCTTGTGATATTGCATGGAAGAGCCAAAAATAACTTGTTTTTCCAGTGTCCTCATCTACTTTTATAACAAATATAGTTGGTGAATGTAAATTAATGGTTATTACAGCATCTGCTCTGCATTTCACTTGTTTTTATAGTGAAAGGCTGACTAGACTTTTTATTTTGATATTGCAATAGTAACACACCTGCTGGAGCCTGCTGTATTACTACTCCAGGGAAAGATGGCTAATTGCATTTTCAGACTATTAGAAACAGAGGGATTTAGATTTAGTATTGTCTTCCGTGATGTTCTTTAAACATCTTATCAAAGCTTTCCAAACCCCATTAAAAACTCAGTCCTTCCTACTGCCCACCAAGAAAAGCTCTGCCAAAATAAACTTCTTCAGGAGCGAATCCAGTCTCAATAATGTATTTTATATCTAGAATAACAAACAGTCCAGCAATACGGTAATAACAATAACATTAATAAAGACTTCCTCACATGTACTCAAATGACACTTCAGAGGAGGACTAATGCAGTCTGAGACGTAAGACTTAAATCTAGCTCACAAACTGGAATGCAGAGATAAAACCACGGGCTGTAATTATTGGCAAAATCAGAGGAAGAGTCACTTTGTCTTCATTTCAGCAAGGAAGGAGAAAAGATAATGAAGAGCCAAAAAGTTAAACTTGCATTCAGTTTAGGAGCACTAACCTTTTGCACACACTTCACAAAAAGCAGGTGCTAAGCATGCTGTTCTCTTGCTGAGGGGCAAGCGGCTGATGGGTTGGCAAGGGAGGACACTATTAGTAACAGCTGACAGGTGATCTGAGAAAAGGGCCAGGAATTCTGCCCTCCTATGACAGAAGGGGCAGAAAAAAATTAAAAAAAAAAAAAAGGAAGAAAGAGAGGCAAAAAGGAAGATAACAGAGCCTGTCTTTTTTTGTTTGTCTTGGCAATAGGCAGTTTTTTTCTGTGGATGACATGGCAGGATCTGGTTAATGTGCCTTTTAGTCACCACTCGAAAGAATAAGAAACAGGTGTTGATGACACCAGAGTCCTGGAGGGACTATGGCAAATGAGAAGCAGCAGTGAGCAGGCGCCCACATTAGGAACAGCTGCTTGATGAGGACCATAAAAAAAAAAAACAACCACAAAAAAACAGAAAGAAACAAAACAAACAAAAAAATTACCAACCTGGAGTAGGGGAAAGAATAATAAAGGAACAAGAGCAAACTAAAGTCAAAATCTGGAAATTAGGAGGCAAAGCCAAAGCCAGCTTTTATTGGCCGACGCTACCTTTATCAGTGGAGCCGTTAACGAAACCCGCAGTACTAACCATAAAAGCTTTGCGCCGTCTTCCCGGGTCCCTGGGAGTCCCCCGCCTCGCAGAGATGGAGTGCAGGGGCTGCAGCAGCGGGTCCCTGGCCCAGCGTGCCTCCTACCACCCAGTGTGAAGTAGGAGCCTCATTTCACTGCCTCCACCTAGATGAGAGGGAGGATGTTTATGTTCTGCGTATAGGAAACTGTTTTTGAAATCCAAATTCAATCACATAAAATTGACTTCCATATAGTTTCAGGCAAGTGTTTCCCTCTGCTGAAGTAATTGCATTGCATAATCTACCTTCGAGTAACAGACCCACTGAGCATCTTGGGTATTTTGGACTAAATTGAGGGGAATAAAAAAAACCCCCAAACCTCAAACACCTTACAATCTTTTTCAGCCTCTGAAGCATACAATTTGCATTCTAGTGTACCCTCTAATGGCTGTATCCTGTCGTGTTTACCTGTATAATGTGTTGTTTGCATTTATTTCTCGTATTGTTAATGCTAGCATGAGACATAATTCATTTTCTCAAAGTATATGGAATTACATGGCTATAAAGTGAAAGTAAATAAAAGAGGTGCAGGACTGAGTATGAAAGTTTGTTTTCGTGCTGAAACTAATATAAAACTAGCCTAGTTCTACTGTCTTCAATTCATATTCAGGCACAATTCCCTCTTTAAATAAACCCACCCCAGAAGCAAGCCTGTATCTTAAACTGTAAGTACTTCAGGTTAGGACTGTGATATTTGTACAATGCCAGAATAACATAACTGATGCTTTCACGCACTACTGCAGTAGGGATGAATCCTATGAGTAAAAATAGCTAAATAGAAAGAAGAACAAACTGCATATGGATGAGAGGAAAAAAAGAAAAAGTAATGAGCATAGGAGTCAGGCAACGAACAAGAAGGTTGAAGTCTCTTCGGGGATAGGAATTGTAAATGGCATCTTAGTTTGTCTATAATATCTATGTGTAATATGCAGGCCAGTGCAAGATCTCTTAAGAAACCTGAGGGTGTTACCGTAATGCAAATCAGAACAGCTTCTAGTTAGAGGCTCTAACCATTAATGACGATTCTTTTTCTGGGTAAATAAGCCTCTAACAATGGTTGTGATATTAAAATAGCTGTACTGCAAAATTACAAAACCCAAAATAAAAGAGTTTTATCAACAGAAGGAAAGGCTTTTTCAGATGCGTGTAGTAGAATTGGATTGTAAAACACAGGGTAGAGAAATATGAAAGAAAGAAATCCAAGTTGATTCTTCTTGAAAGACAGCGTACTGTATTATAAAATATCTGAGCCATGACCAAAATAAGACACAACAAATGCCTAGCAACAAGGCACTTCAGATAATAAAACAGCTAATTGCTGCTAGGAATAGTATTTGTCAAAGGCTTCCTCTTCACCAGTGCAGAGTAGACAACTTGCTTTGTGAGCGTAGCCATGCTAAACATTGGATTCTTACAGAGCAGGAGTAAGGCATTTGAAGAAAGCTGATCTAATGGGGAATAATTTTAAAAATTGCAGTTGGACGAGAATATGCTATGTTATGAAAGAGACTAGGATACAGCAGTCAGAAATGAATCCAGTCTTCTGGCTCTCCAGGGGACTACCAGCTACTGCTTTGCTTTGTTTCCACTCAGACATCAGTTATATGGGTATAATTATTCTTACATACTTCATAGTAATGCTTAATTACTTGCTTAAAAATTGACCGCAGATTGTAAGGTACATTGTGCTAGAAAAACGCATCATCCTATAACTGAAAACTTAGTCTATGGCTCTCCTGAGTTCTCTTCTATCCAGGCCCTGCATTTCATCTACAAAAAGCTGTATTGTTATGAGCAGTACCTGGAAGACGGAAAACATATGGGTGTTTCAAGAAAATGAAGATTTCTGCTCTGTTAAGCTACATGGGAGTTGTAGCTTTAGTGTCCTCTTTCAGCTACAGGCTAGATCATCTACCTGGGCTATTCCATCCATGAAGCACCATGGTGAATCACCGAGAGGTGACACGTTGGCCCTTCATAGGACATCCAGTTCTGTTTCAAAGAGAAGGCAGACCTTGGGAAGCATCCACTTGAATTTGCAGGCAAATCATTTGGGATAGTGGAAGGTTGCTTTTGTTCTTTCAAGGAAAAAGCAAAATTCCCACCCAGACCACACATATACCATAAAACAAATGAGTTTTCCTGTGTGCAAGCTACATGTTAAATATATATATATATGCATGCATGTATACACGTATATAAATATGGACAGTTTTGACAAAGAAAGCAGTTCAGTCATTACATTAGACACAGCAATGAGTAACACATCATATAAGGAGTAACTATGTCAGACAGAAGACTTCTGCTGCTGAACTCCAGCCTGGCAGACTTGCCCCTTAGAGTGATGTCTTTGAATTAGCTACCTCCACAAGCTCCAGCGGGAGCCATCCTTCTGGAGACACAATCCTTCGCTCAGGAAGTAAGAGATCACTTATCAATTATGTAGGCAAAGTTTAATCAGTCTGGCTGGGGAAGGAATTAAGGCCTTTTTCCTTCTCTGGTATCCAAGAACACAATAAAATTTGAAATTGTGCTAAATCCAACTTCTGCTTGGGGTTCAGTACAGAACAGTTTGCAGTAGCTGAGTTGTGGTAACTGCTGGTAGAACTTTCTCAGTCCACCTGGACTGAGGCAATGAACTAGTCTGAGGGGTGTGATTTCCACAGGTGGGATAGGCTAAATGTATGCCCACAGACTTCTCTCTGCTGATGGATGCCAACGTCCTTGGCCATTGTAAATCAGTTGAGTTACAATGTCTCTGAACCCAAATTTTTACAGTGGCATGCTGTAACATAGAGTAAATGCACAGGAATGGATTTGCTACCTTTTCAGCTTTATTGAAATTCTCTTTTCCCACTGCCCCGGCTGGGACGTGCAGCTGAGGAGCTTACCTTTTCCTAAATTCTACTTGCTGATGATATCTATGCTTAAGTCTGAAGCTTTATATGCCCAGAGAGTGATGTGATGTTCAGACTTCTCAAGCGCTCAAGAACCCTACTGATTTTAAACAAACTGAGGGAAAACAAAATTCAAATAAAAGTCAGTCTACTTGGTTAGTGCTTGGTCAGTGCTTTAAATGCCTAACTGTGGACAACTAGATTGGGCTGTTTGGCCTAAATAGCCTAGGACATGCTGAGAAGAGCACTTAAAACTGTGAAGGAGGTAGCTAAACTGCAGCAAGCACTAGAACGAACCAAACATATGCTCAAGGCACTTCACTGGGGAAAGAGAGAGCCTCTGTTGCGCAAGTACAGGCTGGGGCCGTGATCCAACACAGCACACCTGAGGTGCTTCACCATACCAAAGCTTAATCAAGGGATCCCAATACAGCCTGAGCTGTTAACTCTAGACAAGCATGAAGTGTGAAGCTACTGCTGCAAAAAGAGGTGATTGCTGTTTTGAAATGCATAAACAGTAGCATTACCGAGTGGGGAATCGAGGGAGTAATAACGCTGCTGCTTTATATCAACTCTGTGAGGCCAGGTCTGCAGCTGTACACACCACACCAGTGCTGCTGTTACCTTCGTTTCTGTTACGCCAAGATTTATTTTGTAAGTGAAGTTGGTGCTGGTGGAAAAGCATTGGCTTCAATCCAAAATATAAAATAAATCAGTAAGAATCCAATGAGGGCAACTAAAGCGATAAAAGACTGAAGAAATACGTTCAGTGCGGATTGCTAGGAGAACTGAGCTTGCGTTGCGTAGAAACACCAAGTCAATTTGATAACACGTGTGTACCTGGAGAAGATTAACTGTGAGGGCAGGTTATTCTCAGTCATGAACAAGGACACAAGAAAAGAAAAACCCTAACTAGCTGCTGAACATCAGAAACAGTAAATGCCTGTTTTCTATGGATTCATGATAAGCTTCTATGTGGATTCATTGCCAGTACGAAACAACACAATTATCTCATTCCTCTTCCCCAGTGTCCTCTCACCAAGAAGTCTGCAGGGTCTCAATATTTCTTACAGGTCCACCCATCCACAAAAGTACAGCTGAAACTGACAAATAGTTTCAAAAATATTAGGGAAGAAGCAGAAGATGCCAGAAAAACAGCCCACCAAATACAAAATTAATAAAAAATATATTTGACTACATATCACAAACCTTTCTTTCAGAAGTAAACCAGTCCTATATTAACTACCTAAAATATGTCAGGACGGGAAATGGATAAAGGATTCTGGCATCTCCTTACGCTGTCCTTGTAATATTATAGGAGGATCACCAAGAAAAAAAATAAAATGGTCCTGTCAACTCTCCTTACTGCTCACTCTAGATCTCTTTGACACTTCACAATTTTTGAGGAGGGCAGATTCTAAGGGCTGCCAAATTGAAGTTGCAAGACCTGAACTGCTCACAGCATCTAACATTGAAAGGGAAGTCCAAAAGATAAAGGCATACTGCTGGAATTTTGAAAAAGATATTGGTGGCTTAAAGCACAAGGTCTTCATATGATCATGTATCAAAAGCCACCAAATAACACTTAAGAGAGTCAAAGCACAGCAGGGTTTTTTCTCTTTGACAAAGCAGTTTTGTATCACCATCACGCTTTATTGAAGTACATGGCAAGAATCCCTCCATCGTCATTGACATTTTCCGTGGGAAATAATAATAAATGCATGGCTTCAACTTCAGTAGGGAAATCCTTTATTTGGACATATATTATAAAAAATAACTGAAAGATATTTAACATTTTTAAACAATGTCCGGTGTAAGAGGTCCATCCCTTGTTGAAACCAAGGAAGTTGTATATGCCTTGACTGAAGCACCACCTTGACGTGCAGTGTCTTCATAGACAAACTGAAATTCATACCAGTTTCAGTGTACAGAAACCATTGCCTGCAGTAGGTTACTCCTGATATCTGTACACTTACTGCTTGGCCTTACATGCAGTTTCTGACAGGATATGGCTGACACCAGTTTCCCAGGGTGCTATCCCTGCCTCGGCCCACGTGAGCCAAGCCACAGGTCAGCCCAGGGGTCTTACTGCTTTCTTACTCTTTGTGCCTTGTGTGTGTTTTTTTACTGTAGAAGAATTAATGAGTTTCCACTGTGTAGCAGGCCCAGATACAAGCAGAGGGAAAAAGAAAAGAAAATCGCAGATACATTAAGGAAGCAGAATGTAGTGTAGAGCACTACGCAAATGTGTGCTTGGTTAAAACGGCTTTAAGAGGGCGTTTCAGAAGGAGTATTATTTCCCAATTACTTTTCATCCCTTATGAGTTGATTTTGAGCTTCTCGTTTCCCTTATAAAGAAGAGAAATGGAAGAAGGCGCTCACCTGGAACTTCGTAGGCATTCGTTCACAATGTAGACCCTGAACAAAAGCAGCGCTGATGAACTGCAAGCTGGCCAGCTCTTTAAATGCAGAGAGATGAACAGCAGGTCTTGTTATCTGCCAGATGAAGGTAGAATTTGACCCGCTCCCTCCAATCTTTTTTGCCAGTTGAGCACGTGGAAGTGTGAATCAGGTTTTCTGATTTCAAGAGCACATGCTCCATCAGATTGACATGGTGGGGCTGCTTGATCTAAGCCAAGTGTCGGAGAGCTGGTGGTCACGTATACCGTTCACTGACACGTACTGATTTAGTAGCATTGTGTTTACTATAAATGCAGCCCTTAAAATCATCCTTTATTATATTACTTGAATTGAGTCTTTTAAATTCTGCTGCTAGTCTCCCTGGTGCAAAGCCAATACTTCACAAATGTGATGACATATTTAAAAAGTTTGAAAGCACAGCCTGGCTCCTTCTCTGCTTAGATTGCGCAGGCTCAAAGGACTTTAATCTGAAGTTCTGAATACATGTTTTATATGTATATCTGTTGTATGTGTGTGTATATACATGTACATATGTATGAAAGTATATACATATGTGAATGTATATTCATAGTCATGAATGAATAATTGTGCGCGTGAGTGTGTGATTCAGTGGTCCAAACCCTAAGACACAAAGACGAATTGTGAATAACCAAACACTTTTCTCAGCCACTGGGTTGGTCCTTCATCCCCCTTACAGACATGACAGTGGCTCACTCCAGCACACAGATTACTCTAGCAGTACTCCAGTAACTTGGGGAGCTGCTTTAGAGAAACAAAACTTTTTCAAAGATTATTTCAGCTTACAGTGAAAAAGCAACAACTTTTTGTGTTGGAATGGATAGTTAATGCAGAAAGAGGATGGATTTTTTTTTTTTAATAAACACAAGCATAGCATGAAAGAAGTTTTAGCAACTGAACACTGTTGTCAAACATTGTGAACATTTGCCAGACCCAACACAGCATCATAGCAGAGATGCTGTGGAGTAATTTCTGTGATCAAGAGCGTGAATTTGCAAACCTTTGCAAGGAAGAACTATTATCCCATGACATTACTTGTGGGCTCCTGTACACTTTTCTTATCAAGCATTTCATTAAAGATGCAGCAAAGCCAATGCAAATGATAGACCACTATTTAATAACCACTGGCTTTATTACTTGTGATAAAACCATTTCACTTGGTTGCATTCACCTTGCATTTAGGAATAAGAAGGCATGGAAAACGAAGCAGAGCACTTTGTAACTGATGTAAATCATAAACAGAAACTTTTTTTTTTGAGTACAAAATGTACAAAGTATTAAACACTGGGTGTTAAAGAGCAATTAGGGATTGTTTGATAAACTGAGAAGATTTGTTTTAAAATTTAAAGCAGCTCAGAAAGGAATTGCAAAACCATAACAAGGTTCTGATTTAGCTAAGTGTAGTTGGGACCTTCTTGTTTTATCTGGCCAATAAGCCGCTTCCTTAAATTCAGAGAAAGTCTTTGGAGACTGCAGTAATATCAGAAGGAAAAACATATGGCCAATAGTGAATTAGATGAAGTCAAAAAAGTGATGGTTTTATCCAAAAGAACAGTAAACAATGCAAATCTAGGGGCCCACAAGGGCAACTTTATTTTTTCAGATCAGTCCTAAGGTACCGTGTTCTTTTGACAGTATTAGTACTGCAGTAGCTGTGATGTGCTAATATATAATGAAGCCAAGGCTGGGAGGAAGGGGTTAGATCTTTGGCTGAATACCAGGAAGACAGAGACAAACTTCCAGGCACAAATTCCTTTTCTCCAGGTCTGAAATATAACCAGCAAACTTCAAAGTCAAATTCAAACTGAAAACAGCTCCTCTGAGTTTTACTTAGATTATGTCTTTCAGATTAGGACACTGTGCCTACGGAGCAGAGAAAGATAGGCATAAGATTGTCTCCGTTTCACAGAGGCAGAAAGGTACGTTTTGTGGAATACAGATGAGGACTCAGAAATAGGGAAAATTATAAAATGCCATAAAACCAGTATCGCTAATGAATCCAGGTTTTTGACACATAATAGAGTCAGGAGCTTTTGATTTGTGCTTATCTTTAGGGGGTATTTTGCATGACATGCTTTTGAACATTTATTGTAGCAAATGATAAAAAGATGTGCAACAAAAGAAATATATTCTGAATCTGATGATGGGTTCACTTGTAGAGAAAAAAATTGCGTCTGCAACTCTGCAGTATTGTCTCCAGCTAAGCCCTTATAGAGGCAAAGAAAGGATGTGCTCCGGGTAGCTGGACAGTTGTGTCACCAGCAAAAATGTACAGATGACAGCCAGGCTTCTGTTATCAAATTTAAGAAGCAGCTTCAGCTCCTACTACAGGTGTTGAAGCAGCTGCTTTTCCCACATTGCCATGCAGCTAAACAACAAGAAGCCAAGAAGAGAATCTGGGAATCGGTTTCAGACCCTGCATCTAAATTACTAGCCAGCGCTAGCTCCTTTTGTACCTGGTAAGAGGTTAATTTCATTCAACCCAAATATTTTCAAGGAGGATTCTAGGGGGATTTATTATAAATAATCCTAATAAATAGGGATTAGAGTTTACTAATCCAGTTTTTAAAGAACTTTACAGGAAGGCATTAGGCAGATTCAGGTAATTATTTTACCCTGTCCGTCCTTCTGAAATTATAGCTGTCTGTGACCATAAATTAAAAGAGGAGAATAAGTTAGTTAAATTTATTAAGTGAATAACCTCTTTCTCATAATGATAAATGCAAATAATTATTTGACAGTCACCTGAGGACAATACACTTACGACAGGTGTCATGAAAGCATACCAAAAGATTTAGCATAAACTGAAGGCATTTGACTTAGTGTCCAAGGAAAGATGATTGAATACCTGCAAAGCTGACACTGAGAGCTATAGATTTATCCGAGAGATTTGGAACTTTTTGATCAAATGAAGATTCAAAGCCCCCCCAACTCTGCTGTATTTATGGAATTACTACACGAAAGGATTTACTGCTTTGGAGGAGAAGATCAATAACAGTTTGTGAAAAGCCCAAGTTAGAAACATCTTGAACTAAGACAAGCGTTCAATACAGAGTTCATCATTATAGACTTTAAATTGTCCAGTATAAAAAGAGGGACTGACGTTTAACCTTCACCCGTTCCTGTGTGAGGAGGGGAAAAAAAAGGTAAATTTGCAACAAAAAAAGGATGAAAAAGTGCCCTAGGACTGAAGTGGGAGATTAGGCACACCAGTCAAAGCCAATTGATGGGCATTTCCAAACAGGCCCTGGCAAGGCAACATAAGGGCTGATGCTCCTTTAGAAATGTTAATGTTAATGTTCAATTGCATTAGCCTTTCTCCAGACTCCATGATCCTTTAGTCAGATAGCAAATATATGTTGCATGTGTTAGGTACTAGCTAAATTACTAATCTGTGTGTAGGTGTAGATTTTGAATGAAATTAAGGATTTAGGATTTCATCTGGCAAATGAAAAGGCTGCTAAGGGCTGCTAAGGTCTGTTGACCTTTGTTCTTATGGAATGAGATCTTAGCCTGACTTGTCCTCCCTCATGGGAGTTTTATGCATTAATTTCAGTGAGGCCAGATTTCACCCACTGTCTCTGGTGAAATTCATGCAAGCTTAAATGGATATCTCGGCCTTAAGAGCTGTTTTTCATTAGTGAAGAGACTCCATAACCAAAAGCAAATTAAAAAACTAGAATTCAAGAAAATGTCTGGTATGTGACAATCCAGCACAGCTGAATCAGAGTGGGTGGGCTAGGAGCTCGTCACAACAGTGAGGTCCAAGGACAGTGTGATTTACACCCGGTGCCCATCCGGAGGAAGTCATATTCAGGAAACCTCTGCGAGAGGTTCCTTAGTGTTTTCCAAATCCCATCTCTCTCCATCACGGAGCAGGTTCATTACTGAGCACTGTGCAATATCCTGGAGTCACCATTGTTTCCTCCTTCGTTCTCTCTTTGTGGGAGCAAAACAGCAACTCTCATAAAAGCACAATGTGTTACTGACACAACCCCAACAAGGGCATGGGGTCCCACGGACAAACGAAAAAGGCAAAGCTCCCAGTTTTGCAGAGGTTACAGAGCGTCCCAGCCTTGCTGTGTTGGATGTTTCCTTAACATGGAGAATCAAGTGACTAAGGAGCAGAGGCAGACCAGCTGTGATTCTAGCAGCAGGGACTCTGCTGACAGGAACCTGGTCTGGCGTCTCTTGCCCAATCCAAACGTGGGCACGGGCAAACCACTCAGTCTTTGAGCTAACAAAGGGAGAAGGGCAGGAAAAGATGGAAGTTAGCTTTTAATGATGCACTTAGACATGTGTGAAAGCTTCTCCTTTAATATGTCTTTGACTTTTCCCCTCCATGAAATAAGGCTCAAATCAATTATTTTGCTATCTTGTCTAATTTTAAACTATCAGCTTTTGGATGTAGGGCTGTAACCCCTAAAGAGAGTAGACTAGAGGAGAGTTTTCAGAACACCTAAATGATTCAGGAATCTGAGGCTTACCGGGCTTCAATAAGATTTAAGAGATTCAAAAAAGCAATTTAGCACTTTGGGAAATTTTGCATACAGTGCTTGATCCACTGAATTCTCATTCTTATAAAAAATTCAAAGTACAGTATGACAAAAAAATACCAAATCAAGAACTAGGTAATGAGTTATCTGAGGCAAAATCTGAACACATGAAAATAGCTGCTTTCCTAAAATTGTAGTTATTGTGGTTTTTCTCATTGAATCATTTTCTTCACTACAGCACAGAAACAAATCTCTAACATAGTCTAAAACTGTCCTGCCATACAGAATACTTAGTCTCAGAAAGTATGCTCTTCCTTTCTTAGATATTTATTTGAGAGTTGTTTCCATAGTCCTTTAGAGAAGTCATAAAGCAGCTATATGAATAGCAAGTTACCATTCTTCTTTTACCTACAATAAACTTGCCTCTAAAATCACCATTAAATCGTGGGAGATGTTGGAAAACTGACACAAAGTAAAAGAAAAGAAGATTAAAAACACAGTCCTGAGAGTACAAACTTCCCTGAAAAAAATCTGAATTTTGGGTAGGATGCCCCTCCACTACTGAGAAGGTCACTGCTTTTCTCAGAGGGATGTGAGAGCAGGCCTGCAGAGAAAAAAGAAAGCAGGAAAAGGAGAACGCAGTGGAAAGTATGAGCAGACAGAGGAGATAAAATAAAAACAGTGCTAACTTCTGGCACAAAAGTGTTCTAATAACACCAAAGTATATTACTTCCTTTTACTAACACTTTTTTCCTCCTTCTTCTTGCAAATAGCACAGACGAGATATTTCCAAGTAGTCAAAAGTGCAAAGGTTAATGAAACATCTCATTAATCTTTCATAATTGTAGCGTGCCCTTGTGACCTTCGAATCCATGGTATAACAACAGTATTTGGGTTATAATGCAGAGGAGCCTAAAAGAAGATCAAAACCCTGTAAATAAAACCCCAGCATGCCTCAGAATACTGGGTGTAGAGCGCCACGTAATTAATGGCTGGAAGAGTAGTTGGCTTTTAGGAATATGCTGTACTAGCTGTTAGACTGTATGGCTCAACACTGAGAAGGCAAGTGCTATATCTCTTCCCCTTCTGCTTTATTCACTGTCGTGTTAGTGAGTTAGTATCAGCCGAACACGTGGTTGACAGTACCACAAAGCAGAGAGCGGGAGGACAAGGGTCCTGGACACCCCCTGGGCTGTGAACGCAAGTTTCTGGACCAGCATCAGGTTATCTCACTTCAAGTGCATCCTTCAGAACAAAACGGGAGTAACTGCAGACCACTAAAAAGAGACAGAGGGAACCAGGTGGCTGTCAGAGTGGGGAAAGCACTGGATCAACAAGCTGGAGGCAGAACTCACAGCGCAGCCTGTTTTCTTCCCTTGAGAAGAAAGTCCAGCCTGTGGAGGTTCCTTGGGTGTGCGCCTGGCTCCTGCCCCATCTTGTGACAGCTAATGGGAAGACTTACAGGCCAGCCAAGTGCTCTGGGGACGAAGAACTACAGCCAGTGGGATCTGCCTTGCTGATGGTCACCGTTATGCTAAGTGATATTTTGTCCAGTTTTCCTCTTTGTTTTTTTGCCTGCAATCTATCTTGCTACTGGAACAAACCGGTTCATCCATACTACTTCAGATGTCTGATAGGTGCCAAAGATCCTGCTGTCCTTCCTGAAAGATTAGTCCAATCTACAATCTTATCATTCTACCTGCAGGCTTACCTATGTTTTCACTCTGAAGGGTGCAAAATTGGCTCATAGAGCAGTACAAGCAAATAATAGTGAATCACTGCTTCTGTTTATTTGTAGCACACTGTTGGCTAGAGATTATGACATCCATTGCCAGGTGTCATCCAAACACAGCATGAGAAATAGCACCCCTCCCTGAGGTTTGTCAAAAAAATGTATGATCAGGCAAGGAGGATTTCACAGAGAAAGGGTGAAACATGGAGAACATCGGGGGATGTTTACAAATACAGTGCAGCACTGAAGGGAGATATTCAGGGATGGAAGATACCCTGCTCCTCAGTTAGGGGCTAAGTAGCCTAAACAGAGCGCTGTGTGAATAGCAGCCCTCCTCTTGGGACCTAACTAGCTTGGGAACATTTCCACAGCATTGCAAGATCTCTGGTAGGCATAGCTAAACCAGTCTGAAAAGGTCATGAAGGAATTTTGTAGCATACCTGGGACTTGAATGTAAGTGTCAGACCTCTCAGCTTTGCACAGACCACCAATCATCTTCTCTAGCTCTTCCCTCTCTCCCTCCCTCCCCAACCTCACATCTAGAAAGCAGTGAATAATAACAGGTTATATCTAGCAGATCCTGTACCCTCCCTCAGAGACAACTTTGGTACAAGAGAGGTCTGGGTCTGTGCCTAGATGAAGACAAAGCAGACAAGGGTGACTAACAGAATGTAAACTACAACTCCTAATAGCATGCAAGAGACTCAGACAACGTAATGTGAATATTAAGACCTGATTCACATACAAAAACCATCAGAAAGCAAAGCTTGATCTTAGGCTAAAAATAAAACTACATGAATTAATATTGGAAATTTATAGGACGTTACAAAATAAGGTGACAGCCCTTATTATTAAATGAAGCTCCAGATGCAGAAGAGACAACAATAAGACCTCCTGGCTATGTATGAAATTACTTGCCTGTAGACATATCTGTAACCTTTCATTTATGTTGAAAGTAAACTCTTTCATATGGAGAACGCTGGTTTTTACTCACAGGTGTAAATGTGGCTTGCAAGCTGCTATATCACACCACTACAAAGTATACCAACAGAACTTCCAACAGTGACTTCCTCGTCAACCCAACAGACCAAAAATCCAACAGCACCAGACCCAAATGCAAACAACCCCCTAAACCTAAACAACCCTGAGGTTAATCAGACAATACGTATATCAGATGTCACTGCTGATCCACTGCCAAGTCCACTCTCATGACATAGGACTCCTGGTATTAGCTTATGTACTTGCAAGGTGGGAAGGAGAGGAGAGGAGGAGGAAGGGGAGGAGAGAGGAGGGGAGGAGAGCAGGAGACTTACTTGTGTCACTAGGGACACTTCTCACTCCTGAGGTTTGAGAAAGACAAATTCCATCTGGGATGAAGGCAAACAAAGACTTAACAATTGATTAGGGGCACGGAGGGCCTACAGAAGACAATGACTAGCAGGAGCAAGACAAAGGCAGAGAGGGCTGCCCTTGCTTTCACGAAAGATCTCAAGGAGACCAAAGGAGGAAAAGAGCTCCTGAAGGGCAAGGAACACAAAGCCATTCAGGACCTCTTGCCAAGGAGATGACCTCACCATAAGCAGGGTTCTAGAAAATGTCCCTTGGTGTATCCGTAAGGAATGGTGAGGAAACCCTTCACACTCTCTGAGTCTCTACGAAGTTCATGCAGGGGCAACCCAAAGCCTTTCTTTCACCTCGGGCACTCCCACAACCAAAGGAATGTCTGGGGTAGAAATGCCCTTCTTTCAGGAGCCTGAACATACAGATTAATTTTGGCACCAAGGTGGAAAATGACAACAGCAGTGCTTTCCTTACATTTTCAGGACTCCAGATACTAAATCCTAAAGGAAAAGGAGACTTTCCAGGGTTTTAGCTAAGATCTGAACATCTTCCCACAAAGCCAGGCAGGCAAATAGCTCTCAGAAAGGTTACAGTCACAAATGAGCTGTGGAAGTTTTACCCCGTGGCCGA
>Ga0065711_1007020_pt1 | contig 21710 bp, 22 predicted proteins | sample Hoacrofraction12_FD_59098 | JGI IMG/M metagenome (GOLD analysis project Ga0065711, IMG submission 59098) | Hoatzin crop microbial communities from Cojedes, Venezuela - Epithelial fraction 12 v2 (version 2) | ecosystem: Host-associated > Birds > Digestive system > Esophagus > Crop | place... | reverse complement strand
AGCCTTTCCTCCCAGCAGAGGGGTTCCAGCCCTCGCATCATTGCTGGGGCCTCCTCTGGCCCTGCTCCCACAGCTCCAGCTCTGTCCTGTGCTGAGGGCTCCAGAGCTGGACGCAGGACTCCCGGGGCGGTCTCACCAGAGCGGGGCAGAGGGGCAGAATCCCCTCCCTCGCCCTGTGCCCACGCTGCTGGGGATGCAGCCCAGGGTATGGTTGGCTTTCTGGGCTGCCAGTGCATGTTGTCACCTCAGGTCCAGCTTTTCTATTTTTTAAGGGTTTTTTCAAGTTTTAAAACTTGGTCCTTTTTTTGTTGTTTTTTTGAGGGGGGTATTTTGCTAATGAAAATGTGTTTGAATTAAATTCATAGCAAGGAGGAAAAAATCTCTCTGAAAGATTTGCTGTTCGTATCCTTCTTTTGAGAAAGCTTCCAATGATTTTTCCAAAAGGTATTTTAGAAAATCAGTAAAGGCAGAAGCAGTTAATCCTCTGACGTGAAAATCAGAATCTTTTTCTTTTGGATAAAACATTGAGGCTGGTTGGTGAGGGACCAGAGTCAGGATACAAGCCAGATAAAATTTGTCCTTTGCAGTTGACCTTTAAAGCAACTGCTGGGTAAATTTAACTGGGATATTAGTTTGATAACGGATGAATGTAAGCAGGGACCACAGGGCATGAATGCAGGGCAGTCTGGATATAGCGCTTCAAAACCCAGCATACACTGAACTGTGCTCTGCACTGCAGCCTGAAACAACAGATGAAGTTTCAGCTGCCAGTAGGAGTGCGAATGGCACATTAAAAAGATCAGTTGCAGCACCACAATGGACTGGCTAAAGTCATTACGGGTTTTGTCTTGAATTTCAATAAAGTGGATCTGGTTTTGCAAATTCTGTTCATCACGTTCCCATAGGAATCAATTTGGCCTCTGTATGAGCACTTGCAGGATCAGCATGTGCAGTGAAATGTAGCCGCGGGCCTGGAAGATGAAAGCAGCAGGACTTTCTGTGTTTTAGTGAGTCCAAAGTAGATTTGATCTGTCGGCATTTGGGCTCCTAACATCTTCCTACAGGGCAAACATTTGCCTTTGGGTTGTGCTTTGAACTCTGCTGCACAAAGGAGGCCATTCTGCTGTTCTGAAACAAGAGTGATGGGGGTGTAAAATTCTCCTTTGGTTTCAGACTGAAAAACTGTTCTTATTTTATAAAACCCACAATAAGGGAAAAAAAATTGCTTGATTTCTCTGTTGGTTGAGAACAGCTGAAATGACATAGCAGCAGCAGCATTTAGGGGCCCTCAAGCTAGGAAACTCTTGGTAACACTGAACAGTCAACAAGAGTAGTTGTTTTAATGCAGCTTTGTTATTTGTTGAAAAGTTCCTGTCATGTTTTCAGAGCACAGCTAGTGAAGGATGTTGAATCAGAGAAGAACATTAATATGTGCTAGAGTTGTATTGTTCATTAGTTAATCCTGCATCAGATGCTAACACCTGTGGGGCAGCTGTCCTTGCGCTAGTTGCTTGTGGGTTGCTAAATCCCAGTTAAGCGCAGCTCCTCTCTGCGTAGTCTCCCAAGGCGTTGCCAGTTCTGTTACAGCTTGGTATTAAAGGGGTGCCGTATGAGGCTACCTTCCAGCTTTACCAGAAAAGTGCACAAATAACTGTGCTGATTTCAATATATCACACGCATCCGGGATTGCGGCAGCACCCTCCCGTATGGGTTGCATGGAGTTTCTAAGGTGTTCTCAGAATTACATAAAGCTCTTTTTCAACCCCCTTCCCTTTACCAGTGTGCAGTTGTAGTGTAAGATGCTTCCCCCCATACAGCTCAGTGAGCACTGAGGTTGTTACCAGCAGGAAGCGCAGGCAGGCGTTCACCTCCTCAAGGGAAAAGCCCTGAGCTCCCTAATCCCACTGTGCTCCCAACCTGTCCAACTCCTCTCCCACCCTCATCTTGAGCCCTCTGGCCTCACCCTTTCCCTTGGTTCAGGGCTTCACTGCCACCATTGTGGGGCTGTGTTGGTTTCCTCTAGCCTGTGGTGTTACTGTGTTGTGGCCTTGTGCACCCAAGGGTCCCTTGTGCCTCAAGTGCCACATCTTGGTGTGGAGGCTCTCCTTCCCCTGCGGTAGTGGGCCAGACTCAGTGGAACCAAGGGTCTGGCCCACATCCTGGGGACCTTCTCTCCTGTATTCTCCTCTTGTATCCTCCTTCCCTCTCTTTTCTCCATTTGTGGTAAACCCCAAGACTCCTGTTTGTTTAAAAGGCCACTCTCATGGCACAGAGTGCTTGCAGTGTCTGTACAAATGACTTCTGGGACAGATCAAAGGCCTGTCGCTCAGTGTCTGTGACAATAGCCAGCAGCAATTGTGCAGGGAGGGACAGAGGAGCAAGGCAAGCTCAGATCATTCCCTGGAGATTTCTACCAGTCTCTCAGTACCATAGACACTAAAGGGCACTTATTGCCTTGCCCCAGGGGTCCAACAGTCTCTTAAATTCCAGAAGGTACCAGACCCTGCAGAAGGATTTTCATTTGTGTTTTAATTATAAGGGGGAGAGGAATTCAAAAGGAAAGTAGTATTTTGTTATTTGTTTATAATAGGAGTTTGCACTTCTACAGAAGAAAATTTGGAGTCGCTGCCTGATGGAGACGTGGATTTTAGGGGTTCTCTTGAAAATGGAGCTGTCCCTACTAGCAGAAGATAAGGACGAAACATGAGAGGGATGCTCTGCTTTCAGATTACATAACAGAAACAACGGGAGTCAGGGCTGCTCACCAAAAATCAGCTTCTGCCAGGCTAGAGCAAAACCGGAGGGCACGCTGACAGCTCCGTTCCTGCGTGGTCGGAACTGGGGGAAGGAAATGAGTATTAGTCAAGTGGTGGGATCAGCTGGAGATGCAGTGACACGGTTTAGGAGAGAGTCTGACAGTCGTGAGTTGAGGGGAAGCTTATATTTGACGGTGACCCCTCCTAAGTGTTTGTTTGTGTTCGTAGGAAGAAATGTCACATCTGTAATAACTCAAGTGAATAAGCCTCATGAAACAGAGCTGTTCCTGCAAGGGAGCATCCAATTAGCATGAGATGTTTGATCTTATTATGCCTCAATATACAAATCTCCTATGAACCAGTGAAACTGCAGCTGGAGAAGACAATACATATTAAGTCATCCTCTGCTGTGTTCAGGACTGCTCCTCGTGCTACTTTGTGTTATATAATGTAATCCAAGGGCTGCTTGCATGTCTCCGGGGTGATTATTCCAAATGTTAACAGATTTCCTGTTTAGAAAGGTTTTCCCTAATGTGAAAGGTAAAATTAACTTTTACTCCTTTAATATTGTTGGTTCCGTGGGTCCTGTGCACCCACCACGGAATAAATAAAACCAAAATTCCTTCCCAGCCCTTCTGTCTTCTGTGTGTCGCTAAACCAGCAGTACTGATTCGGTTGGTTTATTTTGTCTCTTAAAGGGATGTCATCATGGGAAGCTGTCTAAATCCTTTTTTTTTTTTTAATTTTACTTTGCAGCCGTACTGTAGAGACAGTGAAGTTGTGGGTGGCTTTAAGATAGTATAGCCATATACTTTTAATCTGTAAAAATCACGTTGATATTTTATGAGGACCCTTTCGAGCAATGGAGAAGCTGAACTCTTACAGAAAGATAAGTGGTCAGAAGGCAGCACAGGAAGTATTATGGGTAACCAGAATACACTTTGCAGGGGTGCTGCAGCAACAACTCAGTAATGTTTTTCATATATACCCTTCACTAGTGGGAGAGCTGTAAGTATTAAAGTTTTCAAAATTCTTGCGTCTCTCACACAGGACTGAGACCTTTTTGCTTGGTGATATCCCATTTTAATGGTCTGTGTTTCTCTTTTCTGAAATGTAATTCCAGGTGGTAAGCTTTATCCAGCGTTTACCTGGCTGCAAAGAACAAGCGTCTGTGTTCAGGGAGGAGGTAAGTCAAGTCTGCCCAAATCCATCGACTGGCGGGTTTGGTGGCAGCGAGGGGGTTTTGTACCCAGTTACTCTGGACTTACAGTGCTGAGAGCATAGACACGCTCAGACCTTGTCGTTAAAGAGCCTGTGGCATTTAGGAGACAGCTTCAGCATCGAGCTGAATTCTCCAGCATGGCTAATTAGATTCTACTGCTTTAAATTTCCTCTGCAGTTCCAATCAATGAGCTTATGCTTAACATCCTGTCTTGGACTATTGTGTAGTGGGTTTGGCATCGTTATAAAGATGTCCCGTTGGAATGGTGCGATGAAGATCTCATCTGCTCCCTCTAACGAGCACATATGCCTGCTTCTCTGGGTGAGGGTGGCAGTCGTAGGATTTCCCAGGAATTGCTGGCTTCCCCCATGGGCTGAGGTGAGAGCAGGAGGGGAACCTTTCCTTGAACAAGCAGCGGCTGGGAAATCAGAGCATCCCCTGCATGCAGTGTGTCCTGTCTTTGCTGCCACTTGCTGGGCTGGACGCTGTTCCCTGTTTGTGGCACGTTCACCGTGGCTTCTGAGAAACCTCAGATAGCGCAGGATATGGCTGTCCTCTTTCTTAGCACACTTCTTTGTGTGGGTCATTGACACTTAGGCTCTGTTGAGAGCTTCAGCTTCCGGTTACATTGCAGGTATAACTTGGAGGTTCCTTACGAGCCCCTGATAAATTTGCACAGATGAAGCTCCCCTTCTATCATCCCAGCTTTACTGCTCTGATTGTAAGAGATTGAGGGAAGGGGCTGTACCTTCTCTGTTCTGTGTGGCGCTGAGCCACCCTCTGTACGGAGGAAAAGCACTGCACATTGTAGCGACTGTAAAGGGCAGGTTTTTAATAGATGACTGCTCCCCAGAGCTGGCTTCCTTTCAGGATGAATCAGGCTGTAGTGTATTTTATGGGATTTATGTATCTGTATTTTGTTTTGCCTTGTTTTAAAAAACATGCACACACACAAAATACAAAGCAAAAGAAATGGAGGCTTGCAAAAAGCACTGTTCACAATGTAACAATATAGTGGAATGCTGTTTAATTGAATGTAGTGGGAATAATAAAATTTATTGGACGGAACCAGTTTTTCAGTGTAGCTAAGTGTAAAAGGTGAGTCCTGATTTCTAGTGAAGATGTGTTCAGAGGTGAGAGTTTGGTAGGTAAGATGTAACTAGCAGGTCTTCTGTTAAATCCAGCCATTCACAATGTATTTCATTTCTTCTAGCCATAACTTAAACGGGTCCTGAAAAACCAGTGACCGCTTTCTGGTTCAGAGAGCGCAAAGCCACGTGCTATTTTAATACCTTCCTTTCTGCAGCCTCAAAGTATGATTCCCTATGCCAAATGAGAGGGGCTTAGGTGGTTTTTCAGGTTTATGCTCAAACCAAATTGTCAGTTTGAAATTAAAACCCTTTTAGCAGTTTGGCTTTGGCCAGAATTCAGGTGTGAGTGACTGGGATTGCTGAACTCCACCCGTGTTGTCCATTAGCTGTAATCAGGCCTTTGAATGCTCTCCTTTTAGGATAAATATGTCCCTTGCAGACTTTTCTTGGCGGGGGGAAGGAAGGGGAAGGGATAAGTTGCTGCTTACATTAGGAATGAAGAGGACAAATTGTGCACAGAATTTTAAAAACCATCCAAATAAGATGGAACGGAGAAATTAATAATAAAGCACAGCCACTGATATTGTGCTTGTTTCTAGGTCCAGTCCAGGGAAGGTCTGTTTAAAATAAGCATCTTTGAGGCAGCACAGTAAAAATGAAGCATAGTAAGAATATTGGACTCAAAAGCATTTTGAAATGTAGGGCTGTTTTCCAGCAGTTTTCTGCTACTCTTGACTCTATATTATTTCATTTAAGCAGGAGTCCATTTGTTTCAAGCTATTTTTAGCATGTTCATTGCAGTAGTGTAGACTCTAGGCAGCCTGCGCAGAACATTCGGGGACATTGTGTGGCCATCTGTGGACTGGGAGCACTGCTATGATTTCCAGTGTACGTACTGGGAGATGAAGTAACTTACTGACAGTCTCTTATGTGGGTAGAGAAGGGGAAACCAAATCTCCTGGCTCCCATCTCTTTGCCTTAATTATATGTTTGTTCAAGTTTATTCAATGTATCCTTTTCCACCAGTCATTGACATCTAAAAAAGTTCTAGTTAGGAAGACTACAGAAATACAATAACTGTTATTCTGGATGAGTTGAGTGTCTGGTGCTGTCCGCTGCACTGGTGAACATCAAGTGAGAGGATGAGATGCTGTCAGTCCCTGTAAATGGACTTTAATGGAACAACTTGGGGAGACACATACTGTTTGTCCGTGTCCATTAATCTTTGGCTTCTTCCCTGCAGCATTTGGAGTTTATATTAATTATATCTGTGTTGTCTCTGTGGATGTTCTTGTAAACCCAAGTAAATTTTTAACCTCTTCTTGAAATAATATGGCATGATTTCACTCACTGCCACCTAGAGCATCCTGTATTTTTGCAAGGTGGTATGTTTTTTGCTTGCTTACTTTGAATCTGGTCGAATATCTCCTTGCTGATGGATTAGGAGGGAGTGTGTAGAAGTCTAGACAGATTACCTGTCTTTACTATACCTTATTTTGTAGAGCACATGATCTTTTTTACCATGTGCTAAGCAAGCCAATTTAGTGTCGTTGAAAACAATTTCACAATAGCCTCCTGTTTCTCTTTTAGACAGAGACTTGTGTCTGCGGATGTAGTATGTCCTAGTTGTGAGAGTAGCCAGATGTTCATGTCTCAGGAATTTTTCTCATCTATAAGATTTTTAGCAGAGCTGAACAAAAAGAAGCAGGAAAAAAAGGCTTTTTGGCTTTAAATTTTACCATGAGCAGCTTAACAGGGGTCGAAGAGCCTATGCAGTGACAGTATGTAATGAATGCACTAGGAAATGGTGATCTTATATTTCTAATCATCATAGATCAGTGTAATATATTAATTCTTGGATAGCTGCCTCCTGAAGGCTCACATTCTGGATTTCCTGACCTAATTTCTGGCCACAGATTGTGAATAGGCCATAGGATTTTTGACAGTTGTTGGCTGTTTAGAGCAATTACAGTGAATATAAAGTCTACTGAATGAGCATCCTCTTCATGGTCACCCCATAAGCCTTGCCTACACTTGGGCTTCTCTATTTCTAGAAAAAGGGCTGCTAAACGAGGTCAGAGACCCTTGGGAAGGGCGGCATGCCTGGGATCCTCATGGGTGTGGGTGCCAGAACTAGGGAGAAGTACAAGGTGTGTCTTCAGACCTTTGTTCGTACTTTCATTCCTCAGTTCAAAGTACATTGTTTAACTGAACGACCAGAAGTGAGAATCCTGCTTCTCTCTTGATGGTAATCTTTATCTTACGTTGTGTTTCCAACCTCTAGCAGATAGATGGTGAGGCCTTCCTGCTCCTGAACCAGAGCGACATAGTTAAAATACTCGGTATCAAGCTGGGTCCGGCCCTGAAGATCTACAACGCCATTCTCATGTTCAAGTCTGCAGAAGACAATTGAGAAGAGTCCTTCAGCAGAGCCCATGAGGAATTGACAGGGAATGGATCTTCAACTGAGAGCGTTACAACGTGCCGAACAGGCAGATTGGTACTCAGATGTATTTTAAGTAGATCTTATTAAAAATATTTTGAGGACATAAAAATCCTGCCACAGTCTGGAATATGGGGCAGCTTCACTTCCAAGAAGAGGATATTATTATATTTTGTAACTGAATTTGGTTTTGATATATCAATCTCTTTTTGAGATCTAGAAGAAACCTCCAGTTATAAGGGGAATCCAGGGTAACATTGGTGGAGCTGCAATAGCAAGAAGAAAGCGATGAGTAACATGACTGCTGTGTCCAGTGATAGTGCCTGAAAGAGAGACTGAGGTATCGCCACCATATTTAATATATTCTATATGTATAAAAACTTTGAGAAAAGAGGGTAAGAAAATAGGAAAAAGATGCGCTTCAGAGCAACTCACCTGTATCCTTCAATGCTGTGACTCAAGAGCTGACCTTTTCAGGACTGCTTTTTAAATTCCCGTTTCTCCTACTGACCCTAGTTGTTCTGATACCCTTGGTACTGGGCTGCTTACACCGCAGCAGAAAGGTGGCATGGGCGAAGGGTTTCCTTCAGTGATGGCTTGCATCATTTCTGGTAACAAGCAAAATGTTCTCATTCGTGTCACCAGAGAGCAGGAAGCAAGCCCTGTGTAGATAGGCTTTGGGTAGGCAAAGATCTCTCATACAGATGTCTCCCACAGGAGATTAGTGTTTTAGCTGTAGTTCTCCCTTCAGTGCTTTCGTGCAGCTGCTGTCTGGACCAGGAACATCTTACGGCAAAATGGCACAATCAGGAGCACTTGGGAGTTTGATGGGTTCATTCTTGTCCTCTCCACTGTCAGCCAAATGCTAGGAATGTGAGTTGGAAACCCAGCAGTGGCCAGTATATGCGTACAGATGCAAACAGATTTCCTAGAAACAGCTTGCTTTTATTTTTGAACAATCGAAACTCATGAACACTTAGTGCTTTAGCCTTTTCAGCTTCCAGGTGGACTTTGGTCTGTTCTACCGAAGAGTCAGTGTGCTGTAGCAGCAGGGCACCAGCTCTTCTGCCTCTCTAGTGGCAAGCAGGCAGAGCACACAGGGAAGTTTGACTGGAGGGGAACCAGGGTTAGAACAGACAGCAAAGCGAGGTAAGAATTACGTCTCGAAAGAGAGAGTTAATCTGCATCAGGGAGGAAGCAAAGCTTGTGGCTGTGCTCCCTCTCCATCCAGTCTGTGCTCTCCTGGTGGGAGGGGGGCACGAGTATTTCCTGCTATTCTCAAAGTCTGACTGTAGTTATATGAACATGCACATGGGACCACGGTGTCCTGGGGGGGCGATTTCCATGCTGTTACTTCCAGAGCCGTCCTCCTGCAATGGGAGCCCTGGGAGGAGCGCTGAGCTCTGCTGGGCCTCAGCTCAGTGTTGCCGTTCATGCCTGGCAGCACGTTAGCACGTGGCTCTTGCTCTGGCCATCCACCCTGATAGATATTTGGCTCTTCTGGAGTTCAGCTAGAACGTGCTTAGCTAGGGAAGCCTTTTCACCTCTTCAGTCAGAGCAGCCGGGCTGAATCCTGTGTGCATGAACCCTTCCGAGCACTGGGAGTATCGGTGTTGTCGAAGGCAGGCGCGCCATCAGCCTCTGCCCAGGGTTGCATGAATTTGTCTGGGCACTTCATGACGAGATATGATCCATCCATAGGCACGTCAAACTCTCTCCTGTACTTGGCATCTTTGTCACCAGTGGTGTTGCCGTAGTCCCAGTCCTGCAGCTTCCCTGAGAGCCGTTGGGAAGAAAATGAACACGCTGTCCATGACTGCATCACAACACGAGGAATGCACTTGGTCTTCCTTTCCCAGTTGCTCCATGTCCTTTGTCCAACCTTCAGCTGCCGAGAAGGTCCTTGTGACTTGCCTGAAGTAGTGAGTTCCTTAAAGTTGTAAATAGAGCAAAATCAACACCGCTGAAGCCATTCAGTCCGGGATTAATATATAGAGCAGTTTGTCTCCATACTTTCTATTTTTGTATAAGATGTTAAGGAGTTTAAGCCTTCCGCAGAGAAGACATAGGGTTGGTGGGATATGTAATAGCTGAAACATGAAATATCAGCTAGGCAGCTGCAGGAGAGTCATTTAATGCAGTGTTAAGGATATGACAAGATATGAATTTAATTTATTAAAATACATTTTTAGTATGGTAACCAGGATATTCACCAAAGAATCACATTCCTTTATCCCACTCTGCGCATCCAGCGTCAATGTAAAAACCTGAATTGTAAGTGGCATGTCCGGGACTCTTGACACAACTCGCCTTCTAGGCAAAGCAAAATTGTTTCCTGACAACTGGAGCAGAGGAGCTGTAGCTGGCTCTCCACCGACTCACTAAATAACCCTGAGCCCTTCTTTGCTCCAGTTTCCCCCTCTGTGACACCCAGTCAGGTGGAGTGAGTGCAATTTTGCCTTGCTCTTGTTTCCAGCAAGCAGGTCCTGCTGGATTTTCTATTTTACCTCTTTCATTTGGGACACCGAGTTGAGGGTCAGCAGATTGCCTCCAGCAATAAAACAAAATATAGCATTATTTCATCTCTTTTACCATATATAGATAGAGGATGAAGAGAATCGGTGAAACAAGCAATGAGATTCTAGTCACTGAAATTATTCAAACAGAAGAGAAATCTTTAATCCTAGAGGCTTCCAAGCCAGCTGGATCAAAGACGAAAATGTGTACTTGGAGTTTGTTCAGTGACAGCGAGAGTAGTGCTTTCAGCAAGGAGGAAGGAGGAACCCTTTTAGGGATAGAAGGAGGAGGAATGTGCTTCTTGTGCCTTTTTTTGTAATCCGATAATTGTCTTTGCAGAGCAAGCAAGAATGTGCACGCAGCTATTACTGACTCCTTTTCCAAATATAGCTATATTCTAATAAAATCAAGCAACTTCGTAATAACGCAAGGGCAAGAAGATTTCCAATGTCTTCACTGGAGAAGTTTAAAATTCCCTAATATTTACAAGACAGAAAAAAAACTAAACCAGCTCATCTTTTAGCCTCATAACTTAGGAATTCGTTGGTTGCTGATGCCGTTTCGCTTGCATCAGGGAGCCCCACTTTCACGTGCGGCTCAGTGACTTGTTTCTGCCCCCAGACTCTGCCCGTACTGGCTCAGCTCTGCCTTTTCCCGGTCCTCACCAAGGCCTGTGTCAAGGCAAGGGGTCTAATTGATTGTCTAATGCCTTGTTGTCTAATTTGAAACATGCACTTTGAAGCAGAAAGCCAAAAGTTGTATCTCTGTCGTGACCAAAGCTGAAACTGATTAATGCCACCTGGTTTTAGGAGGCTTTTGTTGTGTGCTAAATGTCAGCAGAAACCAGCTGTTGGCCAAATGAACCCAGAAGTCACTTAGAAATACAAATATATTACTTAAAAGCAACCCGGAGCTGTGACAACCTTCCGTGGGCCAGCAGTGCATTTGAGAAGTTTCAGTTCTCAATTAAAATGGAACTTTTTTCTGGATATGTTTTGCTTCTGTATCCCTGTTTCTGGAATCCAAAACAATCAAATTTGTCTCTTTTTCTCTTTTTCTTCTCGGTAGAGGGTCCTCTTAAAATTTTTCTGTGCCGTCACCAGTGATCATCCTTGTAATCCAGTAGTAGCAAATTTGTGCTCTGGGTAATAAATCGCATTAAAGTTGGCCAGAACCGTTCGGCAACACTGATAGCAAAACTCGACAACCAAAGGAAAAAAATTAAAAAACATTCAGCCCAAGGGATAAGCTAGTTCAGCTGTAGAAGATTTCCTGCCTGCTACTTTCATGCCCTGCTTAGGGATTTATACCACAGAAAGCTTTAAAGTTTTTGACATCCTCTCCATCATGTGATGAGCTAGCTTATTTTTGAAATTCCTATTACTTGAACTGGAAACACGTGCAGGGGAAGGGAGCGTGCGCCTGTTGTCTCGGTTCAGCCTCTGAAATGTTTGCCTGTTTTAAACCAAATACTTGAGCTTTTCGACACTAGCCATGATGTTGCACTCCACCGATGCTTTCTTCTGGAAATGTGAATAAAATTAATATAAGTTTGAACCTGACTTGTTCTTTCCGTGTTTAGGTCCAACCCCAGCACGTGCTCGCGGGGAAGCCGGGCTGGCTCACAGCCCCAAAGGGCTGTCACCGGGGTGGGTCGGTCATCGCGAAGGTCCCTGGCTTTGTCCCCTTGGTTTCCTCCCCCTAAACCCGGCAATCAAGATGCAGGCAGCATTTTCATCTTTTCTGCCTTTCATCAGGCAGAGGCCAAGCCGTATGTTTGAGCTCTCCTTAATTTGTACACAGGACAGGATTGGCCTTGGCCGGCGTCATCAGCTGAGGCTGTGCCTGATGCCCCAGATCCTGGCTGTCCTCTGCTGCTGATAGTATTTTAATCCCTCATGGTTTCCTGTTGCAGACCATCCCAGGACTCTGCCGTCTTCCTAAAGCAGCTTCCAAATTTGAGCAAAAAACTAAAACTAGCAAAAACTTGGTATGAATCGATGCATTTTGGTTTTTGTGTCTGTTTTACCTTCCTTAATGCACTCCTGGGCTTCTTCACTGTGACCCCATAACAACTTCAGTGAACTCACCTGGGCATTTGTTTCTGCTCTAATTGTAATTAGCTGATAAATTGCAAAACACTGTGCAGCATGCCCTCAGTTGGTTTTCCCCCAGAATGGGGTGGTGGAAGCTTTCCTCTGGATCTCTGCAGAGCTGTTTCTGGTGGAGCCGAGAGGCTGAGGCCGCACCTGCAGCGTGTCGCCGAGCCGGGGGCAGGAGGGGACCAGGGCACAGATTCACAGCGGTGCCTGAGATTAGCAAACCTTTGAAAACTAAAAATATGGGAGAGCTGGCGCCCAGCCATAATTTCTAAACTATCCCATCATCAGGGTAAACATTTGCTCTCATTGGTTTTTCCCTTCCAAGTTTTTTTTGCTTCTATTTAAACCCCGGCTTGTTTGCTTTTGGTACCGTGATCGGATTCCCAGTCTGGTTAGCTTGGATGCTTGTTGCACGCTCGGTAACATCAAATTTTGCTTTTGGTTGCCCTGTTGGTTCCCTCGGGGTTGTGCTGAGATGCGTGCTTGTCTGTGGCGTTGAGCTTGTGGTATCTGAATCTCGCTGCGGAAAGGACTTTTTTTTTTTTTTAAACCAAGATTTTGATGGAGAAGTCTTCACGGAGCAGGGTGCATTAATCACCCAAATGGCTGATTATATTTGCAGATTATTCTGCTCAGGCAGACAGGGAATTTTTTGTCCCGAGTCATATTTCTCCTTGGGCAGGGAAAACCTGTAGTTTATTTTTTGCCTGCTTGAATGCTCAAGTTGTTCTGTGGTCAGCCCTGACCATGCTCTTTGGGACTGATTTTTCCCTGACACTGAGGCTCTTGCACGATTCCCTGGTGGGGTTTGCACACCCGCTCAGGGGGTCGGAGGGGCTTCTGGTTTAAGGTGAAGACAAAGTGTGTTGGAAGGGATGTGCCAGTCGCATCGCTTCTTTGCATCGTCCTTCAGCCGACCACCTCTCTCCTGGTGAGCCTGGTTGCAGCCCTTCAGACCGGCTCACGCCACCGGAGCAAAACTCCTTGAACTCTGCCTGTCCCAAATGCTCCCCAAACCTTGTAATTACACGGAGCTTCGGCAGCTGTGGCTCAGGGGCTGTGTCTGCACACACCCCGCTGGAGCAGGGGGGCGAACCCCTTAGCCTGCACCTCCAGAAGAGACCTCCTTCTCCTCCTCCTCCTCCTCTCCAGCAGCTCTGCCCCGTGGAGGACGGTGATACCCAGCTCTGTGGTGAGGTACGTGCACGAGCCTTCACTTGTTGCCTTTCTTTGCAGAAAGCTGCTGTTTTCCTAACTGGGGAAGGTGCTCACGGGGGATTGAGTGATTTTATCACTTGCACAGAGCTTTGAGCAGCTCCTTCGTTCTTGTTAACACTGGTGTGAATATCTGCTGAAGGGGCAAATGTAGCTGATGGGGGTAGAGCCAGGAACCGGGGAAGGAGCATCGTACCCATCTCTGCCCCAGGCAGCACATCTCCTGCGCGGTGGAACAAGTGACCACCCGTCCTCTCCTCCTTTGTCTCTTCCCGTAGAGGGGTTGGCAGAGCAGCAGCGCTGCATCCGTGCCCCTGTGCTGCCATCCTTTGCCTTGCAGCCGGGGATGCTGCAGCCTTCCAGAGGGCTGGGGGTGGCGGGAGGCTGCTGGTCATGTCTGCATGGTTTTGGAGTTTCAGAACTGGTACTTGCTGGGCTGAACTCTGTTCCCATCATCATCAAGTGAGATGGGGCAGCACAGAGGGGCTGCGTTCGGAGCGGTGGCCGCAGCAGGTCAGGGTTGTGTGGCTGGGGTGGTGTGAGCTGGTTGCTTTCAAAGACGAATAATTTTGAGAGAAAAGCTTGTGCTGGAGTTGTGTTCTTCCTTGGAGAGGTTGACTGTGACCTTTATTCCTTGCATGTGTCACATCCCCAGATCTGGCCTGGGGAGGTTTTGAGGGGCTGCAGTGGAGCTGCTTTGGAGGCGTCCGTGTCCCCTCAAGGCTCACCCTGGGAGGGAGCAGCCCCAGGGCTGGGCAAAGTTTGCTCTGCTGAGCGTCTCATTCGGTGAAAAAGGAGCCAAGCCCGTGTGACTTTTAAGTGCTTTTAAACATTGATTTTCATTGTGCTTCTGCAACGGGGTTGAGGTGTTAATCAGTATTTTATCAGGGCTCAGTTAACCTGCGATTACCAGTGGGCATAAAAAGAGGAGTGTGCTGAGCACCGATGCCAGCTCTTACCTCTTCATACATGCCCCCAGGGCTGGCCAGATCCTGCACCTCCAGGGCCCCCCGGGAGGGTCTCTGCCTTGGTTTCCGACACACAAATCTCATCTGGCCATTTAGAACTCTGAAGCCCAGCAGCAGGAGCCGTAAAGGCAAACTTCGCTGCAGTGCCCTGAGAGCCCAGCCCCAGCAGGGAGGAAAGGTGCAGGGATGGAGGGGGGAGCCTGCCCTCTCCATCCCGCATGTCTGACGCTGACGGGCAACTTCCACCTTCAGGAGAAGGAGAGAATGGTGGCTGGGGGGGTTCAAGGGTGAGGCTGGCTGTGCTCTGCACGGGGGGGACTTTAACGGTGTTCGCTGTGCCCCAGCCATCAGCAGAACTGCTGGGCCTTTCCCCAAATAATGCACTTGCTCCACTGTTTATTGGCTTTGTGTGTCACTTCCCCTAATATTCTCTTACATCCTTGCCACCAATTACAGCCTCTGCTTATTAATTGTGCCATGACGCTTGCTCCTCTGCATTATTCACCATCCAGACATTGTTAATGTAAGCAAGACTTTTTTTTTATCCCTTTGGGGGTGGATACATTTGCTGCTGGAAGGTTTCCAGCCGTTTCGCGCTGAAGACTCGCGCGAGCGGGGTGTCTGTGCCCGGGCCCCGAGAGGTGCCAGCATGGGGGCTCTGGCATCCGCCCGGCAAACCCCTTCCCCACCAGCTCCCATCTTGGAGCATGGAACCAGTACCTTCAATCGCGTGGGTGTTGCATTTGCAGTAAAGTTTGTCCTCAAAAACAAGGTTATGGTTTCAGTAGGGTCAACCTGACATCCCCAGGTGTCATCAGTGGTGGGTCCTTTTGGGCCAGAAAGTGGCTTTTTGCAGCAATGCTGATTTAAGAAGCTTTTCCATTTGCAGAGTGTTGTCCGAGCTCCCTTTCAGCTCTGTGCTGAGTTGTCTCAAATTACCCAAGTGTTAAAAAAACCCAAAAAAGGTTGTTCCAAACTCAGACGGTTTCCATGGTTGGGGTCGTGGCTGTGCTGGGAGCCGGCAGCTCTGCAGGTTGGGACTGCCAAAACGCCTCTGATTCATGCACTATCCTGAAACTCAAATAAAGCTTTTCCGCTCTGGGCTCAGGTACCCGGGGCACGCGGCTCTGGGTTTTGTTATCCCTGGCAGAAACGAAGCGCAGGGAAGCTGTGGTATGTCTCTGCGTTACGAAATGGGACCACACAACTATTCAATGAGTCTCTCTAGATGGTTTTCGCACCGTCTTGAACTCGTCTCTCTTATGGATGGAATTGAAAAAGGCCAGAGAAGAGGCTTGAATATAAATTTCCCTTTTCCCCAGCACGTCTCCGCTGCAGGTCGATGGCTGGGGAAGGTCTTGCTCTTTGGTTTCAGAGAAAAACTTTTCAGGCATCTTTGTTTCAGAAGAAACGCAGCAGTTGAAATGTTGATTTCCCCCCCATGAAATGAATTTCTTTCCTCCTTGCGCTGTGCCAAAGCACCATGCACTGAAAGAATTAACCTAATTAGTCTTCAGAGCTCAGTAGCACCTACTCTGTTTTTCTCCCTGGGTTGTTTTTCCTCTCTCTGNTGCTGCCTGTGGGATTTCCCTACCTGCTTGGCTCTTCTGCCCTGTGAAGCTCCTTCCCCATCAATAAATTCCCCATGCAATTAGTTAATTCTGCTGTTCTCCCACAATCAATTCTCTTCCCATCCATGAATGTTGCACACACATGCGTGAACCCACGGGCTTCCCTTCCTCTTTGCCCCCATCCCTCCTTTCCCCACCTTCCCAGCAATGTTCGCTCTCCCAAAAGTCCACCCTGACCCCGCATCCCTCCTGGAGGTGGTGTGGTGGGCAGCAAAGGACAGGGGATCCTTGGGGCATCGCAGGGTGAAGGCAGACCCACAGCTTTTCCACCCACTCCTCCAAATCCCATAACAAAATGGCACGAAAATGCTCTCAGACAGCAGCAGCAGAACAGCCCCAGCAGCAACAGCCTCCCCTGCTCCCACCAAGACAGGCTGTAGACCCTTTCCGCAGCCAGAAAGCCCAGAATAAATAGGAGCAAGCACCACCAGGTTTGTCCAGCCTGAGCGAGACCACGCTACAGGCAGAAGCGCCGTCTCTACCCACCACCGCAGCAGGAGCCGGGACGGGCTGACCCTAAACGAGTGGGAATGCCACGGCCTCAAAGGAGGAAGACTCCTCTGTCGCCGCAGGATGCTGTCGGGATCTTGGTGCTCCTGTGATGCTCACCAGCTAGAGATCGCAGGCTGGGCTGGAAGGATACGTAAGCATCAGAGATGTAGTTGATACGAGTGGGAGAGTGATGCCGGCGGTTGCAGCATGGGCTGCGTTGCTCATCCCCTTGCAGCATCCCCACGGCAGGTCTCCAGTGAAGGCGGCTCTGGGAATGATTTCCCGAGGGATGGGGAGGCCCCTTTCCCACCCTTCTCTCCACAAATCAGCCGAGAGGGCTTCCATGTCTGCCCTGATGCTTGCTCCGTTTCCCCAGGATTTTGCAAAACTCTGTGCTGAGCAACCCATTTGGAAGGAAACTGCCCTAAACTCCTTGTGAACTAGGCAGTAGATAAAGGAATCATTTACATTTCAAATAAATAAAGCATTTTTGGCTTTGGATCAAAACATAGTTGTGTTTAACGTTATCAGTTTCATAGTGAGGTTTTTTTTTTTGTACCCAGGCAGTTTCTCTTATAAAATGTGCATGAGGACTTCATGTAAGGGCAGGAAGCAGAGTCTATATTTTTTTAATATTACACAGAGTTATCCCCACGACAGCGCCGCTGAAGCTGTTCTCTTGCCCTAAAGCTGGTGCTTGTTTACGTCTATTTTACATCTATTTACAATCAAATTACACTAAATGAGCAATGCAGCGGATAGCACTGTTGAGTGTTGCCGCCATATTTCCAGCTGGGTGCTGGAAGTAACTCTACATCTGCTACAAATGAAAAACCTTTAGAAACTGGGATCTGGAGCTTCTGGAGAGCTTGTAGCAATAACCAAGAGGTGTGTTATATGCCAGTATCTCCCAAAAACCAGTATCCACCCCAGCTGGAGACTCTTGGCATGGTGGAAGAAGTCAGCCATGAACTTTGGCTCTCATTCCAGGTGTTGTGCTTAACGAACACCCAAGCCATCGGGGTGTCACAGCCTTTAGGGTGAGGTGACGGAGCTTCTGGTAGACGCTACTGCCCACCTCCTCACTAGCAGCTGTCTAGCACCCAGGTGGGGCGGATGGGATGCTTCTGCATGAGCTTCATCAATGGCAAGAGCTGGAAATATGTATTTGTCCTTCTGGATGGTGGAAATTGGGTAACGGCGTCTTCACAGAGGAATATGATGTAGTAAAGTGAATTCTCAGGGCACCGTTTGATCCTCCAGAGTCTGCAGCCAGAGCAGTAGCAACTGCATCCCTGTAGGAAGACATGTCTGGCTAAGATCATCTACTACTTCCTCTGAAACAAGATTTAAAATAGGAGACCTCCCCTTCAAAGAGACAGTTTTGTTTAGCAGTAAAATTGATTAATTACTAGAAGGGATAAAGAAAACAAAGGCTTCTGTTGATCCCACAGGGTAAGACCTGCTATGGCAGAGCTACTCTGCAAATAACAGATGGTTTTACCTTCCGTTACCCTCTTCACACTCTTCTGCTCTCGGGCAGAAGCCAAACAGCTTTGGACTGTGAGGGACCATCATCTATTGCCCTTGCCTGGTTTCAAGGGAGAGCATCATCCAGATAGATGTAGACCCTTCCGCTGGTAGCTACAACACAGAGCATCAGCTGCTCGGCTCGAGGGCAAGTGAGGACAAGAGCTCCTGCCTCAGCCCGTTTCTCTGCACGCGAGTGCTGTCTGCTTTCATCCCTTCTCCCTGGGCATGCGATGGAGAGAGGGAAATAAGACAGGATTTGTGTGGTCTGGTGTGGTCCAGAGATTTGCTGGGCAATGTCATAAGTATGATTCGTTTCAACTGGCATCAGCTGAATGTCTCATCTGAGGCATCTCAGCTCCTGCGCTGGTCAAGGGAGAAGAAACCAGCGTCTGCAGAAATGAATTAATTCCCCTTCCCTTGCACAGTTGTTTGGAGATAGAATGCGTGGAAGCGCTGACTTTTCCCCTTAACTCTTGGGAGAGCTGAGAAAACGGCTGATTTTCAGATGACTGAGGCCAGCCGTGGTGAACCCCTGCAGGCAAGATAGACAGGATGCTTTCAGCAGTATTTATTGCATGTGGTATTATAATAACAGGGCAGGATTTTTCTCCTCTCTCCTCTTTCCGTGTGCCTGCCTGCGCAGGCTCGGAGTGTGATTAACCTAGAAAAGCTCCTGGCAGCGTTCAGCAAGTGCCGGTTAACTTTGGGAAACCATCGGCTGGGAAATTGCAGCAGCTGAAGGGGTTGGTGATGTGGGAGCGTGGCTCGGGCGGCGAGGAGGTGTGAGCTGCATGGGAGCTCTGTCCTCGCAGGGCAGGAGAGTTGATAAATATTCTGCTGCTCAGGCAGCTCAGTGTAAATCCATAGATGGAAAAATTCAATAGCTGCACGCAAAATCATTAAATAGTCCCAAAAGAATGAAAAAAAAAAACCCCACCCTGATACCCCTGTGGGAGCTCGGCTTTAGCAGGACTCATAAAATCACCACTTGAGCCCTTGGCAGAGTGTTAATTATTTTCCTGCCTATTAGAGCCACATGTGTAATTGCTCCAGCGCCCGTTAGCAGGGTTAGCGAATTACTCTCCCAAATGGTTCCTTTTTTCCCCCTGGTTTTCATCTAGACACAGTCACTTGGAGTCCAGATCCAAGTCTTCTACTTAACGTGGTGTCAAAAATCTTTTCTCATCAGATGATCCCTTTCCTCTGGGTCGCTGAGGAGGAACCCATTTTGTAGCCCTGAGATGCCAAAGGAGCTTCCACTGTTCCCTCGGGAGAGCTCCGGGGTTTGTGAGCCTATTTGTTTACTACTTGTCCAGAAAATCATCCCAAATTTCATATCATTTCTAGGAAGATAAAGTGACCTACAGAGGAAAGCAGCACTCTGGCAGCTGGGGTTCCCTCTAGGTTCAGGATCGTTTCTTCCCAGGAATTGCTTCTCTCTGGGCAAGAGCCGAGGCCAGGCTGTTCTTCGGTTGCTGTTTAGTTAGTTCCTAAGTTCTTCTAGTGCAAGTGTGGATCTACACAAATTAACGATAATAATCTCTGTAAGCATCTTTGTAAGGAACGGAGCTTTGCAAGGTCCCTGCCTCAGGCACAGATTCCTCACCTTCCCTTTGGACCTGCACATCTCCTCTCCTCCCAGTTTCTTGCCTTTTTTTACCCTGTTTTTAGCTCCTAGTCCTTGCTGCTTCCTATCCATGTCTGGGTCGGGATCTCCAGCTAAATACCCCTGGGCAGGGGGGATGGGAATCAGTGGTTGGTGGGGGCTCGGGCGCCTTGTGGGTGGCTCTGCCACCGCCCAACCCCGCTGAGCCTCCAACGTGTGCCCCCATGGAAAGGAAAGATGCTGCTTTTGTTTCTAACTGCAGCCCCCAGAGATGCTCTAACAACTGAGCTTGACTCCTTGACAGGTTTCAGCTAATAATCACACTCAAATGTGCCTGCAAATATAATCAGTGGTAAATGTGCAGATATAATCATGCCAGGGAAGAGAAGAGGTGCCATTTAGCAGCTCTAGAAAAGCCCACAAAGAATCAGCTTTCTGCAGACTATCGGTCCTTGGGGAACGATAGCACATGCAATATTCAGTGGGACATGGAAAGCAACACGGAAAGAGCCATAAATATCTCCAGGAAAAATATCACTGGTGGAGATTATGAAGCTGAAGAGGATCAGAGGTCTGGAGAGCTTCCTCCATGAGCCACCACGCCTGGAGACCTTCATTGACTCCCCCCTCCTGCCCATGCTTACAGTGGGAGAAGCCCACTGTGTTTACCCACGACAAGACACCAGGAAGGGTTCTGAGCCCCGAAATCTTTGCAGGGAGCAGACGAGGCCGGAGGGCAGCGGCCTGTGCACATTGCCACACTGCTCGCCGGAGGAGCCCGGCACAGCCCTAATCTCGTTATGGCATTTTCCATAACATTACAACACAGACATAATTATTACAGGATTTTCCGTTAGCCAGTCTGTAATTGAAAACTTGCTGGGGGAAACAGTGTCAGGTTCCCTGAAAGAAAGTTATCCCTTTTGCTTCCAAAAAAAAACCCCTGGTTGTTCCCACTCGCTCCGTCCCAGGTCCCTTTGCTGGTGTCTCCTCCCATGCTCAGTGCTTATGTGGCCATAAAACATCTTCACTTCTGAAGTCAGCAGCGCGCAGTCCTCTCCAGAGGGACTGTCGCCAGCATTGTTCACGGCTGTCGTTGCCGTTGCGCTGGTGGCCCTTGGGCTGTGACCGTCTGGGGACTTGTGCTGGGGTGCCAGGCTGCAGTGACCCACCCGAGTTACAGATGCATACAGGCACGCAAGGACTGGCTTGGGTTGGGTTGTACAAAGCTTGGTGTTTTCTAGGTAAAACATCCCAGCGAAGCACAGTAACTGCTGTTATTTCACCTCCTGAATTTCTCTCCGTGCATCCAGCTGCCTCGCCTCCACTCCGTGCCATCGGCCCAAGCAGCCGAGTCCTCTCCAGCAAAGCTCTTGGAGAGGAGGGGGAAAACTCGCCTGGTGCCAAGAAACTCCACTCAAGGGCTTTGAAGTTTGCAGAGGTCCAGCGGCAAGAAGTGAGACCTTGCATTGGAAAGGGCTGGGCTGTTTTAATTGCAAACAGCATTCCTGGCTTGGCTTGTAAAACGACTGCACGCGCTGCCTGGCTGCCCGGCCGCCGAGCCCAAGCCTGTCCCCAGCAAGCAGGAGCTCACGAAGGCTGCTCCCAGGGTCGGGGGAAGCAGCTTTTGGATGTTTGCCCCCAAGAACCAGAGCAGATAATGGAGCGGGGAGAGGCTGAGCCGTCCCTTCGCCGGGAGCGCTCATGCCGGGCTGCGAGGGCGAGTTGCGTCGCAAACCCTGCCCCAGCAAACGCTCTCTGCGGGGGGAGGCAGGTTGGCTCCGCAGGCCTGCTCGTTAGCATGTGGGCTTGATTACGCACAGGGAAGGGCAGGAGGCTGGCAGGGGAGAGACCGTGTGTGTGTGTGTGTGTGTGTGTGTGTATGGTGCAAACGATTCCGGTTGCCGCAAGCAGTAATGGTTGCCATATGGAGCAACGCGCTGAGGATGCTTAGTTGGCTGGGAGCGGGCCGAGCCTGGTGCTCAAGATGGGTTTAAGCTGCAAAATGTTATTTGTGAGCACCTTCTCCCTGGTGCACACCAGCCTGGGACGCTAGAGAAGGAGACTCCACAGCCCCTCTGGGCAGCCTGGGCCAGGGCTCCGTCACCCTCAGAGGGAAGAAGTTCTTCCTCGG
>Ga0065711_1035883_pt1 | contig 21713 bp, 13 predicted proteins | sample Hoacrofraction12_FD_59098 | JGI IMG/M metagenome (GOLD analysis project Ga0065711, IMG submission 59098) | Hoatzin crop microbial communities from Cojedes, Venezuela - Epithelial fraction 12 v2 (version 2) | ecosystem: Host-associated > Birds > Digestive system > Esophagus > Crop | place... | reverse complement strand
GTCTTCCCTTGTCCACCCTTGTTGTTACACCATCATAGAAAGCCACTAGGTTGGTGAGGCAGGACTTGCCCTTGGTGAAGCCATGCTGGCTGTCTCGAATCACCTCCCTGGCCTCCATATGCCTTAGCATATTTTCTAGGAGGATCTGTTCCATGATCTTCCCAGGCACAAAGGTGAGGCTGACAGGTCCGTAGTTCCCAGGGTCTTCCTTTCTACCCTTTTTGAAAAGGCGTACAATGTTTCTCTTTTTCCAGTCACTGAGGACTTCCCCTGACTGCCATGACTTTTCAAATATCATTGAGAGTGGCTTGGCAACTACATCAGCCAGTTCCCTCAGGACTCTGGGATGCATCTCATCAGGTCCCATAGACTTCTGTACGAGATGTTTAGCAGTGTTACTTATCTTCATCAATTTTACTCCTCCTGGTACAAAATCCTGCTTCACCACTGGCAAAGTTAAAGCTACTTTCAGAACAGCCTCCTTGCCCCACCAGTAACTTCTATTCAACATCATGAATTGACAAAATACTTGCCTGCTTTTAAGATTCCCCTTTGAGATCATTGACTTGTGCCTGAACTTGCATTCAATTTATACTCTTCAGATACTCCCCACACTGGGAGAAAGCAAGAGTTTCAAGCTCCAGACATACGCGCCCTTCCTTCACAGCACCAACACATGTAGGATGATCTTACCGCAGCATGGTTCTTCACGTAGCAGGGTTTGCAGACTGGCTTGTCATTCACCATTACATAGATTTCCCCAGCCAAAACGCAATCACAGTCAAAACAGCAGAAGTGTTTCAGATGCCAGTTTTGACCTTCCGCTTGAGTATATTCATTGCTGAATATCAGCTATGAGGAAGATACAAATAAATATTAATATATGCATTTGAATAGTATTTCTTTTCATAAAGCTAGCCTCATGATGTTTTGTGATTTCCAAGGAACTCCTGGCAATTCCACTGTTTCAAGTGATTTCAACACGGAAACTGAAAGCATTCACTTGTTCGACTGTCTTCCAAAAGCCTCCATTTCGGTTACTGAGAGCCAACAGGCACCGAAGTCACCAGGCAAGCTGTTCTCCTACGCTGCACAAGGTGTAATTTAGTAAGGCGCTCCCCCTAGTGCCCTTCATGAGCAAACAACTGCTTAATTGGGACTATGTAGAAGAATTTGCACTCGTGTTATTACATCCCACGCCCCTGTAAGACCGCACAAAAACCCCACCAAATCCAAAGCAAACTACGGGTCTTCCCGTGTGTGGAGTGCCCATATCAATTTCAGTTCCCTGCAACTATGATCAGCTAAAACTAGTGAAGGCACTGCATATCCCTGCATACTTCACCAAAAAATCATATTCTCTTCTCAGAGGAGCAAACTTGTGTGCTAAAACAGAGGACTAGTACATTTCCTACCTCATCACATCCAGCACAGCGGGGTTTTTCACTATCACAATAGTGTCTCCCACAGTACAGGTTACCATTCTTCCAGAAATAGATCATGTCTACCAGAAGTTCACTGCAGGTGCAACAGACAAAACAAGCTGGGTGCCACAATTTGTCATATCCAGCACGTTCTGCATAGACAGCTGGGTCACCTTCTTTCATGTTCAGTTTGCAGCGACAGCAGGACTGGAAAGAGGTTATTGTCAAGTGAAATAAATGTTTGAAGTGGTACATTTACAGCAATTACACACTACTGACATCTAATAAATTTCAGTCTGGGAAGGTGGGATGAAAGCATTAGTTCACACCCATGATCAGAGAGCAGTGTGACATGACGCCACAGCGCAGGTTTAACCAAGCAATTCAAAATGATGTACATTCTACTGACACAGCTCTAGCACTGCTTAAATGGATGATTGTCTTTTGCCATATTCAGTCTTGTAACTACAGTTCAGTTCTTAAAAAACACAAGACAATTAAAATTAACCTTCTAGTCTATGAGCATTGCATACTCAAGAATAAGGGCAGAATAATGAGGCACCTCCAAAACTAACCAACTAGGATATTACTAGAACACACGACAAGAAAATGGCTGTACTTACAGGTCATGAGAATATTAAGATATATGTGCATCACCAAGGAGAAAAATAAATTGTGACTATTTCAAACTCACTCTCTTTTAAGCTGTGTTCTAGGGATGCTAGTCAGTCATGGCAGTTGTCCAACAGTCTGTGATTAACGATTTTAGGATGAGGAGGGTAATTATGGAAAAGGGACTACGAAGTTTACGAACACAGCTACACTACGAATAGTTCCAAAACATTCACAGTCAGTCTCCTGCCCTACACCTGCTTAGAGAGAGGGTTTTGTCATCAAGTCAAAAGATGCAGCAGGTGATTTATATTACTGAAACAAAAGTTTTAATCTGCAGTTTAACCACCAGTTTGGCATTTCTCGCACTTCAGCTGATCTGTGGACTGAGCTGAACATCCTGGGAAGGTTTTTGTCTACGATTCGCATCAATACAAGCAGAGCCACAAATGGCCTCAGCTTTCAACTGTGCACGTACTTATCTATCTATATGGTTTTGGTTTTTAAAAACGCATCTCGCCTGTAAGGCATATTGATCTGATCCCCACACTTGTTTCAGACAAGCAATTTCAAAATATACATAGAGAGACACCAAAAGGGGAGGAAGAACAGCATGAAAGAGGAACTGTAAACATATATATGCATATAATGCTTATTGACTCTTCTTTCTACTTTAGACCTCATACTCCACCAGGAGTCAATTGGCATGTTTAGTACTTGTCTAGACACAGATAAGGGCAAGAGGATTCCTTTACCTACTATTTCCAACATCCCTAGCCTATGTGGTTAAAAGGTGCATAAAGAAATTTGCTTCTTTACAGGAAGAAAATATGCTGAATATCCATTTTTTCTGTTACTCAGCTTTTAATCATGGTGAAATAGAATTATTATTTTTTGAAAACAGAGGCAATTATTATAGCTATATTTACATTAATAGCCAAGACATTTTTAATAAAAACAGGTTTAAAAGAATTGCAATACATTCCCATAATGAAATTTTTTTTTTTCCAAGAGATTCTATTTACCACAGTCACAGGAATACATGGTTTCAGACTCAGTCTGAAAGACAACTTACAAGAAAATTTAGAAAACAAAGATGCAGAACTAATGGATACAAAAAAAACGTAGACAAGGATGGCAGTTCTCCTGTACAGTATTTAAGAGTTCTTCTCTGTACTTGTTTATTTTGAACCATTAAAAAAAAAAAAGAAGTTGACATAATGTTATAGCATATAGCTGAGACTAAGTCACATTGCAGAAATCAGACAAAAACCCCTTAAAAATAATGTATCTAAATCCTGATTATTTAGCCCAAGGTAAACTCAGTACCTAACAATAGGTAAGAAACTCAAATGTTCACTTACACTATTAAACACTTAAGCCTCTTTCTAAGTCGCTGCGCACAGTGATGAGATATGCCTGGTCTAAACAGCAGGAGGTATACTCAGGTGCTCGAGTAAGAAAACTTTGGAAGTGATAATAGGTATAATGTGACAACAAAGCACCTTTTGATACAATTACTCAAGAGGACAACGTGCCTACTGCCCTTGACTTAATACAGTCCAAGCCAGTTGGCCAGTGTGGTGCGATCCAAGGTGTGCATTTCTGTCAGCCTTTCTTAAGGAACTAAGTAAAGAATTGCTGTGGTGAACCTAAAGTAACCCAGCAAGAGAGGCAGAGGTAACATAAAATGACAGGAACATAATCAAGCCACTATAAAATAATTTTTTAGTGTCTTAGAATCTCTACAACAAGACAATGGCAAAAGTAACTGAATAATTAATTTTAGAAAGTAGCTACAGGTAACCAAATGGCACAGCATATGACTGATTAAGGTAAGTGGGCGTGTCCAGAGCTAAAACTGAAGTGTTGATTTTATACTCTATATGAATTACACCAGAAGTAATATACTGTGTCAGTTTAAAAAACAAATGACAAAAACACACTAAAAAGCACACCACGCCCTCCCAATAACACTGAAAGCCATATTCTACAGCCATGTTAACAAACAAACTTTTATCTCTGTCTGAAACCTGTATACTCATTTTCTGTAAGTAACTTGGAGACAAATAATTTTTGTGATTCATGATTTCTGGAAATCAAGTTACAGGGAGAATGCGTGGCTTAAAGAACCTCTGGTAAGAAACAAATTTCACGTTACTTCAGTCACCCTATCCCTATTTTGCATTTATAATTGGTAGCAGAGACACGCACAGCAGAAGTTAGCATGTTATGTCAGAAATACTTGATTAAATCTATAGTTTTAGAAATATCAGTGAATACTGAGTAATTTTACATACCTTATTTTTTGTTTAGCTATTACAAGGCAGATATCAGATGTCAAAGAAGAAAACCAATCAAAGACAAAAAGTCTGAATATGAAAAGGCAGCTAGTCAAAACAGTCGTTATATGGCTTGGTTTTTTGGACATGGGAAGGAGAGATGTTACCTTATTATTTCTTAGTTTCATTTAATTTTAAATATAGTTTGTCAAGTGGGTAATTTTGATGCTCTTCCAAGAGAGAGGAGAAAACAGGCTTCTAAAATTAAACTAAACTCTTGTAGAGGAGAAAAGTGTAGCAATTAGTCCGTAAGACTACACGAGTTTATTATTATTCAGTAAAAGCCACCCTGCTATACAGTATCTCCAAGCTAATATGTTTTTGCAACAAGAATGAAAAGGTCATTTAGGAAGTCACTTGCTGCAATGTACCAAATACGCTCAGAAATCAGGGTTCTGTGCAGACATTCCCAATATTTCCCAGTTCCCCTTCTTTCTTTCCCTCCCCAGACTTTCATCATTCCAACTTAACAAACAAATTAACTGGGTTAAAATGACCAAGGAGAGCACAGTAGTATACCCTCTTGTTTTATCTTTCCTTTCTTATACTTACATACTGAGATGCCTTCCGATTTGGGGACTTGTCTTCCATTGCTCCTACAGCAGCTGAGGTGCCTCTGTCACCATTGTTCACGTTATTCTTGTCAGTAGCTCTTGTTTCCACCTCACCAGGGAGCTTGACATCTCCCACGCCAAGTGCCTCATTTTTGTACTTCTTCACAAATTGTTCCATCTGCTTAACTTCATTAGGGGAGAGCTCGTGGCATTTTGAAGGATCCTGATCGTGAGCAGGCAGCTGCTTAGCCAACTGCTTCTTCCTGTACTGTGCGCCTTCCGAGCCAGCAACAGGCTGCTTCTCCTTTGGTAGCATCTGCATATACTGTCTAGCCTGAACCAGGAGGAATGGATATCAGATGCCACTTCAACTATAGACCCATCCTTTTAAGCAAATACGCAACTGAAATCATCTCTACCGTTGTTAGCGACAGTCAAATTTGTCATAACCAAGGTTCTTTCCATAAACGTTAAGCTCCCAAAACACAGTAGATGGAGATAAAACACAGCAGATGCGTTAATTGGCTTCTTCCCAGACTAAGAGACAGGGCTCCTTTTAAGCCTTTTACAGAACAGTTATTACTTCTCAGAGTAAACAATAATTAACATTTACACAGCATTTTGTCTCTTCAAAGCTATCTAAAATTACTGATCGTCAGTATAGTTTTATAAAGTAGAAGCTGACATAGTTTGCTTGGGGTACACAGCCCATTGCAGAAATAACTCTAGCTAAACAAAAGCGTTCTAGTTTTAATAAAGCAAGGACAAGCCTAAAATCAAAGTTGGTAACTGAATATTAAGTAACTGTAGATTTAGACACACAGAAGCTGATTAATTCACTGAAAAAGGTTATTCTGAGAGGTAGGTCAGAGACAACATGATTCCAGCATGGATCACACAACACTGCGGTACAGTAAATCAGCAATCAAAGTTTCAAAAGTGAAGCAAAACCCTCAGGAGGTTATCTACCATCTCATCTACTTCAGCTGAAAACACACTGAAGAGAGCTCTTCTTTTACATGTCAACACTGACCTTGTTCTTACCATATACAGTAAAAGCTATATGAAAGACCAAGTGTTCCCCTTAACTTTAAACAATGACATAAATCCTTGTGGGGTTGTTCTTAGGTTTTTGGCTTTTAAGCCCACACTCCATGCAATTTTTTCAAGTTTACTAAAAAAGGCAGGTTAGAGAAATTGCACTCCAGGAACCTGGCAGATAACTCATTGCTATATATTAAAAGCCACCTCATCTCCCTGGTTCTCTAGAAGTTCTACAGACAAGTACCCGCATTTGCAAGATGACGCAGGCAAGACTGAATAAGCAGGCACCATATTTCCAGTTTTGAGGAGGAGGAAAAGAAGAGGTACACACAGAATGACTACAAGAGGCAAATTTATCCTTCTGGTGAGCTCTGCTTCTCTATCTCCCATCAACTCCTGCCTTGAACATGAAGAAAAAGTGGGTTGACTTACAAGCGTCTGATTCTGAACAGGAGGAGCCCACTCATAAGTCACAGTATTGATGGATATATTCTTTTTGGCTGGCACTGGATTAGTCAGTATCATTACATTCCGTTTATACATGGGAATGCCATCATTCTTCAGCTTTGCAATAAGGGTCGTGTATTTTGTATCTTCAAAGAGCTTCCCCACTTTCCGATCTTCCTCATTGCTTGTGAGGACATCATGCTCTTCCTGGCCACATTTGCAGTTGCGGCATATTTTTCTGAAATTTATGGAAACAGCAACAAAGTTAGTCTCAGCTGAAAATTACATCACACACCAGCTGCATGCGTAGTAACAACATCACTGGGAACCCAACCCCCCATTTTCAGTGCTTTGATTAGGGAATATACAAGTTATTCTGCAATACGTCAAACACCTCTTGAGGATATTCTTTTATTTCTCCTGCTGTATTATTTACATTCTTTACTCACAGAGATTGTGATCAGATAGATATCAGTCAACTACACTAATGCATTTTGAATATGTTGCTATATCATTCCTACAATTACGTCTCAGTACTGATCATAGACATACATGTCCACCATCACTCACTTACCAGATGTATTATGAGTCGTCACCCATGAGTTAACTTAAATGCATGAACATGATCCCCCCAGCAATCATTTATTCGGGATTTTAGTTTTTCAGGTTCTCTTTATACACTCTACACACACTATACTACTTTCTTCATATGCATTTTGCTGCATGTATGACGCTTGGTTATCACAGGGTTCCTACGAAACAAATATTTCCTTGAAGGGAAAAAAAATGCATAAAGCCATATACACAGTGCAATTGCACCAAGTTCTGTCTAGAGTTCAGCATTTAAAGGAGAAGATGAAAGAAAACCTAAAGGCTTATAAGGACAAAGCCTTTCAAACTGCTCTAAACCAAGTCAGAGGTACTCTGGCACAAGTTGCAAAGAGAACTTCCACAGATAACATCCTTAAAAGGTAGAAGGCTTTACTTACTTAGATAGAAATGGTATTCTTCCATATACAACACATTTGAACCCCTTTGATTAAGTGGTATTTGATAGCAATTTATTACTTTAAGCATAATTAAACAATTCACATATAATAAACGGAACCTTGGGTTAGACAAGTTAGTTTACTATTTATTAATGGCTTCGCCAGAGCTTCAGTTCAATGCAGCCAGCCACAGTCTACGGAAATTAGTGAAGCTGGATGTTAATTAAAGGGTCTTACTATAGCCCAAGAAAACAGAAAAGTCTTCTGGATCTCTAGAGTTTGAAAGGGAATAAGCAGTATTTTACCCCACTATTTATTCTTCACACAGTGAAGAGCATAAAACTACTACTTATAAAATGCTTTTCAACCCTGCTTGCCAAAATCCATCAAACTCTAACATTGTTGCGCATCTTGCTTTCTGAAGTCTTGAAGGGAAGATACATACCTTATCTCCAGTCATCTAACAGGTACATGATAAGAACAGACCATAATTACAGCAGGCCCATTAGGTGATGGGAAAGGAAAGAAGAAGGAGGACCTGCGTATAAGTGGTCATGTGAAGTGATGGACAGCCAGCCCCAAAGAGACACACTGCATACATTCACCAGTTTATGCTGTAGGGTACTACCCTTTCAGCGTGTGATGTGACAGATGCTGCCCTGGTCATGTGATTATACAGCAACCATAAATTATGATAACTTAAGTTATGAAGCCCACTCCAAACAAAAATAGCTAACTCTGCAATAGAAATGAACCACTTCACTCTAAAAATAACAAGCAAAACAAGAATGTTAAGCAGAACAGACTCTGCTTTGCAACACAAAAACCTAGAGAGATCAGTAACTGAAGTGTAAGCTGTCTAACAGCTTGAATGACTTCCAACTCATTTCCACAACAGGAAAGATGCACAGAATTTCAAAGGCAATAGTCATCTGGATACCTAGTAAACACTAAGCACTTGCAATCTCCCAGCTTATCAAAACATTCAAGCATGAACTAGCATTGCCCATTAACCCTGAATGCTGCGCTATGCAACTCAAGGACTCACAACATGCAATTTTGCAAGACCTTCAGCATCAGTCTACAAGAGTCCTTTACCTAGCTCATATTTAAAAACTATTTAATATACTAATAGAGCAATTTATATTCAGTTTGCTCACCTTTTAAAGTGTGCACCTGGTTATACCTTATTACCAACTCTCAATCATGTCTTTGAAATCTAATGCTAAGTGACAGAATCAGACCTTATGTTTTGCAGGTTTAGTTCACTATTACATCACGACCACCACACAGCTATATGCCTCACAGCACACATGCAACTTGAATTCAAGTAGTTAGTCCATTTAAACAATATCTTGATATTTTCTTCACTTTTTCAACTTAAGTCTTTAGCAATATCAAGCCTCAGTTTTACTCTTGCTTCTCGACAGGACATGATCCAATACCTTTGGTGAATGAACAGACATTCTCAAATAACCTGCACAGACTCCTGCAAGTCAAGTATAGTCTTGCTGTCTAGAACTGCTCTGCTTGCAAAACAGAACTCTGAACAATTCATATTGTTGTACCACTTGTGTGGTCACAACAGCAGCATGGAAGTTTGCGCAGCTCTGCCTACTGTGTACAGTATCCAGCTACAGTGAAGCAGCATCGACAGCCGGCAGAGACCAGAGCCAGCTCCAACACGGTGTGGTGGAATTCTTCCCCCAAGACTTTCACACGTGCTGGAAAAACCACAAGGGCACCTTATTTTTGCTCATGCTATGTTATGAAATTGCATATCTGTTTTCTAGTAGTAGTCTCTCAGAATGCAGAACAGCTTTGCGATCCTTCTTCTGTTCCCAAAGAGGAGAGCACCCCGACTCAACTGCTTTTATCATCCTCAGTCCCACCTTGAAGGCTTGACATGTCTCACTAATTTCAGCATCCTTGAGAGACGTTTCTTCTGTCCTGATGAATAGACGAACAGATACTTGCAAAGTGAGAGCACACAAGTTGTCCCCAGGTCCTTCCTAGGTCCCTCTGAAAATCAGTATAGAACTACCACGCTTTATACTTGCATTGAAGAGTGAGATACTCAGTAATCTCCCCCCACCCCAGACTTACTTAAATTAAGAATTTAACTGTGTACGTTTCAGTCTAATGTCATTGCTTTGCTCTTTTAAGTTTAAGTGAGTAACTCTGACTTCATGGAGTTTGCAAGAAGCTGTTATAGGGGCTATGTTACAAAATTACAAGTGTAGTGGCCCTGGCATTAGAGCTTGTGAATAATCAAGTCTCCAAACGAAGGAGAAAACAATCTAGAAAGAATGTGGAGAACACTGAGTCACAACTGCTGTCAGCATATCTCAGTAAGTCAGAGACTGTTGCCACTTCCCCTGCTCCTCAAGGCTCCCCTGGATCTCAGCCACATGAAGATATCTGTACACTGCTAACAGCCAAAAAAGGTTTCCTGTCCTGATTTATAATCCCTTTTCTTGAATAATTTCCAGTCCCAAAAGACATCCACAGTTGACATTTACAACACATAACTCTTCCTGCAGAGTACTGTTTACAGTTTAGTCATACCTTCTTCCAGTAAGCTGCCACACCAGAGTCCTGTTTGTTAGTCACTGTGCCTTCTGCAGAAGGGATCTGGCCAATTAATTCTACTTAGAACAGATCAGCTGGTCATTTCTTTGACTCCCATACAGAGATCTTACTGAAGTGACACCACCCCATTACCTCAAATCTATACTTCACAAGTGTGTCTGATAACTGATACTTAATTTTTAATTTTGGTGTTAAAGGAAACACCTGGCATGTGCCAGGAAAAGCACTTGCTATTATATACACACACATATACGTATAGACCTCACCTTATCTCCTTTAGCTCTGTTCAGAACACAGGCAGTGAGAATGTCTTGTTCTTTCTATCTACATTGTCGAAAAGATTTTCCCCCTCACTTGAGGACATTCAGCAAGATCCCTACTGAAGCAGGTATTACAGACTCCTGCTTATGTACTCAGAGTTCTCGGGACTCAAGCAAAGGAGAAAAATGCTCCTGCAGTCAAAATTTCAGCAGTTTCGGAAGCTTTTCCTGTTCAAAATATGGAGGAAGCTTCAAAATTTGTGGAATTAAAAGGTGAATATCACTGTAGAAGACAGATATAGTAGATTGCACCTTGCTTCCAGGTCTTGGGTGGGTAGAATGAGGAAGAAGGAAGGTAAATAGATTCTACTCTCTCTCCCAAGCTGGTGAATTCCTGTGTCCTGGATGTCTGCTGACAGCAAGGATACAAAACTTTCAGTTCCTTCTCCGAAACCAAATGCCAGCCATCCTCTTACTTTTCTACGTTTTGGTGTACAGAGAGGAAAAATAATTCGGATCATGAACCTTCCTACACTGGCTTTGCAGCGGCTCCCAGTGACAGGAGAAAGCCATTGCAAGCGCAGAGAAGCCCTCAACAGATAACTGGCAAGTCCTGAGCTATATGTTATGTTTTCTTGCTATTAATGCAGCTACAGTAATTGCAAATGCCTTGAACACTGTCTCAGTACTTGCCTGACAGCCTTAGAACCAGAAAATATTAAAGCTAATGCAAAGCTCTGTCTGCCTTCCAGGGTTTGTATCTGCGCAAAGCTGAAAATGGTCGTTACCAAGCTTAAGATTCTTGTCTCCAAAAACATTTTAATATCTTGGCAAGCTGCACCGGAGACAATTACCATGATCTGGTACACACATGAACAAGGTAAATCAGAACCTTCCCTCCTGCTTTTAGCAACTTCCTACTCCTGTCCCACACCTCTTGAAGAGCAAGCACTCATCCGAGCAGCAACCTCTCACAGCCAGCCTGCCCTGCTCATTTTGCAGAGGCAGTTCTGCAGTCTGAAAGAAGTCTAACACTTGCCTGCTGCTGCAGCTACAGTTGGACGGAAGCATGATTCTGAGGACAACTTTAAAAGCAAAAGCTATTAACACACTAACATAAAGCAGGTAATTCTTCACCGTTCAGCTGCTGTTGCAGACTGTGGCTCTCATTTTATCTGAGTTCAGCTCACAACACTGAGGCTTTCACAACTTCAAAATCTGGGAACAAATTTTACTAATGGCTTTGTTTACCACTGTTTCTGCACTAGCATAAATTAACAGTTCTCCACCTATATAGCCATGTCACATATCGTGCCAAGAACTACAGCAAAAAGTGCTTAAAGAGCACTTGCCACCCCCAGAAAAGGTATTTTCCAAACACCCCCAGTATAGAGAAGAATGGTTTAGCAACTCCATGTAAAACCCTGCTACCAGGTAAGTATACTTGGATTTTTTCGTGCACTTTCCAATCTGACTCCCTGAAGGCAGAACTGAGGCTCTTGGGTGCAAAAACAAAGAAACTGCTCTGAGCTATTTGAGCTTCACCAGTTTTCACTTCATCAGACCAGGGCACAAGAATTACGCGATCTGCTGAAGCTCCTCGGCTCCACCCAGGAGAGGGCAGTGTCACCCTTAAACACAGCACAGCGAGGACCGCAGCCTGCCCGTGCTGCAGGCACAACTCCCGCCTCGCTCACCGTGCTGGCTCTGGCTGGCGTGCAGGCACCTTTCTTCATAGTGCCCGATGGTGCCGCATCTTGGATTTGTGGCTAACGCAGTGCTGACAGCACTTGCTATGGCTGAGAAGTGCTTGCACAGCGTCAGCACTTTCTCTTTTTTAGACTCCATACCCAACTCAGCAAGTAAGCTGGGGGTGGCCAAGGAGCTGGGAGGGGGCACAGCTGACTCAGACTGGCCCCAGGGACACCCCATATCATGTAGTGTCATGCTTGGCAATAAGACGGGGGCTAGAGGATGAAGAAGGCAGGGTTTCCGACTTCCAAAGTGGCCACTGCTGGGAAACTGGCAGGGCATCAGTCTGCTGGTGGGAGGTGGCAAGTGACTGCCTTCGCATCACTTGGTTTTGCTCATTCTCTTTCCTTCACCTGTTAACCTGACTTTATTTTGACCCATGAGTACTCTTTCACTCTTCTCCCCACCGCCCTGCTGTGAAGGGACAGGGAGTGAGCAGCTGTGTGGGTGCTTGGTTGCTGGCTGGAGTCAGCACACCACTGTTACTCTTCCCAATTTGTAACAGTTTCTCTAACTACAACCCCACTTCAATACCTATCTTTTACAGGTGAGTAATACTGAAATTAATGATTAAACCTGAACTGATTTCAATTATCTGCGTTATAAAGACAATATTCTGTCCACTTGTGCTACAGTTTACTTCTACATAAAATAGAATTTCGGATTTTAAGGTTAACATGACTAGTGAACAGGTGTTTGGAATTCCTCCCTTTCTGTTCAAGCAGTGGACTCCCAAAATCACTGTATCATGCAATGCTAACTAATATATTTTTTCCTTTGAAAACTGTTTACACAGAACTGATTTCAGACTTCACACTCTTGCTGTCTCCAGTAGCAGTTCTGCTGGAAAATCAGCTATTTTCTAACCCATTCTTGAATTGCCTCAATGGCTAGATTTCCAGCTGTTTCGGAGGTATGCATCCTATTTGTCTGACACTTAGATGATGCTTCTCAGACTGCTTCCAGACACCTTATTTACCTGGTCTATCCCATACCGATTCAATTGCCAAATTAAATCTTAACAGCCACTGTTTTTATGTCTTTTTCTTACTTGCTCTTTAATCCACTGCTGTCTACAAGCTCTTGCTTTCAAAGAAAGACGGTGCTCTGACAAGCTATGTATTCAGGACCTGGCACAATGAGCCCTAACCACAGGAACGTAGTGAAATGAGTGTAAAGAAAAACACACACAAAACCCTCCAAATACATACACAGAAGCAGACACATTCTGACTTGGTAATCATGGTATTACGTGACTAAATCACTGAAGACATACTATTTCTTTTTATCCAAAGTTCTTTCCTGTTAAAGTATAAACTAGCAATTACAAGGTCTAACAACAGCAACTAAGAAAAAGAGGACAAAAAAGGAAGAGTTGAGAAAAAGCTAACCAGACTAATCTTTTTTCCCTCCCCCATTTGTGATTTCCCCATCTATCACACTGATTGTGAACAAAGAGCTTTCTCTCAAATAGGAAGTGACATAATTTCTCATTTAACCACGGATAAACAACACTATTTACTCCTACAACTATTTTATTCTGTTTTATTGAATTACCTACATGCATTAACTGTGTTCCGTTTTATTAGCACCTCTACACGAGTCCCCTTGATGACTGAGTGCATATTGAAAAAAGTCCTTCCATAAATTAATAATTTCTTTTATCTTTACATGATCATGTTTGTTTATCAGTGTATTACCACTTCTTGTTGAGATCATTACTTTAAGTTGTTTCTACAGCTAGAAATTACAGATCTGTAACCAAGAAGCTACATCCTCATCAACTTAGAGCAAGTTTTTCCTGTGGTCTGTTTGTTTGGTTATTTTCTAAACTGAGTTTCAGCTGCAGTCAAATACTTGGGCAAAAATGTAAAATCTCCTAGGCCTTATCTGCACCTGGTGTCACTATGGCTGGGATGTAAAGACTACCTTGAAAAACCCCACAAAATAAAACCGTACTGCAGATACAGTTATTAATGTAGCTAAATAGCATTGGTGAAATACAATTGTTTTCATTGCTAGTGTGTGCTAGTCCTACTAACAATTATTTATTTTTATGTCCTTTCCAGGCTGTTCACTTTGAGAGGGATTTTTTTTTTTTTAAATCAGAATCACATCTTAAAGTACACCCAGTATAATCAGTGAACTGGGCTAGCTAAATATATACATTAATACATATATACAACTTGTTTCAGTAAAACAAGAAAGGTCTGAACAGAATACAAAGTCTCTGCAGAAGTAATGGCACAGACCACAGCATAGACTATTTACTGCAGCCATCACCAACCTGTACTGGTTTAGGAACAGCACATCATCCAAGGCCAAGTACTATGTGACTTACTTGAATTATGACACCTCTTCCTCCTTTAAGTCATTTGTAGATGTATACAGAGTTTAACATATTTTCAACATGGATAATTTTACTTAAAATCTCGGATCAAAGCTTATGTATTTGGTCAGGAGCTGTGAAAGCATTTTATTACTGAGATAAAGCATACTTCTTCCCTGTCACCTCTCTTACCATAGAGATAGAACTGTTTTTACAAACTTACTTCAACTGTTTATTAAGCTAAAGCAAATGCTTCAGTAGAAGTACTATCATTGACTTTGATGCAGACAAAATGTATGTTTGTTAAGTGATGACATACTTAAACACTCTGTTGTAACACAGCTGAGAAGCTCTGGCCCTGAACCTAGACACAGCTTCTTTAAAGCATCTGAATGGTTTAACTGAAATAGAGAACAAAAGCAGTTACACATTTGCATATATGTGCCAAGATCTGCAGTGCTGAGTCACAGCTTAAGAGACATCTGGTGTCACTTACCTCCAGAAATGAAGCTCAAATCCTTCACACTTATCCTTGCATTTTAAGCAGGGGGCACCAAATCCTTGCTCGTGGCCCAAACCCATCTGTGTACAGAGCAAGATGACTACAGTCAGCCTCAAGCAACACGCTGCATGAACAATCTTACTGCTGCCTTTATAATCTACAATCCACAACTAAATCAAGAGATTAAGCATTTGACGAAACTCACATCAGGACAGTATTTTAAGGTCCACTCACCTTTCTGTTGTACCTATGTAAGTGACACTGTTCACACAAGCCTGTTCATAGGGTTGAGCTAGGAGGCAGAAAGCTAGGCTTAACCAAAACCAAGTATTTTTCCGGTGACTTGTCTCTCCAGCCCAGCTTGCTCTGCAAGCTTCACACAAGGGCAGAAGCAGATTCTTTGCAGCCCTTCCTTGGGTTGGTGGCTGTGAAACCACAGCAAGTGAGGCTATAAGACCTCAGGTCAAAAGACATTTAATGCAGCTGTCAGGACAAAGTGATTTGCAGTATATGATTTGGCAAAATACAGGCGATAAAGCAATAAACAGATCCCACATTTTATATGTACTAACCTGGGCATCTGATAGGAATAAAGAAAACATCTAAGTGATTAGTTTTATATTCCCAAGTATATTTGAGACTACTCTGGTAGTTGTTGAGAGCAGAACATACCATTCACAATTATGTTTCAGATGGACTAATACCAGCTTATTTCCCAAGCAGAAATAGAAACAGCACAGTTAGCCAAAGCAATGACCATAAATTATATGCAAAGAATTTCACTGTGAAAAGATTAAAAGGATAGATGACCAATTCATCATGCAGAGGAAATAGAAGAGAATATAAGAAACAGCACAGAATGAAGGCCAGGTATTCACACAATGAATCAAAACATCAGCAAATTCAACTGAATGACAGCCACGGGAAGTTCGAGGTGAAGAACAGCCACCAAGCACCACAACTTATGCATCAATCTAACACAGTAAATTTGAAGTGCCTCACTCCAGCTCTTAAAATCAGATGGATGAAGGAAGGACTGTGTAACTGTGGCCACAGTTGGCTGTGCAGGCTCATGCCCAACATGCAGCGGAGAACCCATCCCCACGCTCCCACCCACCCCTCCGTGGAGGACCCCTCCCAGTTCACTGTGGATAAACACAGTGGGAGGGATGGTCATCGTGAAGGAGACAGCTCACCTCCAGTCTGGCTTTTACCATGAATGGAAAGTGAGCTAGAGCTGACAAGTTCCGGTACTAATCTTAGTTCTGGCAACAATAACACAATGCCAGGGTTAATCAGATGTGGTGATACAGTTCTATTATTAATAAGCTTGCAATCTACTCCGAGAAGTCACACTGCTATTGTACATAGAAGGATATAAACAGCTCAACTTGCAACATGTTCCTGTGCAAAATTAATGAACAGATTATGCATAAACCCCTTGCTCAGCACAGAACACATGATAAAATGCAGGGAAGACCATGTTTTCAGTTATTTTGTAATTTGAAGGATCACTGTCTCCACAGTCAGACATCCCTGAGGAAATTACAAAAGCTTTCTTGTAGATTACGGTCTATTCAGGGAGAAGAGATACTTTGGCAGCTGTTCAGCTACTGCTTGCGACTGCAGGAATAGACAGAGGGACATGAAATTCTTTCTTCCTTTCTTCTGGGGAAGACGAAATACAAGCCTGCTGTAACTGTGGTGACATCTTTATCAGCCTAAGGGCTCAAGAAGTTCACATGCTACATGCACTATCCTGAAGCCAGACCAGCAGACATCCAAACTAAACATAACTAAAGATTAAGTTCTCTTTTATCAACTACATTTTTGTCTGTGTTGGATATATAAAGCTAAGGGGCCAATAAAAGTTCATTCCCGCTGAAGAGGGGTGTTCACAGGGGTATTCTCATTTGGAATCCAGAGCCCCACCATTATGTGCATTGTACCTTGTGCACACACACCGTACAGCAGACAGCTGCGCGCTCTTGCCAAGGCACACACGAAAAGATGTTGGCCAGAATGTTCTCTAAAGAGAAAGAGGAAGCTCAAGTAACAAAACTGCTGTTTTTTTCAGGACAGGATGGGTTTTGTTTGGGGTTGGTTGTTTGGTTTTAAAAACCAACCTCCCTGAAAAGCTGTTAAACTTAAAATGTGTTTGCACTGCCCTAAAGAAAAAAAAAAAACAACCAAAAAAAAGCCAGAAACCAAGGCAACATTAACCCATCCTCTCTAGCTGCTACTTCAGCTACAGACTGGCACTACCTCTTTATGCTTGGGCTCTCCCCTCCTTTAAAAAGGATGGGAAGGTAGAAAAAGGGGAATAATAATTTTATTAGTGTTGTAATTAGAAGGCTTAGAAACATAGGATCATTTGTGTGTAAAGCTCTGTTGTATGGTAGACAGCGAAATAGCCTCAACATTTCAATTCTCAAAGCAACAGAATCTGAAAGGCAAGTAAGAAAACGAAAACTTTTTTTTTTTTACAGTTTTTTAATGTATTGTTTCCAAGCCTTCTAACATTTAAGGGTTTTTAAAGCTAAAAATACCTCTCCAGAAACAAATTAAGGAGAGGAAATATGAATCATTTAGACAGCACATCCAAAACATACTCCCTCTCAAGACTAAATGGACAACAACCAGCCAGCCTACTTGCATCTTCACAACCAGCAGTCTCAAGGCAGATTTCTTCAGAAATACAGGATTCCACATACCCCCCCCACTAATAAAGAGCACATCAAGTAAATGCTTATGCAGCTTGAGACAAGTAAACTGAATCAGCAAATGAGATCGACTTGTTTTGAAACATATTTCTCAGTTTGCTACAGGACAGAAAGAAGGGGATGGCCTTTCTATATGCAATATCTGCTCACCTTACGCAGAAGGTTTAGCTCAAAACTAAGGGGCACATTAAGAACCAAATCAGACACAATTCCAGATGCATGCACAGCCTCTGCCTTTGTTCTGACAGAGAAACTATGTGGCAGCTTGCCAAAAATAAAGATATAAAATAACAATAGCACAGAGTGCTTTTGGGTTTGACTATCGAAAATTCAGTGTACGTTAACATTCCTCCACAGTGCTGTAAAATGACCTGCTTCAGTGGCCAGGAAGCAGCAGCCTCAGAAGTAACTGCTTCCTCTTCAGCAGCTGATTCTGCTGTAATGCTCCTGCTGGAGCAGCCAGAGTTACAGAGCGGGCACCAGAGTGGGAATGCACGCCTGAGAAGAGGGGAGAACCCATTTTCCCCATAAATGGAGTTCTGGTAGAAATCGCACAGATAGGTCAGCTGAAATACAGCCAGAAGAAGGTTCCTGCCTGTCTACTGCCATTAATTTTCATTTTACAGCAAAAGCCATCCAAAACCATCTGGTATTACTAACATACCCAATACAGATTGAAACAGTCTCAAGAATGGAAAATGATATAAATATGCTCAAGATCATACATTGCATGCTGCTTTCAAGATTAATAGTTCTCAAGGGCAAAGAACTTTAAACGGTTACAGCTAAGTGAGAATTAGTGAAAGACTGCCCCATTTCAGTTCAGACTGGAATCCAGTGCAGTAAGTTGGCTGTCCTTACATTAAGCAGCTTACTGTCACCTTAAAAACCCCACTGGTCCTATTCAAGTGTCTAACAGTTTGTTCTATAGATGTGTCTAATAGATGTATAAGAGAAACACAGCAGTTGCTATGCAATAAACTGGCTTATCAGAAAAGTTTGTTAAGTTTATTGAATATGATCAAGAATGAAAGTCCAACAAATTCTGTTTCTCCCTCCTATTAATTTAAACCTGGCAGCAAATGTTGGTCTGGCTTTGTGGCAATTTTAGAATACTAATTTCAGAATTTGTATTTCCTGTAAATATATCAAATTTCACAGAACATCAGACAACAAAACATCCCCCCACATGGGAGTCTGAGCAAAATCAATCACGAATGCAAACAGATTATACATGTAGAGGTAGATAGCTGGTTTAGTCTGCAGGTCGATACAAATGCAGTTATATTTTGTCAGCTATGGTTTCTCTTATGTAGTAAAATACAGGTAAGTTTACCAAGTTTGATCCTACGCGGAATGAATAGTGCCACAGCTCACAGCACTGGTGGAAAAAAATGTTGTGATGAATGAAGGATTAGCTGTTCAATAGTTAAAGTAGTGTAATGTCACAGAACTCAAGATTATTGTTGACAGTTACAGGAAAACCAAAGATAAGCCTTAAGAAATCTTAGATGAATTAAAACATAAGACAGTAGTAATTTTTAAAGCTTGCTTATACTTGCTTTTAACTGGCATAGATTATTCAAATTTGAAAGGGCTCTCTGGAGGTCACCCAACTACCCTCAAAGAGCAGGTGCAACAAAATCAGATTTGCCCCAGGGCCTTGTCCAGACACAGGTTCAACAGCCTATCACAACACTGGACCACAAAGAGGAAAAAATCTATGCGTTTAATCAGAATTTCTCATGTTGCAGCTTCTGCCCACTGTCTCTCATACTATCATCATAGAGCAATTAGAGTCTGATTCTGTCATTTCTGTTCCCTCCCACTGAACAGCTGGGCACAAAAGATACAAAGAGTATGCTGTCACTGGAAGTCTTTAATCATTTTAATACTTGCCATTTAATACTCACATAGCACAAATACAGCCCTCAAATAAAGCTAGCTACTCTGACCTTCCTGCCTGTTTACAAAGAAGCCCCTGGGGTAGAACAGTAAGAAGCAGGTTAAAGAAGAACACATAAAATGCAGAAGCTCCACTTGGCATTTTCAGGTCTCCCTCCCATAAGATTTCTTCTATCTGTCCCACCAAAAGACCAGAGCTTACTTGGGTCTTGGCTCCTCCTCCTTTCTCCCCACCCTGAGGGGACTTCCATGTCACCACACAGGTGAGCTGTACTAATATTTCACCTTGCCACAGACAGTAAGAGACAATACCAGTACTTAGTCTCTGCAGAAGATCAGAAGTCCTTCTGCCGTTTGAGACTTTTCCATGATTTGAAAGGTTGTGGCTACACGGCGAGAAAGCCATCATTAGTGGGCTGCGATAATTAACAGTGAGCCCCAGAACAGACTTACATCCTCTTCACTGTCCTTTTTGCCAATCTTTCTCCTGTGTCTTTGAGTGCTCCAAGGGCAGAATTGAAGACATCCATGCTAAAGCTACTCTTGGATTTAGCATAAAATGCCAGGCATCTTCTGGTTTGAAGATTACTTAACTGTTGATCCATTTAGATGTTTCAGGGGCCACATCAAGTGATATTGTTTCCCATTTCCAACGCAGGCTTGAGAAAAACACCTGTATACCACAACAGACCTAATTTCTAGCATATCCTAATGTACCTTAGGAACTTTGAAAGAACTCAAGGTAAAGCCAAGTATAAAAAAAAAAAGACTCCGTGAGAACAAGACACATTAGAAATCTCACATGCTGTGCATGCTTTATTGCCGAGACCCGATATTCTATCACTACTTTCTGTACCAGCAGAAGTCTCCTCTAGTAGGGAAACACAACAAAGTGAAAAATAAAATAGGTTACAGCATTTAAACTTTAAAAACAGAAGAGCTATGTTATTTCTTATGATTCCAGATTGGAGAAAAAAAAACCACAAAAGACATGATTATATCCAGACAATGCTCTTACACGACTTCTACAGACACTGTACAAGAGAGAAAAAAAGTTTCATCTGCAGTGAAGAGCAGTATCCTATTGGCCACTCTATATTTGTTATTATTTACATGTGTCTATTGAAATTGATGGCAAGTCTTTCCCAGCTTTTTTTAAATATGTATTTAGATTTAGGGAAAAGTTGACTGAGATTAAGATGTAGAAGCTTGGGTATGGAAGTCCATTTGCACAGAAAGGAGGATGCCAAGAAGTGGTTGCATCCACGAAAAATATTTGAAAGATGATCTAGGAAGGATGGGCAGAATAGTAAGTCAAGGAGCTGTAGCAGCCTATGATAGTACACAAGTACTAAGAATTTCCTTTATTGTGATGTCTTCAATTCAATATCAAACAGCTCAGAACATAAATATTTAACATACCACTACACAGTCCACTGTCGAAAAGCTAACAGCTATTAAAGTTATCTCAGCTGGACAGAAAACAAGTGGTGTTTATTTACAGAGTCCAGTATTACACTAGCTAAGTTTAAATGTAGTTGACACGCACTAGAAGACTGCCTATAAACCTCCAGTACAGCACTATCCATCACCCAATGCTGCAGAAGGATTTTCGCAATACTTGTGTATTTTGTTTTGACATCAGCACTCTTGTCCAGTTGCATCTTCTAATACTAGGTTTTCAGAAGCAGGCATGGAAACCTACATATTCACTTCTTAGGATCTTTATTGATGCAGGAAAGCGCATGCTTTTTTTTCCAGCCAGCGCTTTTAGAAGCTGCAGCTAGACAACCTCAGACTGAAAACCAAGTACAAAGGAAGGGTTAGGCAGACTTTAAAAAACAAAAAGACCAGAAACACATGTACAGCAGCACCAGAGTACAGTTATGTCTGATGTAATCTGAAATTGTCATGACAGAAGCCTGCTTACTGCCTCGACCCTATTCATTTGGCCAAGCCTAAGACCCTAGATAACAGGCATGACAAGTTCTTATCTTCACAGCCCTACTCTTCCTGCAGGTCTCCAGCACCTAGAACCGCCTCATGTTAGTGGAAAGGATATATTAGGCTTTTTTACACATACACCCCCAAACATGCACATCTCCTTAAAATAGATTGTAACAATATCTATAGCTAACAATATCTATAGCTAACAATATCTATAATATATATATTGTTAGTTAACTACAGCACAATATATACAGTTGCATCCTCCCCATTACATCTGTAAACTCCATA
>Ga0065711_1035878_pt1 | contig 21715 bp, 11 predicted proteins | sample Hoacrofraction12_FD_59098 | JGI IMG/M metagenome (GOLD analysis project Ga0065711, IMG submission 59098) | Hoatzin crop microbial communities from Cojedes, Venezuela - Epithelial fraction 12 v2 (version 2) | ecosystem: Host-associated > Birds > Digestive system > Esophagus > Crop | place... | reverse complement strand
CTTTTTTTTTTTTTTTTAACTTATAAAAACAGGAAGAAGCCTTGCTACTTCTGAGGACCCTGATAAATGTTTCTACCTGTCTTTTTCTAGAAAGTTCTCTTCAGGTGCCAACCAAGGGTCACTGTAACCATGGATACTTATACTCCATTTTCCCCTTGGGTTTCTGTGAAAAACTTGGTATGATGCCCAGTTTAAACCACATTTTGTGTTAGGTAATCATAGGCTCAGTCTGTTCTTGGGTATTGTGGTTTTAAGTTTTCAACGGTTGCTCTGTGGTTTGAAAGCTGTGTTTTTTATTCCCTCTTCTTTTCTACGCAAAGAAGATGTTAAAGCAAAGTTGCTTGATAATAATTATTCCACCAAAATAAACCCTTTTGGGAAGGATTGATTGTCATATGGTTTAAAACTGAAACCAAACTAAGAAACCACTTCACTCTAGCATCATGCTAATGCAAAATATATAACATTTTGCTGAATTTGGAAAGAGACTATTCAGTTCTTGGAATTTGTCAAAATGGACTTAGAAATTACAAAAGACTTGAGCTGTTTTTAACTTGTATCTTACAAGTCAGTCTGAAAAAGATTTCTAAATGTATTTTAGTGAAAAGTGGAGTACTTCTTTTCCATGAAGCAGCCTGTCAATCCTGTAGCCTGTCAGCCTGTTTTGATATACATCTACAAAGGATCTAAGTCTGGTTGAAGAAACAGTGTAATTCAGCTGAGGGGGAAAACTAATTATAGACTTTTCTTACCTTTCACAAACATTGGAGGTGTTGAATAAGTGGACAAAGGTGAAGATACCTCATATGAATGAGTATGAATGAGTATATAGAAATGGAAACCGCCCTACTGGATGTGGAAGCAAAGCTCAAGAAGTGCCATACCAGCTCCATCAAATTCTGAAAGAACTATGTTAAATGAGAAGTCTTGAAACAGTTAGTTTTTAAGAAATCTGTCAAAACCAGGACGAAGTCATGTGACTATTGAATGGCGAATGCATGGTGTATGTTTAAAAATAATAACATGGGCTACTATTTCTTTAGGTGTCCTATTAGCATGCAAAGCTTTGGACCAACCTCTGGTGGGAAGTATATTTAAAAGTGTGGAAGTAAATGGTAAATAGAACAAAAAGGAAGTTGAATTTATAAAAGTATATTTTAGTAGGACTACTTAATAGATTTCATTGATAAGTCATTTTCTAGGCAAAAGAAACAGAGTAGATTCCACTTGTCTGGATTTTAGTAAAGCATTTCATATGACACTATTTGAGTGTTGCTGAGCTTAGTTTGTTATGCTAGACTCTGTGGGAACTAATACAACATATCTAATATGAATGAGGAAGTTTATAAAGGGAAATAACAATGATGACACTGAAGGGGAAATAGTAGGCTGCAGGAAGGCAATCAGTAGAGCTCTTCAGGGTTTGTTGTTTCACGTTTCTTATGATCGCTTCTATGAAACCAGATACACTTACTATTTTGCGTTAGCTTTGGGACAATAAGTAGTAAGCTACTGAAATTCACTAGTAGTGGAACATGAGGTGTCACTGTTGAAACTGGGATACCCTCAGATGTGACAGAGGGAGAAAAACATGAATATATTAGCCAGTTGCAGGATGAGTCTGAATTTCTTGTATACAGCTGAGAAAGAGCTTATTGAATGTATCAAGTATGGTATACTGAAGGGAGAAAGAAGTATTGCTGCCATACAGAGCATTGGAAAGGTGTCTTCTAAAATATTTTTTACAATTCTTAACAAGAAAAATGAATTCAAGTGGAACAGGTGCAGAGAAGGATGATCAGGGCGAAGTGTGGCATGCAGAGCTGCTCCTGCAAGAGGAGACTGAAAGAGCTTCTTTTCCTTGGTTCACAAAACAAATGTTGAAAGGCACAATGAAGCAGGATAGTGGACATCTGAAAAGGAAAATAAATACTTGGAGAAGTATTAACACACAAATGACTGGAGGTAATATCATGGTGAATACACATTTTAAAAACATGAAAAAGTTTTTAACTGTCAGAGGAACAAGCTTTAGGAACAGTCTCCCTATAAAAGAGATTTTTTAGCAATCACTGCTTTGACAGATTTGTTAGGACTTGTTGACCCTAGTTCAGCCCCATTATCCTAGGTTCTGGTCTGAAATTCTGTTCCTTTGATAGCTGCAGTGTCTGTTAAATTTGATATATCATGTACCTGATGATCACAGAATCTAAGCATTTGTGTAACTTTTATACTACGCATTTTTGTTAAATTCAAAAGTTTATGTCCCTGTCTTTAGGATTTCAGGTGCTATTAGGGTAGCAAGATCAATTTTATGGGAGATGGAAATAACTGCTGAGAAAGTACCCTTCTGGTGCCTAAAGACAAAGTAGTATTGAGTAGTTCATAAAATCCTGATTTTGCTCTAAGAGAGAAGCAATTTTCAGCCACAAATGTCAGATTTTAGCATCCAGGCCATGAATCTATGCCCGAGCTGGTGAGCAAGTCTCTATTGACCAATACAGCAACTGTACTGCTTGTATCAAGCGTGAGTACTTACACCTTGAAAATACAGATCTGAGAGTAGCATATAAAATCAGTCATGCTCTGTACTGCTGTTTATCAGAAAAACACAAAGTCATTAATTCAGTACTACCTGACTGACTCTGTAAGAACCACTGTTGTAGAGAAGATTCAAGAACAGTCAGTCACAACCGAAGTGTTAGTCTTTGAATAACAGTCAAACACAAACAACTCAAACCTTTTGAACAAAGAGACAGAAGAGCCTTTTCATCATCTGTCTGTCCTATTGCCAGTGGAAGGTGGTTTCCTATAAGAAAGGTAGCAGTCAAAGGCAAGAAGAGGCAAGTAAAAGCAAAATGTAAACATACAGAGCAAGAATCAGAATCTAGGGGTGAGGAGGAGGTCAGTGCCTGACATGGTAAAAGAAAAGCTTAATTGTGTTCTTACGCTTCGGTTTTTAAAATAGTACCGCACCAAGGGAAGGCTGCAGTCTAAACAGCAAAAAATACTTTGGGTGCGTTATTGTTAGACAACAGGGGATGTAACCACAGTCACAAATCCATTGGAAAGTTGGCTTGGTTAATTATTGGAATGGCAGCTTGGATACTACCAGAACACATCTTTTAATACTAAATGCTCTGTAGATTTTGAATGTGCAGTTGTATCTGTTCTTATAAATTGGATGTACTCAATGAGGTAGAGGTAATGTAATAAAGAACAACAGGTTGTTTCTACCTCTAGATAATGTCTAGTTGATTGCAAAGCAAAATTTGTGCAACTACTTATACTCCAATCAGGAACAGATGGACAAGAAGTGGCACCGAGTGTTTAACTGGCTTCATACCCATTCTTTGTTCTAAAGTCCCTGAAAGACTCTTAGTTCTGGGTAACAAAACACTGGTAAGTCTGCCTGCGATTCTTTGTAATATTCATTACATGGAAACCATTTTCCATATAGGTAAATTCCTTCTCAGAGAAATAGCTTGGGAGCAGGGCCCGCAGAACAAAACTAAAAAGGCAGTTAACTTAGTGGTAAAGGGTAAAAGGGAAACATGAAAATAAGACTGTATATATAATACTTGTACATGTAATAATGAAATAAAGTACTATGGACAATCATCCCAGAATAGCTTGTCCAACAGAAAATATCATACATGAAATAAGAGAGGGATCAATATCAGCTCAATTATTTACTTGGAAGTGCTAGTAACAGAAATGCAATCTCCCTAGGAGCCAGTCTAATTTATGCATCTGGCTTTTCAAAAAGTATTGTGGTGAATTACGAAAGGAGTATGGAGCTGAGCACAGTCTGGGTCCTCGTGTTGTTCTCAAGGTGGAGAAATCACCTTGAAGTTAACAGCTTTTTATTTGTGGAATGAAGGCTGCCTTGGGAAAAGTTAGGTTAAACAGTGAAGAATTTGAAGAGTAGCAAAGAAGGAAATAAGAACAAGTTCAGAAGAAGCAAACAGATAGGGACAGAGACAGTAGGGTCACTGAGGGACAAGAGCATGAAAACACGATGACGGATGAAGTTGATAGTCCCTCTTTTTTATTTTCAATTGTCACAAAACCATAGAACAGCAACCTTATCCTGGTGGATAGGAAGAGGTGAAGATTTCTCAGTCAAGGAGCAAGTCTGTTTGAATTGCTGCAGGCTGAACAGAATGACAAATGAAAATGCAGAGGGAAATGGGGGCCTTAGGGGAAATTTGTCCTAGCTCAGTAAGGACAGGGATAGTACCAGGTTCACAGAGGCTTATTTATCATCCAAGGAAAAAAGACAAGAGAAAGTAGAGAAAATAATGGACTCACTTAAACTTTATTTCTGTGACAAATATTTTAAATACTAGTAGACAGATACAAAGCTTATTAATGATACATGTTTGTATATTTGTGCTTGTGTCTACTCTAAAAAGAAAGGAATGCAATACTTTTGAAAGTGTAAGACTGGGGGCTTTCAAGACAGGAAAACCTGTTGAATTCTTAGTGCAAGTAGAGCACAAGTAGAAGTCAAATGTGGATCACATTATAATTTCCATCTCTTACTGTTAAATAGCAAATCTCTTTGTTTGTCCACCATATTATTAAAACATTTAAAATGTATTTCTATATTATCAAATAGCAATTTTATTTCTACTACTGTTAAACAGGAAACCTTTGTGGATTATTCCTCTGGTTTCTTGCATGCATACATAAGTACACAGACACACATACATACATACACACATTCTCTGCCCTTTGAACTGTGAAGTAGTGCAGAGGCGACAACTCTCTTACTAACTGTAACAGTGGACAACATGTAGCATATTCCCACTGACAAAGATCCTCCGAAAACCAAATTCATCACCACAACAGCTCACCAAAATAGTATTTAATCTGTTCTGATTACAGGAATTCCATAGATGGAGGGTTTTGGTTTTTGTAGAGTAGTGCTACTACAGCCCCGAGGGTCCCAGCAGTCTTATTCCTAACCATGAGGACCTACATACAGAATAAAAAGAGTTTATTTAGTTCTTTCCCTGCAGTAGTCAACAGGGTGTCATTTAGGTCGAAGTGTAAGATGGGGCCACTTGACCATTAGGAAGTGGAATGAAACCACTAATTAATTTTATGTAGACTACAAACCAGCTGCCAGACAGTAATAATTTTCAGTTAGTGCTGACCTGGCGTAGATTTAACAAGTGACCTAGGAATGAAAAGATCGATAGGCAACTGCAAATCCTCTGAGTTATTTGAAAAGGCACGTTTCTAAAAGATTTAGAAATGTATCATTTGGTAATGGACAGACAGTATGTTTGAATTAATATGCTTGTATTTTTCTAGGTCGGATTTTCTTTTCCAGTTTATTTGATACTGTCATTTATATCAGTAAAGAAAGGATGTACAGTACTACTATGTAAGAATAGTTATGTTTTATATCAACTTTGCATGAAGTTAAATTAACTCATGGCAGGGAAGTGATAACAGAATAAAACTCTTCAAGTGCATATTTGCATTCATGAAAATGAATCAAAATTCTAAGAGTAAAGGCAGTGCATTTTGAAATCAGCAAAATATTTCTTTGGTTGTCCCTGTCAGGGGAGGTACCCAGGACTGGGTAATGAGACTGTTTCAGGAGAAGGGCATGGGCAAAAAAGCCTGACACTGTTAGGTTTTGAACAGACATGGATAAGAGGGGGGTGAATTATAAAATAATGAATGGCCTAGAGAAAACAGAGGAGGAGCTTATTGTCTTCTAATTTTACAAGACTAGAATAAGGGGACAGTCAATAAACCTAAAATATTGGTGACCTATTGCTCCTTTGGCTGAGGAAGCCACACAGCTGTTGTGCCTGAGTACCAGTAGCAGAGAGAGGTCACTGGCCAGACGTGTGGTGTGTGCTGCACTGAACTTAAAAATGTACAGGGATTCCAGAAAGGAGAAGATGCTTATATGAATATTGTATATACCCAGAGCTGTTACAATCAGTGATATCTGCTTCCGCAGTAAAAAGTTTCAGGCAGAAAAGGATAGATGACTGTTCACTTTGATTTTTTCCCCCTGGTAGGGTTAATTTTCTGATTTTTTTGTTTCCTAAATTGGTTCATTGTGGAATTGGAGCCCATACAAGGGAAGTGGTGGGATTATATTGCTGGGATTGAGACTGGCATTAGTGGGACAACCCATTAGATCTTCTTTCCAGTAGTGTGAAAATGCATTTTTAGCGATCTGTGGAAAATATCATGGCTGGCATGGGGGAAAAGCAAAACATCTGTCAACATGGGCAGGGGAGAGAGTTGCTTTTTTTACTGCTGGCCACTGTCAAATGAAGAATACTGCATAATATGTGCTAGGGCCTAATGCAGTGTGGAAATTCCCATATTTCTGTTGATATAACCACAACATTTTAATTTACCTAGAGAGGAACTACACTCCACTCCTTGCTACACAGAACTTGTCAGTTGGGACTCCAGGGTTTTATTAACGGCTCTACCTTTCATGCGCTGGATGACTCCAGGCAAACCATTTAACCACCACTGCATCAGCTTAATGCTTTTTACAAAGAAGAGAACAATGTGTGTACTCGAATCCAAGAAAACCTTGGATATTAGATGATCTCATACCATACGAGTTTTATTAGGAAATTGCATGATAAGCTAATGTTTCTTAAGTTAGATGGTTGAGGTTTTTTTTTTTTTTAAATTTTTTTTAAAAATTTTTTTTTAAAAAAAACCCTCTAATTTGGTTTTGATCTGTTGATAAAAGTGACCTTAAATTACCTTATATTGACTGTGACAATACTGTCCCTAAGAATGGAGGAGAAACTATTAGTGTGGCCTGCTTGGCCTTCTCTCACAGATGCAAAGTTACCTAATATTACCTCACATTTACTACAAGGCATTACTGCCCAAAGGCTGATCATGCACACCTTTTACCTCTACTAAATCAAGGTGATCTCTTGTCTTATTCTGTGTCTGTCATGGTACTGTCTACTCATTTTCTGAAAGTGTAATGAGTACAAAGTATTTTTCTTTTGCTTCCAGCCAGCAATAAACTTTTAGCCATAGTATTTTGTGCTGTTTGATGGAAATACTGAGTTTTGCAGTTTTCCCCATAGATGCTGAGGTTGTTGACCTCTGTTGAAAGAGTTTGTGGGATAGCTGCTGAGCCATTTCTGTCTTCTGCACACCTAAATTTTGCTCTTGATGTTGACAGTTTCATAGTTCCAGTAGGACAGAGCTGTCATCAAAGGAAGTTGAGATCACACAACATGAAATGGTCTCTCATTTAAAAGATGCTGAAGGAAAGTTTTGGACATGGGGAACAAATAATTTAACCTAACTGAATGCCCCTGGTGAGAGGAATGAAGAGGACTGAACATGCAGATGATGATGGTCTTCCAGTAGTTTGATTTGAAGGTTTAATGAAATATGCTTCTGAACGTTGATTACACATGTGGGCACAGCAAATTGGACTCCTCAGATCATTAATTTATGAATTTCTATAGTAAAGTTCTAAAGAATTGATGAAGAACAATTCTTTTACTGATCAAGGTAGAAGAAGTTTTACTAGCCGTGGATTAATGGACAGGACATACTACACCTTTTACTTAGGTTTGTACATTGGTTTTAGTATAGAATCTTTGTAATCCAAATAGAAATGTCTTTATCTAGGGTTAGAAGGAATGTTTCCTTGGACTAAGTTAGCAAGCTAGAGGGGGAATAAATTTGTAGCTTAGGCTGAAACTCCCTTTTTTGCAGTGTACATCCAAACTGAATGACCTCAGTATTAATAGGGCCCATCTACAGTTGTCTGCGAAGGGAGTTACCTCTCAGTTGGTTAGGGAAAAATTCTGGGGCTCCTCATTAAAAAGAAACATGGGATATTCCCTCAAAAATATAAATGAACTAAAAAATAATGAGGGCCAATAAACACAGCAGGGCTTTGCAGGGTGAGGATTTTCAACCAGCATAAGTTGACACAGAAATTTAAAAATGTATGTCAGTCATCCAGGGTAACTGCTATGTGTAAATTTAACACTTATTTCCCAGAAGCAGTGAGCAATCAGGGAAAGCAGTGAGAAATCTTGACTTCTAATTCACTAACCTGGAAACTGTAATGAGTTCTGATATATTGTGATTAGTGAAGTACAGGGTAATAAAATACTTTAAATAAATATTGAGTATGAAATAATATTCAGATCTTTTGGTATTTATGGTGATATTTAGAATGCTTAACAAGTACTAGATACAGAAGAGCTTATATTTAAATAGAGGATACATAGTCTTGGGACACTTTCAGTGCATGAATTAATATACTCTGTAAAACTCGATTTTACAGTTAATGGTAAATTACCTTGACATGAATAACAATGAATTCAGAATATAGTTTAATCAACTGGACCGTGGGTTAGCATCTTTTCTCTTAAACCCTGAACATTAAGAAACATCAAAACAAAATAATGACTTCTGATAATCCTCTCAAATAAGGCTTAAATTCCTGAAGTGATTCCTTTGCTGAAGTAGCTGCTTTGTGTAACAATGAGCCTCACACAAAGGCTCCCTTCGGCAGGGAGATAGGCAGGATGCAGGCTTGAAAGTTTGCTGGCCCAGTCAAGATTTTTTATAGCCTTGGGCTACACAGCACCAGTTAATTTGGGGAACTGTTTAACTGACTTTGATTTATACAATGTTTCTCTCTCTGTGTTTAACTGAAAGCTCTTGGCTATATCAGCTGGCACCAGCGTAGTGCTTCTAAAATAACTAGAAAGCTGAAATCAGTGAATCGGTGTTACAGGTACAAGTGTGGGCGAATAGAATGAAAGCAAAGAAGTGATATCGCGTTTTTGAGTAATTTGCCTTTTCCTCTTGCTATAGCTGGCATGATTTCTCTGCAAAGCAATATCCACCTACCACTAACTACTCAACACAGCAGCTTGACAATAAAATCCCCTGTTCCTCCCCTTGTTCCTCCCCCTCCATTCTCAAAAATCCCCTCCAACTTCACATTTCATTCTGAAAGCAGAAGGAACTACACATGCTATACCAAAATGTTTTCTGAACATCCAGTAATTAGTAAATACAGCTATGTTGTTAAATAGATTTTTATATAGAACTAGGACCCACTGAAGTTTTCTTTTGTTTGTGATACTCCTGTGTTTGTATCTCTCAAAGGTCTGTAGGAACATGCTAGATGATTGTGACATTTATAAGCATCTTCTGTAATGGAGAGTTGTGTTTGAAAGCTCACACCACGTGTGACCAGTGGCAATTTTACAAACACTCTGCACCTCAAATACAGCAAATCCTAGTCAGGAGGGATGGCTCATATCTTACATTTCTAACTTAAGAGATTGTAACTCAAACTGGAAGTGAGAGAGCAAAGTTAAAACAGAAACAAATGAATAGCATCTTACAAGAACGTAGATAATATATTGGATTTTATAAACATACAAACTGGTAATTCTGATCTTTAACCTAACTTTAATCTATTGTCTTGCTAAAAGGAGGTCTGTTGCATGCTTGAGAGTAGAGATATGAAAGGGACAGAAAGCTGCAGTGAGCAGGTTCTACTTTCCTACCCTTAACAATTGCAGACCTGCAGGCCTTGCTCGTCTCTAAAAACAAAGCCTTAATGCGGTATCACAGGAGAGGAGAAAATGCCATCAACAGATGGCACCCCGGTTTCTGTGGTTCATGGTGAGTATCTTTTGTTCATTGATGTAATTAAAGGGCTGTTGGAGACATCAGTTGATCCCAAACCTCCCGCACACTACACAGGTACTTTTTCTGGTTCTTACCTCAAGGCGTTTGACTTTACATGAACACTGATTTGGACTTACTCTTTGAGCTGAGTATTTCTTGGTGTAATTTATATCAAAAGTATTCATGTGTTTTTTTTTTTATTCTGAACAATAGTAGAAACAAATTTCATACAATAAATTCTCTGTCAGGGAAATCTTTGTTAAAATAACATTTCCTCTTTCCAAAAAGCTGCATTTTTTACCTCTGTTTTTCAAAGGGATATGAGGCATCTAGTTGAAAGGAATCTGCTTCCTTGTGGGAACACATCCAGCTCAGTCTTTTACTGTATAATGCCTTCCTGCCACACTCTTACCTAGGAGTGCTTTGAACCATGTCACGTGTCTGTACGGTCATAGCAGATATTTTGAGCTCTAGCCTCTTTACTTTCATGGAGGCTACAGAAGAGGTGAATGGTTTAGTTGATGCATTTGCTTGGGGTCCTGCAGAATTTCAGTGATGAATATATATTGCAAAGCTAATGAGAATAATAACTAGTGCTTTCATTAATCTTGCTTGCAACCTGAACAGATCAGTACTTCAGTTAGAGTTCCTTCCGTGGGGTTGTAAGCAGCATACACAATCTCATACAGACCACCTGATTTCATATCTGTGAGATACGTCCCCAGAAATCTTAGCATCATACATAAGCGGATGCAGTGTGAATAAAAGCACAGCAGTTCAAGTAGTTTTTATGGAGTTGGAGTGGGTGCTCTCCTTTAAGCTACTAGATTCATTTGAAGGAAGTAGCTCAAGTCCAGAGAACTTGAATTACACGACAATCCACTTAAAGACAGATTTGGTGAGAGTACTTGCACAGCAAAGCATACAACTAATGCAAGGTCCACAAGCTAATCTTTCTTTTTTTCTCTCTTATTTAAAAAAGAAATTAAAGACATGCACTGACCCTTACATAACTGAAAAGTTTTTTAAAATCTTGACTTTTACAAAAGCAACTGTATACCTACCAAAGCCTTCTGTTTGCAGCAAATGCTTGGCGTTTTAGGACAAATGGTACAGTTTTCTATTCTGTTTCTTTTCTTGTGAAGTCATTACCATACATTTTTTATATGCTTAAGATAACTCAGCTTGTCTATGTGGTGGATATAGTATAGCTTTTTGAACTAGAAGTTCTCCGTTTTCTGACTTGGTAGTGTTGACTTTATAACCTTCATTTTTAACCTACACAAGGCTTTTTTTACATTTAACATTACGTTTAACATACAGTCTAGGAAGTGCGGTCTTCATGTGTACAGTGATTGCATCATTTATTGTATGCTTTATAGCAATTATTGCATTAACAATCAGAATAGCTAGTAGCTCCAGTGGGACAACAAGAATAATGATGCATTAATAGAGAATCAAATACATATTTATTGTATCAAGAAAATTTTAAATAGTTAACTGTAGCTGCTTCAGCTACAGGCAGCAAATGGGACAGTATACAATAACTATTGAAGCAGGTCAGAGATTTCAGATGTTGCAGGCCTAACATGTAAGAACTCTGAATAAGAACCTACATTCCAGCAGCATTTCCTATTGCAAGATTTCCAAGATTTTGATGAGAGCTCAGAACAAAAGCTGCTCTGTTCCTCCTGGGGTTTACGTCAACCAGTTGTCTTATTATTCCTGATACTTTGCCAATCATATTGTACACTTTGAGAAAGGGATGAAAAAGCAGCTTTTCTCCTTTGAAGAGATTTAAACTTCAAAATCTTATTACTGTGACTATTAATTGCAGAAGGGACAGGGTGAAATGCCAGCTATAGAGTACAGTAGAGGTACTGCTGACAACATTTCTACTAGGTTCCACATAATGATATTTCTGTATGATGACCTTAAGGTTAGAGATGTTCCCATAAATTTCAGATTTTTTTTTTTTTATGGGTAGGAGTAGAATACAATGGATGGGAGGATGAGATTAGAAAGAAATCCGGTATGACAGGCAATCTTTATTTTCTAGATTTCTTCCATTTTCTAGCATTTGGTAAATTTTGACTGCTTGGCTGTATTTTTAACACATTTTTGATGCACATATATTTAATTTGTTTGTTTGCAACAGCCTTAAACATTAAAGCAATGCAAAGAGGTATAGTCTTCTATGCATTAACTGTGCTCAAAGAGAGTACGCCTAGGGGGCTGAAGTCCAGGGAACTGCAGCTGGTGTTTTTTTAGGGGAATGTGCTTTTATATCTGTATCTATGGAATAGCTTTTTCTTCATAAAAATGCATTATTTGTATTTACATTGTATGGTGCTTATAAATATCCTTTAACACAAGTTTCACAGTGCTACAGAATAATTTAGCTTGGAAACCCATTTCCAGCTCTTGATCTGCATTTTAACTTTCATTTCTAAACTACTCCTGCGGTCTTTTTGCCAGGACGTTTTCACAGAACATTTTCCCAAAGAGAACTGGAATTGTGTCCATAGATGCGCAATTACAAACAGTTCTTAAATTGCTGATGCATCGAGCCAAAGAAGCTACCAAGAAAAGCAGCAAGATTGCCTGGTAGCCAAACGGCCTGTGCACTGTACACCGAACACATTTATTTCTTGTCTTAGAAGTCATGGGTAAAACACATGTTTTGAAATGTTTGTCAGACAAAACAATGATCTTCTAGCTTAATGGTAAAGAAGAGGTGCAAGTGCCATTCAAATGTCTCCTTCACTAGTCTTTTTCTTCTGTTTACAGTGCTACTGGCGTGATTGAGAAATCTTGATCTATCCATAGGCCTTTGTTTGTGTTTTCCTCAGGTTAAATTTCTTAGGATCTTGCCAGGTTATTTCTATTATGGACTCAGTATTTTCTTGAAAGATATTTTTTGCAGTCATTAACAAACTTTCACTTAATCAAGCCTTATATTTAAAGAGACTTTTGGGGAATAAAACCCTGCTGATTTATTCCATTTTTAAAATCAGCTTTTTAAGCCACTTTTGATAGCTTTACTAAGGCAAAATTGCCACTGAACAAGCTCAACAAAAAGTGAGTAATTCTGGATTCAACTGTGTTTTCTTAACTAAAGGCTTCAGAATTGCATTTATTATTATCACTAATGCTACCAGTCTTGATTGTCCTAGAAGGCCACGATTTGTAACAAAAAATGGTATTTCAAAAGTTCAAATCCATGCATATCATAGTCTGAACCAATGCCAGCTGGAGTTTAATACTAATAGATTTAATCTATTAAAATCATGTAGGTAACACTGTGGAAATATTAATAGAATTTTAGGGATAACTGAAATCTTGATATTATGCTTTTCAAATCTTTACACTGTTATATAAAATACTAGAAGCAAGCAAAGAAATTGGTTTATTACTGCAATAAATTAACCTAAAAGAAAGACTTAGAAGCCATGAGTCTGAATCATAATGTTGGTATTAATGATACAGGAAGGCAGTGTTCCTTTTGTAATACTGCAAGTTTCTAAAATATGAAATGTCATGCATGCGCTATATTTCATAGATGGGAGATAAATGGAACTACATAGCATGAAATATGAGAGACTAACAGAATCTGGTACAAGCACTTTGTAAAATTATAAAGGTTACAAAATGTTATCACAGTAGAGAAGATTCATCATAATTAAATCTAGGGAAAATGAGGTATTTGCAGAGTTTATTTCATTACATTGACCTTTTTATCAGACATTACTTAAAATGTGTTGTTGAGGACTGGCAGAGGGCATGTTGCAGCAAACAAGATCAGAGGGAAAGGTTTTACTTTGAGACTTCATTCAGTGGAGTAAAAATGTAGTAATGGTATTGAACTCTTATGTAGCATTTTATTTGTATATATCCAGTTGCTCGGAGAAGAAAACCTTTATCTCTGTTTTACAGATTATGAGATGGAGGCACAGAGATTTGCCTAACAGTGTCATACTGAAGATTATGAAGTCAGGAGCAGAACTGAGAGGAAACTCTAGATCTCTTTAACTCCATCCCAGGACCACACAAAAGGTACCTAATTATATATTTTTAAGTAGCTACATTAATTATCATATGTGACTGTCTCCAAAAATAAGTTCAGTTATGTCTTGATTGCATAGCAATGAATCTTTTCTGTTGTAAATTTTGATAACATTAATTGTATTGCTGCAATTAACTATGGGCAATTTTACTTAAGCAAATAGCCATGTCACAGTTCCAGTGAGTTTGATAGGAATCTTTAGGGGACTGCTGGTATGGGGTCAAGTAAACCTCCTCCTCCTATTTTTGTTATTATTATAGTCACTCTTTGTTTGGGTAGTGTCTGCAATGTTCTGGGCAATTTCCTAACATAAAAGAAGGCAATATTTCCTTCCCTAAGAGGTTACATGATAAAAAAAAAAACAGACAGAAAGACAAAGAGTAGAAAAGGTCAGAATAGAAACCATTAGTGTTTTAGCATCTTGTCACATTTGGTGAGTTTACTGAGTCACGGAGTAATCTCCAAGAACCCCAGTCTGGCCATAATCAACCTAAAAGAAGGCTCATCCCATTTTTAATAGTTTAACTTGTTTGTGTGTGAATGGCTGTTGCCCATTCTTAAGACAGTCTTTTTTGCCTCAGCTGTTGATTTGGGAGGGTACCATGCAAAACCTAATGTTTAAATAGGGTTTAGGCATACAACACCTACTGTTGGAGAACCACTCTTATCTGCTGTTCTGTGCATAGAACTTCCATAATCTGTACATACTGGGTGATTTTTTAAATGTGTGAAAGAGTCCTAATCTATCAAAAATACAAATCAGTGCACAGAGGGAAAGCATACAAGCTTTTGTTAATACTACAGTTAATAATAACACTACAAAAGAATAACAAATTACGAAGTCAGATATTACAGAGATTAGTAATGGGACAGATTGTCTAAGGCTTTTAAGTCCCCAGTTCAAATCAGGTTCAGGTCTGTATCAACCAAATATTACTGTTTGATTGTTTTTCACAAGTCCTAGATTAAAAGCATTTACTTGTTCTTACTTGTATGCCTATATGAAGATAACTATGACTGCAATAAAAATCTAGTTTTAGCAGACTTTATAGATGCCCTTAATTTGCTGTTGACTGCACGTGGAGACTTGGAAACTCTTAATAACTCTTTTGGGGGGATTCCACCTGCATATAGACCTCATCGGATAGGTTACAATCCTTACAAGCACTACATTTAGATCAAAAACTTGTATGTTTATAAAATGGAAGCATGAGAATAGGGCCAAAAAGTTCTGCGATTACACTTCTGAGCATGGAAAGTTGGATGTTTTCTGGAAATTTAGAACTCAGCCAATTATTTTGATATTATTAATTAACATATTTTCATCGAGGAAGATGTTAATTATCCATATTACCTGTCTGTTCTCCAATGTAAGCATTAAACCTCTTGATAATGATATAAGTTAATTAGAGCAACCCATTTTTTCCACATTATTCTATTGCTGTATCTTTAGCTGCCATAAAAGATACATTTTCTCTTGTTACAACACACATTAGATGATAGATAAAACCAGAAGCAGCAAGAAATAAACATCAGAAAGGAACAGTATGCTTATTATCACAATACCGCACAGATAAAATCTAAAAAACACGGAAGACTGGAAAGGGGGAGAGAAGATCTGCCTAATTGCTTTACAAGCAGGGTTAGCAAAAAAATACCTGATAAACAAATTACAAATTAAAAACTCCAATGCCAGATTAAAAATGCATAAAAATTTAAAACAATCAAGTAAGAAAAATAGTAAAGACAAATGAAAAGGAAAATGATGACGTTTTAATGATTATTTTTTCCTTGGATTATGTTTCTTGTGAGCTAAACATTTGTAGACTTGAAATACATTTCTCAAAGTGAGTGTTTTGCTGTAATTTGTTTCATTTTAACTGTTCACTTCTTGTACGTTAGAATATGTGTAGACTAGGGGGTATTCTAAACTGGAATAAAAATTTTTCTTTTAAAATATTGTAATTGCCTGTAACAGACTGCCAGTTTTTTTGTACTATCTCACATTGCTCAGTTATTAATAATTTATTTTTTTCCAAATCTCTTTGTGTCTAACACTGAGGTTTCACAAACAATTATGCGAGGGTTAGCTGTAGATTGTCACTCAAAGGGGTGTTTTCAACTCTTTAGAAACTGGCTGAAAACTAAGTAATTTCAGTAGGATCAGTGAGCTGATCTTGTTTATCCTTTGGCTGTATGATCTCTAGAGCCCACACAAGGGAAGTGGTGGGAACACGCAGCTGGAGATAAAAGGAAGTTGGATTGCCCTGTTCAGGAGCAGAGCAGTCTTAGATCAACTTAAACTGACTGTGAAATCTCATTTTTAGTAGAGGGGGAAATTTGCTGATTTACAGAGCAAGAACATTTGCACTAATGTCTGATTTCTGTCTTACCTGGGTTTAAATTTACGGTAACTTTACTGAAGTGAGTAGACTTCAAATAGTAGGGAAGTGCTAGGAATATTTTTAAAATTGGGAAGACTATTGTATCATTCAAAAGCAGCAATTTGTTCAATGATATATTAAACAGCTTTTGGATTCTTTTCATTTCAGCTTTTACAGGGTTCCCATTTATGCCCAGGTTCTGATGGGGCTGTGGGATCTGCCCAAGTCGACTCCTCCCTTAATCCATTTACTTAAAAAAACCAAGAAATAAACATGGAAATGTGTGTAGCAACTTTCCCAATGCCAGTCCATGGGTCTATCAAAATGGATCTTCTCATAATGGTTATGTCTATCGTCCGCTGACTCCTCTGCCATATAAATTTGTTTTTGGAGGTGAACATTACTGTATTTTTTTATTTCAGTAGATAGGTCTTGCTGACTTACTGTCAGGGCATAAGGGGCACTAATAGCCCTTGACAGCCTGTACCAGCCTCCATGGGACCTCCGCCACCCCACCCATGGCACAGGATCCCATTTCAGCCCCCCTGGGGCCATCAGTCCATGCACCAGTGATGCTGTAAGGTCCCTGCCTCCAGTCCTGCCACAGCCCTGCCCTGCCTGGCCATGGGTGCTGCTGAGCCAGGTCCACTTGTGGGCTGATGTCCCAGCCTGACCTTGGTCCTTGCCTCCACCACACACTTGCCTGGTGCTCTGGGGTGTCCCCAGCTGCCCCTGAGCCTGCACCGCTCTCTCGTGGTGGTGGTGAGACAGGCCCTGGCTGGTGGTTTTAAGTAGTTGTAACTGTTGTAAAGCAGGCAGCGGTTTCAGCTATTCAACTGTATCGTAGATCAATATTGATCACAGAAAAAAATGGATATTCTGCCGGTTGTCCCTTGTTTTTTAATTGTGCCATCTCACGCTTCTTCTGGGGATGTCTGTTTTCACAGTAATTTTGCATGAAACTAAATGTATATTTATTACATTTATTAAATGTGCCCTAAATTACCATTGACCAATCAATAGCTATCCAATACAACTATTTCTAGCAGAAAAGAAATTAAATTGATAAGTGGGCAATCTCTGTGGTCAGTAGAGTTTAATATTTAATGAAATTATTGAAATGTTCTTACTGTGGTATTGGTTTTCTTAATAGAAGTTACCACTGGAAGCATAAATTGTGCTACTTGGATTGGGTTTCTTTTTACACTCCAAATATATTTGTACACTTTGTCTTAGAAAAGATTTTGCACAACATTGATATTTCACATAGATGTCTAACTTGAGCAGTCTGAGATTTCTTTTTGTTGTTAAATGGGGGAAAGCTCTTTGTCTGTCACTCATCTTTGAAACAGAAGCAACACTTGAGTGAGAGCTTCCCTGTCACCTTCTCAAGTCTCCTTTTGTTTATCTGACACAGTTGTGAGACATTTGGAACCCTCCGGCCCAATATAAAACATTTGCTTGGCAGGTTGGGCCTCCTCTTCCTTTGATGGATACAGCACATGTGAAGAAGAGTTGTTACACACATCTGATCTTGTCCTATATTGCTGGGGAGCTTAGCTCTTCTGATTTAATAACTCATAAAAACTCTTCTCCTTGTCTTTGAAAAAGACCAGCTCCAAACTGTCTTCTGAAAACATCTCAGTCTCAAATCAGAGCAAAATAACATACTGCCACTGTTGTCTAAGCATTGTTGTTAAATACTTAATATTTCACATTTCTGCTCTTTCTCTCTGTTTTCAGAGTAGTCTTTGCTGAACCAGCTGTCAAGTGTGCTTTGTGTTGTACATACGCCCAGGAGTAGTCCGTTTCATATCAGAACTTTGCTGTTTTCTGTAGGTAGCAGACATTCGTTTTTGAACATTTACACAATTTCATTATGGGGAAGGATACAGAGAGAAATAAAATAAGGAAGACTGTTTGAGGTCAAAAACGTCAAAAAATTCAGCGGTGCATATATACACTTGAATGTTTATTCATTTTAAGTAACTGAAAAAGTTGGACAAAGCTGCTCATCTCATTAAAAATGCCATCAGATTTTATTTCCATCATGAGTTGTACATTGGCGCACATAAAACTTGAACTGTTATTGTTTAGTGCATGGAAAAGTACCTACTCCCATTATTTTGAGCAGGCAGATCTATAGTGGCCTCTTACAAATCACTTTTTTCTACTAGAAAATTTACGTTTTCCCTGAGACTATTCTTCAGGCTACATGTAACAGAATTGCTGTGATTGTAGTTCAGGGAGAGCAGCATTTTGAGAGACTGGGGAACATATCAGTAAAATGCACGAAGAGCTTGTTTGCACATCTGCTAGTTATTGAATTGCTCCATATGGTCAACTGATAGACAGGCATGTTGCAATAGTTTGAAGATGCTGGGTTCAAATCAAGCTGGCTTGTGGTGAAAAATATATGATTTTCCATAAGAATCTCAAAAGGGACCGGCTACCCTGCTAGCACTGTCCCTCATGGATCACAGAAGTGTGACTAAACAGGACTGAGGCGAGAGCTTTCTTACAGGAGCTTGCAGATACCAGGGCGTGGGTGTTAAGGTAGAAAGACCAGGTGAAATTGTCTTGCCTCTGAGTGGCCCAAGGCCTACAGCAAGGAGTATCTGCGAGTGGCCTGATAGTCTCCTGTACATACTGAACGTGCTGTTAGGACGGGTTTTGTTTTGATAGTTTGTACATTAAAGAAAGCAAAATACTATTCATTGCTTTTTTGAAATATCACAAAAGCCAACAGCCACCAATGGTCTAAAGTAAGTATATGTAAATACATGTGCATGTATAGATAAATAATAAACCATACTGTATATGTGTGCTTGAGGATAGATAATATACTATATGATGTAACTATCTTTATGTGGCATCTTAGTGTGTGCGTATGCTTGCAAAAGCCTTCCCTTAACTATACAATAATACCGAATTATATCTAAGCCATCCTGCTTGTGTATGAGAGGAGGTCAAACACTTATATTCGTACAGAGTACTGCATGCAATGACTGCGAACCTCTAAGACAACTTAATGATAAATAGATCTGGAGTCTACTGTCTATGTGCCTGTCAGTACTGAACCAAAACTCTTTGCAGTGTAGCGTTGGCACAACATTCACCTTTGAGTTATGTGTCTTATGCACTTACTGTTAAAAGATCTCTAGAATTACAAAATCTTGATTAGAAAATGCTGAAAATACTAGAATAGAATTAGAATTTCTAATTTATCTAGCAAAAAGCTTTTTTTTTTTCCCTGAAGTGATGTCTAGTAACCTATCATCGCAATTAAACATGGAGGATAACGATTATTTTCCCTTCCTAAATGCTTCTAATCTCTTTATGCCAAACCAGGTAAGGTACAGAACATTCTGTATTAGTTTTTACTGATCTAATCTAGGACATAGATAAGGCATATGTGACTGATTCTGTAAACCTTCACTGTGAAGAGGAAAGATGAGTCTAAGGAGAAGAATGAGCAAATTGAAATTGCAAGTTCAGGAAAGAGTATTGCAACTTAAATTACTTGAGTGAGGAAACAAATTGAAGCTGTGTCACAATTTAGGTTGCAAAATGTAAAACCATGAAGCATAAGTGAAAATAAACCTGTCATTAAATCCATTTATCCATTTTGATAATTCTTTTCATTTTTTGCCCCCAAGATTGTAGACATTTTGACCTCAAGTGGAATTGTGTATGAGAGGTTTAATGCACTATAAATATGTCAGAAAAGTTTTACAGAAACCATAGAAACTCTGCTAATTACATGTATTGAAGAATACAAAGCTAATGTTTAATTACGACAAACTAAGTTTGCACTGAATACTTCATTGAGGTATTTTCCAGCATATTCTTTTGCCTTAATACTGTGAAACAGATGTAGTGATAGCCCGGGAGAACAAAATTCTGTCCCTTTAATTTGTTTCACATTTTAAGTTCAGCCTGAGCACTTGGAGCTTTAAAATGATTGCTACTCTTTGAATATCCAACTGAAGAATATTGTGTTGGGTTTTCAGAGATTTGCACATCTGTATTTTCACTACATATCAACGTACATGCAGGTACAAGTTTATCTCTAACTTTAAACTGGCTCAGTTTCTCTGCCACGCTATTGCATCACAGAACAATGTGGTTCAGTAGTTCTCCTAGCAAAATTAATAGTAAACGGTGGCAGTGGCCTTTGAAGAATAGGTCCATCATTTTAAGATTACTATACAAAGTTTCAGAATGCAAAATGCTAGATTATCTTCAAAGTGCAGACCCTATCCTACGGGCCTCTTAATTTTTCATTTACCAAATATTGATGACAAAGGGAACTTCGCTCATTAGTTTTGTAGTTTTTGCATTTCCTTGAAGTGCTTTGACATTGTGAATAAAGTTGTTAATAATGATGGTGGCATGTGATAATGGCCTCTGTGTAATCCAGTAACTATTAGCAGAAAGAAAGCTTTTGGAAAGCTTCTGGATTCATGTGGTTTGCAGTATTGGTAGCTGTCAAGTGAATTAACAGTACTTTTCAAGGGTTTCAAATGTTAAAACTTTTTTTTTTTTTTTTAATACAGAAATTGCCAAAATAAGATGAAAAGAGGTGTTCAATAAAAAGGCAAATTTTTTTAAATTCCTGTATTTTGTTTCAGTCTTTCCTGTTTAAGTTTTCCTTTTCTCTTATGTTGCAATTTAAAAGACTTTATCTACATGCTTAAACAGAAATTAATTCAGCAAGACATAGAATCATATTGTGTATGTAAGTGCTGAAGGCCCCTTGGCTTCAGCAGGTCGTTAGTGCATGTGTAAGCTGAGCGCTGAATTGGTTCAGAATTTTAGAAAGATTGCCAGTCTTTTAACAGGGTATAGTATTTTTTGAGATTCATTGCAATAACTAAGGCAAGGGAATAAACAGGAGAAGTTGGAAAGCAAAAACACAGACAAGATGAAAAAGGAACTTCAGAGAGAAAGTCCTCTGAGCAAGATTTGTGGAAAACACCAATGTTGTTTATGTGGTAAAATAAAGTATTAGATCAGCTGTGATCTACTGCAGATGTGTGACAATGAAAATCTTACCTTCTCAGAAACAATTGTGTCTGCAGACTATAGTGCCTTTAGTTCCACAGAGAAAAAGTGTTTTATGTAGGATATATAGAGTGCAGCCAATATTAACCCTGTTTTCTCTATAGATGTAATGGGGATAATAGTTATTCTTGGAGAGATGGAGAGAGGCAGAAATTATCTTTCAAGTGTTTAAGCGCAGCGCTATGGGACAGTTCATGAGAATGCAGAGGAGTCATAAAATGAAGCTGGAATACATAGCTGGTGATTACACAGATTAATTTGTCAGGAGTCTAGGGATGAATTATTTTCCCAGAGAAATTAAATGTACATGAAATTAAATAAAAAACTTCCATTATTTCCTGCAGAGTGGAATTATGAAAATTTGAGGGTAACTGCTGCAACCCAGGCACAGAGTCAAGCTCCTGATTTTAGGGATCCGTGTAGATCTAGATGATGGCTCTGGCAACCACCAGCTCTCAGATGTACATCTCTCAGGACTCCATTTGCTTCAGCGGCATCATTCCTGATTTGC
>Ga0065711_1035882_pt1 | contig 21716 bp, 13 predicted proteins | sample Hoacrofraction12_FD_59098 | JGI IMG/M metagenome (GOLD analysis project Ga0065711, IMG submission 59098) | Hoatzin crop microbial communities from Cojedes, Venezuela - Epithelial fraction 12 v2 (version 2) | ecosystem: Host-associated > Birds > Digestive system > Esophagus > Crop | place... | reverse complement strand
AGACACCTAAGTCTAGATGTCTTGCATCTGGAGCTGAATGACAGTCCAGAAACTGTGGATGATGGCAGTCTGCTTTAGGAGGGTCTGGCCTGAAAAATAGTTGACGTGAATCACTTTTGTGCAATTGACGAGGGAGTCAAGAGTCACGAGCTATGTTACACTAAGTCAGCAGTGCAGATGTCACCTAATGTTCTCCATTAATTACACAGGAAATCGACAGGATTAACTCAGCCATTTAAATGTAAATCATAGTTGTCCACATTTGACTAGATTAATCCAACTCAGAACTGCTTATATGCCACTGTTCTTTCCACAATAACTTGTAAAAATACTGCTTTTCTTCAGATAACTGTCCTGAAACTTTTATTTATGTCTTCCAGCATGTAATTTCCTAGGCAGTCTTTAAAGTTTAAACAATTTCTTGAAAGGTCAGATGTCTACTACTTTGATCCATTTCAACACTCATAAAAGGTGATGTTTAACATGGCTTCATGATAAAAAAAACCACTATTATTCTTACAAGAAATCCTTTCTGTATCAACGTCTGAAACATCAGCAATTCTGAAAACAAGTGACTTAACAAGGGCAGTTGTGAACATATATATATATTCTTCCCTAAATTATATGTAGCTGAAGGAAAGCATTTTATACACACAAGACATTACTAAGGAGATAAACAGACCTCCAACAACTAAGTGCACTGCTCAGAACAATTACATTCTACAGGCATCACTTCTGTTCTGTAACAAAAAATCATAACAAAAAAACCAAACAAAATAGAAGTTGTAGAGACATTTGTCTTAAAGTGGAAAGTGGAGTAATTTGGTAATCTACACTTCAGGACTGAAGAATGCATCATATATAATACAACAAGTTTAAAACATTGCATCCTATTTTATACTGCTGATATTTATTTTTTAAATATAACACAAAAATTATGGAATACCAGGTAACAAAATACCTCAAAAGATTGTGACACATTTATAGTTGTGTTTTGAAGTTGTAATTTCCACCTGAAGTAACTGTCTGAAATGACATTAAATAAAAAATATGCAACTATGTAATATTTTAACAGAACGTATTTTTTGCTCCACATTTTAAGTGACTTTATACTGCTAGTCACTTTATCTACATAACATTCAAAATATTTTTTCTCCTTCAAGTTTATTTGCATATATTTCTGATTTCTGTGAAATGTTAAAAGACATGAAGGAATAAGTAACTGCATTAATCCAATTTCTGTCTCCTTACTAAAACTGATACTCTTTCGGCAGATTCTCAGCCATACAAAATTTGATCCTCAGAGTGACCATATCTATGTTACTGTGCTTGCACTGGGTGCAGCTGTCCACCTCTGGCAGTGGGGACCTTCAGTAGTGGCTTCTGTGAGGTGAGGCTGGAGCTGCCTCATGCCGTACAAACCCAGTTCCAGCCAGGTCCAGTGGACTCACTGCAGGGCATGGCTGAGCCCCTCAGCCAAGACGGTGGCACCTCTGGGAAAACATATTAAGAAAGGGTGAAATGCTGCACAGACAGTGGGGAGTGAGGGAAAAAAAGTGTTAGAAACAGCCTTGTGAGCCCCAAGGTGGGAGAAGGAGAGGGAAGAGGTGCTTCAGGCACTGAAGCAGAGATGTCTCTGCAGCCTGTGGAAAAGACTACACTGGAGCAGATATCCACACTGCAGCCTGTGAAGGACTCCATGTTGCAGGAGTTGGCTATTTCCTGAAGGAACCTATGAAGGAACAGATTTTTCCTGACAGGAACTGCAGCCCATGGAAGGACCAAGAGTAGTACAGGGGAAAAGAGAAGAAAGAAGCAGCAGAGAAGAACTGTCACGAACTGACCATAAGCCCTGTTCCCCGTATCACTGCACCGGTTGGGGTGAAGGTCAGGAATGAAGGAAATACAGCAGTTCATCATCATTGCTAGGATATTCATTGGGAGATCTAATTTATTTGATTTTTTCCTGACAGGAATATCAATAGCTGATGTGCACCGTAATCATCGTAATTACAAGTAGAAAGATAAGTTAGTGTATATATTACACTGCAGAGTGTTGTCCCTGGTGTCTCATTAATGAAAAAAAAAATGCAACAATGATAGGTGATGCATTTCTTTGGTTCATCTGTTTCTGGGAGTGTAACTACAACCATACTGAACCCCTATAACACCTAACACTTCTTTTAAACTAGGAATATTGTGTTTGCTGTGATCAGTAATACAGAGTCCTTTCCATGCACCTGCACATCGTATAAATTCTACAAAAATCTGAGTTGAAAAAAGAAAAAAGAAATGTAGAGTTAGGAGAAATTCCTTATTACTGTAGTTCAAATGAAACAATGAATAAATGCTACAGGAGTAAATGAACAACTAAAGTTCTGCCTGTTTATAAATCAGCAGCATAAGAAAGAAAAAGAGAAGCAGTTTCATTCAAATTTGAGATAGGAGATGAATATGCCAAGATAATTGTACAATGATAAGTATAAGTATTTACTAGCATGGTTACAGATCACCTGAATACTGAGAAGAAGTCACAAAGTCTTCTCTACACAACTTAAGGAAGTCTCCAGATCACAAACCCACAGAATTCAGCCTTCTTGACATCTGCTGGAAGCACAACAAAGCAGGACACAAGCAATTCAGGCAGGCTATAGAGAGCATCAGAAAAAAACATTTTTCGCAGAGGTACTAGGTAAGCTAGCCAGGGATGGTGCTTTCCTAAATTTGGTGATCATGAGCATGGAAGAACTGGTAAGAGATACAATAATATATAGCAGCTTTGATTGTAATGTCCATGAAACAATGGAGACCCAGACCCTGAAGGGACTGCAGAAGGAAAGTAACAGGGTCCAGACCCTGTGCTTTATTGACTTGGAAAGCAGACGTCAGCTTTGTAAGGAAAATGATATGCGGGATTCTGTGAAAGACAGCTCTGAAGGGCAAAGGAGCTTGGAAAATCTGGGAAGTCTTTAAGGACTATCTTCTCCAGGCACAAGAACTGATACTGAGCATAACAAGCAGATGTATCAGGAGTCTGACTTGGATAAACAGGGAAATCCTGAAAGAGTTCCAACACAAAAAAAATTTATCCAGGTGGCAGAAGCAAGGACAGGCTACAGAGGAGAAGTTTAAGAACTCAGCCTGGTCGTGCAGGGATGTTGTTGGTCAAAACTCACCAGTAATTGAAACTCACAAGTGATTTAAAGGGCAGGAAGAAGAGTATCTACTACTACATGAAGAGTAGAAGAATATGCAAAGAAAATGAGTATTAGCTGCTGAATGGGACAAGTAATTTAGTGACAGCAAATACAAATAAAGTTGCAGTATTGAACACCTTCTTTGTCAGACATCTCCTAGCACTTTGTGCCTAGAGGTAGTATGCAAGGAGGAGAGAAACAGCCAGTAGTGTAAAAGCCAGAGGTCTCCTGAGATATCTGTACGCATACAAGTCCATAGTATCAGACAGGATGCATCTGCAGGTCCTGAGAAAGGTATTAACATCATTTCTAGGCCACTATCATCTTTTAAAGGTTATGGAACTCAGTAGAGCTCCACAAAGACTGGAAGAAAGCAAGTATGACATGCATAAGAAGAGCAAAAATTAATGAGGGAACTAGAGAATCATCAGCATTCAGTCCCTGAGAAAATTATTAAGTCTTCTTGGAATTCAACCCTGATACCAGAACAAGGTGCCTGGGAAGAGATATTTGCTCTTGGTAAATCCATGCTTGATCAGCCTGACTGCCTCACATGACAAAATGACTAGATCTGTGAATCAGGAGGAGACCACCCTAATAAAGTTTGTTGATGACACCAGTTTGAAGAGTGTTGTCACTTCATTTGAAAGTGAGGCTGCCGTTCAGAGCAACCTGGACAGGCTAGAGGAATAGACAGGAACCTCATGAAATTCAGCAAGGACATGTGTAAAGTCCTGCACTTGGGACAAACGGATCCTTTCAGTAGTGCATGCTGGGGACTAACTGGCTAGCTAATAGTTCTGTGGAAAGGACCTAGAGGTCCTGGGGAACTGCTGGCAAAACATGAGTCAGCAGTATACTCTCGCCACACTGAAGGCCATCACTTTAGTGTATCAACAAAAGCATAGCCAGGAGATAAAGGAAAGTAACAGTTTCTCTTTATCCTGCACTTGTTAGACACTATCTAGAATACAGCATTCAGTTTGAGGCTCCTAGTAGAAGAAAGATGTTGATAAACACAGCAAGTTTAACGGAGGGCCAGAAGATGGTCAGAGGCTGAAGTCTCTGACAAAGAGAGGCTGAGTGGACTTCTTTATATTTGAGAAGGTATGAGGAGAGAAATAGCTACGTTCCAGCATATAGGAGGAGGTCACTGAGAAGATGAAACCATCATTTTTATGGAGTTGTAGAATAGGAATATGAGACATGATGGTCATATATCAAAAAAATAAGGTTCTGACTGGAAGTAAAGGAGAAAGATTCATTATCACTGTATACAAGCATTGGAACAGGTTATCCAGAAAGATAATGGAGAATTTGTCTTTGGATAATTTCAGGACAAGATCCTCAGTAAAATGATATGAAACCAGTGTTGACTGTGCTTCGCATACAGGTTTAATTAGAGGCCCTCGCTCAAATTCTGTGATCCTGTCACAGGGCCAAGTGTTCTGTCATCTTTATTTCTTACTGTGTCAAATTGGAGTGATTGACTTGGTAGCTGTAAAAACAAAACAAAACAAAATAAAAGTACTGCTACAGGTGGAATAGATTCCCTGACTGTCCCATTTTGTCACACTACTAACAAAGTGTTTCATCACTCTTCAGTTGCAGCCTTTTTCCTGTTTCCAATTGCCTTATATAGTACAGTTGATGTTTGTAGTAATTTTAAAGTTTCAACCCTGCAAGTGACCAGTGTAGAAGATCTAAGTGGTTTCAAATAATGGTATTTTTATTCTTGGGTATGCCTATTTCTAAAACCTCTTGGGGAGAAAAAAAAAGTTATATTGGTAATCCTGCCAAAGAAACATTAGAAAATGTGACAACACAAGTAAAAATCCATTTTGTACTGTCAAAGGAGCATAGCTGTAAGTGCTGTCTGTCCCCTGCCTCCTTTCTTGTTGAAACTGGAAAGTACATCGTGAATGAATACAACAGTTAAGAAAGAGATAGCTGAGGCATCTGGATGTCAGCGCTGAACGTTGAATTATTTCCTTGATTCCTCTGTAGGTTTTTAATGCGATGCTAAGTAAATTGCTTCAATGCAGCTGATCACAGGTGATCATTAACTCTGCATTGCTCATTTACTAGTGCTTATACTGAAAATCAGGGTTCCCACAGGCAAAACCACTAACCATTTGCAACTTTGGATGACAAGTGTGATTGGAAATTATTGCGTAGTATTAGAATGCTGATGCTTAGAGACAAACAAACAAACAAATTCAAACAAACAAAATACTCCAGAGTAAATCAGGGACTAGTCTATCAAATATCAGAACCCTAGAATTTTGTCTTCATTGATTTACTTTAACTTTTTGTCTTTAACTTGAATATCATTCTCTTTCTCCATGTATAATTGTGGTGGGTTGACCTTGGCTAGACACCATGTGCCCACCAAGCTGCTCTATCACTTCTCCTCCTCAACTGGACAGGGGGAAGAAAATATGATGAAAGCCTTGTGGGTCGTAATAAGGACAGAGACATCTTTCACCAACTACCGTCACAGGCAAAACAGACTCGACTTGGGGAAATAAATTTAATTTATCACCAATCAAATCAGAGTAGGATAATGAGAAACAAAAACAAAACTAAAAAACACCTTCCCTGCACCCCTCCCTTCTTACTGGGCTTAACTTCACCCTAAATTCCCTACCTCCTCCTCCTGAGCATCACAAGGAGATGAGGAATGAGGGTTGCAGTAGGTTCATCACACATTGTCTCTGATGCTCCTTCAAATTCACGCTCTTCCCCTGCTTCAGTGTAGTGTCTCACCCATGGGAAACAGTTCTCCACAAACTTTTCCAACATTAGTCCTTCTCACAGGCTACCCTTCTTCACGAACTACTCCAGGGTGAGTCCTTCCCATGGGGTGCAGCCATTCATGAACAGGCTTCTCCAGTGTGGGTCCTCTATGGGGTCACAAGTCCTGCCAGCAAACCTGCTCCAGCCCAGGCTCCTTTCCATGGGCCACAGTTCCTCTCATGAACCTGCTCCTGCACTGGCCATGAGGTACCAGCATCTTTCAGGGCACATACATTTGCCCTGGTGTGGTGTCCCCCACAGGCTGCAGGGTGGATATCTGTTCCACCGTGGACCTCCATGGGCTGCTGGTGGGACAGTCTGCCTTGCCGAGGTCTTCACCATGGGCTGCAGGGGAATCTCAGCCCCAGCACTTCAAGCATTTCTTCTCCTCCTTTCTTCACTGACCTTGGTGTCTGCAGACTTTTTCTCTCACATATTCTCACTCCTCTTTCCTGACTGCTGTTGTATAGCAGTGTTTACCCTTTCTTAAATATGTTATCAAAGAGGTGCTACCACCATAGCTTATTGGGTGAGCTTTGGCCAGCAGTGGCCTATCTTGGAGCCAGCTGGAGCTGGCTTTGTTGGACATAGATGAAGCTTCTGCTGTCTTCTCACAGAAGCCATGCCTGCAGCCCTCTTGATGCCAAAACCTTGCCACTCAAACCCAATACAATAATATGGGTATAATTTTGTCTAGTAGATACACTGTAAAGACAAACTCCTTGGTATTTATAAAGGATATATCTATGATAAACTGCCACAGAAAAGTTTATGAGGAACTTAATCTCTTCCTTGACTACCTATTTATAAAGTCATTTTTATATATAAAAAAACCTGGGAGTCCTCTGTAGAACAAGGATGAAGGAGGAGCATGTAGTTGTTTCTAGTATGAGGTCATACAATAAAATACTTTGTCATTTATATACATATATATATACACAAAAATAAAATGAATTTTAACTTGAGCCTTATTTTTCCTTTATTTTCCATATATTTGATGTGTATTTAAATACATATAGTAACTATCTCTAGGAGGGTTCAGCCTATCTCCTCTCATCTGATGAAATTTTGTAGCACTAATTCTCATCTGCAAGCAAAATTCTCTAAGTTTAGCATTCTGATTAATTTTTTGATTTTTCTTGTAAGACCACTGTACTGCTTTGCATCTCATATGGAAGATCAAATCATGCACTTTGTTTGCTGCCTTTATTCATCTAATTAACGTCTCTGTTAAGGAAGGCCAGCAGTTAGTTTGGCATTAGCTGCAGTTCAGTAATTTGTGTTTAAATTGAAGATCCAGTTCTTTCTCTCTTACTCTTGTTGATCAGTCCTTTTTTTGATAAGTACTGACGGTGTCTTTGGAACAACAGTTTTATTTATGGATTAAAATTTTGTACAACATGAACAAGAAAGTGAGATTAAGGTGGTGAATTATTCTCACTTTATGCCCATAAGCAAGTGGCAACACTAAATTATGCTTTTTATGTCCAAAGCTGGCAATAGAAAGTTATTATATTGCTCCAGAAGCAGAAATGAATGAAGCTGGGACAGCTGAAGCTCAAACCACAGCTGCAGCAGTTCCCCACTCCTCTCTACTTCAAGCTGTGAAGTAGTATTAAATAAATTTGAACGTTTTTTCCCTATATTGTTTCTTTACACTCAGCACTCTGATGACATGATGAAAAGCTTACATATTCCCACTTCCATAACCTGATTTCAACAGAATACAAAGGGTGTACACACCCCAACTAACTTGTAAGTGACTTCAAACTTCCTTATCTGGATAACTGCAAGCCCTCCAACATGCCATCAGATTGCTGACTGTATTTGAGTACACCTGGCAGGTAAGTGAATAAATAATCATTGTTGTCGATAGTAACTTGGCCAATGCCTAACAATTTCCAAGATTCACCAGTTATGCTGTGATTGTGAGAAAAAGCGTTACTGAACTACAGAAATCAATTTTTTTAACATTTGGTTTTGAAGTGGTCAGTACATTCCCAAGCACAAACACAGGCTGGGCGGAGAATGGATTTAGAGCAGACCTGAGGAAAAGTACTTCAGGGTACTGATGGGTGAGAAGCTCAACAAGACCCTGCAATGTGTGCTCACAGCCCAGAAGGCCAACCATGTCCTGGGCTGCATCAAGAGAAACGTGGCCAGCAGGCTGCTGAAGGTGATTTTGCCCCTCTACTCCGCTCTGGTGAGACCCTACCTGGAGTAATGTGTTCAGTTCTGGAGCCCTCAGCACAGGAAGGGCATGGAGTTGTTGGAGCAGGTCTAGAGGAGGGCCATGAAGATGAATGGGGGGCTAGAACATCTCCCCTATGAGGACAGACTGAGAGAGTTAGGGTTCCTTAACCTAGAGAAGAAAAGGCTCTGGGGACACCTTGTAGCAGCCTTCTAGTATTCAAAGGGGCTCTACAGGAAAGACGGGGAGGGACTATTTATCAGGGAGGTGTAGTGGTAGGACAAAGGGTAATGGTTTTAAACTGAAAGAGGGTAGATTTAGATTAGATATTAGGAAGAAATTATTTGCTGTGAAGGTGGTGAGACACTGGAACAGGTTTCCCAGAGAAGCTGTGGATGCCCCCTCCCTGGAAGTGTTCAGGGCCAGGCTGGATGGGGCTTTGAGCAACCTGGTCTAGTGGAAGGTGTCCCTGTCCACGGCAGGGGGATTGGAACTAGATTATCTTCAAGGTCCCTTCCAACCCAAACCATTCTATGATTCTCTGGTTCATCCCTGAGCAATGCACTTTTGTGCTGTATTTCTAGAATACGTAGACATTTTTGCAGCTCTTTCTGTTGATATGCATACAAATTAGTGAGTGCAAAAAAGTTATTTTATGAGGGTTTTTTCCCCTTGGAGAATGATAAATACTTTTTGGGACAGGACAAAACAGCCAAGAACAAACACAGCATGTCAGGTTAAAAAATTAATCTTAGTTCCATCTATATAATGTGTTCATTTTGCCAGTAAGATTTTTCATGTATCAACTCTTTTTTGTGATGTTCAAATTTTTAATCCCACTAAGTACACCACCTTCTCATCGAGTGAATAGAAACAATTTTAAAATACTTTTCCCTTCATTCCTATGTGTCTTTGTAGAAGTAGTCCCTATATATTTGCTCTTAATTTATTCACTGGCTTGACCTTCCCATTTAATAATAACATATATATAGTTTCGGTTACATTAACCAGAAAAGAGCAATCTGTTTCATGCTGGACTACACCAGGGACAGATTAGCCGGAGATCTCAGCAGACATTTCCTCCTTTCCCATTGTGCCATGCTAAATGATACGACTAACGATAAAATCATGCAACTTGTCTTTGCACTTGAATTATAGCTCTTACCTACCATCCGAGGATTTCCGCCACACATCAACTGCACCACCAGGCAGGGAATGCTCTCAGTTCACTCACCATTAGCTCCTTTGGGGGGTTGTCAAGGGAATCTCTGCAATAAGGATACAGCTTTTCTAGCTCACTAGACTGCACATTTAAAGCACTGATTCAGCAGAGAGCACAGAGGGACACATCCCATCACCTCTGGTTAACTCTGTGTCTGTTAGAACTAATCTGTGTTATGACTAAGAAACTGTTGAGCACATCTTCCTTGTCCTCACAGGGCGTCTGAGATACAATGTTTTTTCTTGGGTCCTGGTACAGCTCCTGCATGCAGGTAGGCCAGGACTTCCTAGTCTGTTGATTTCTCTTCTGCATTCTTCTACCACAGCAGTTATTCTTTGTAAGCTCTTTGTCATCTGCTAGGGTCTGTACAGAACTTGTGACTTCTTTCTAGTAACAGACCTCATGATGATCTGTGACACATCATCCCCAAGCTAATGCCTTCAATTTCACGCAAGCTACTGTGAGAGAAAAACCTAGACTGGATGTAAGCGTTCAAACAGCACTGGCAAGTTGTCACATGAGTTGTGTGGACACTATCCCACGTACTTATATGTAGTAAGGCCTGCCAAAAAATAAAAATTCAAAATCTCCCATGGCTTTGTTATTAATAATTTTCACAGGTAGTTAATTTGGCTTCATTTTCTCATTATCTAACACACACAAAACTAGCTCAGCTTGAATGTTACACTCAATTATCCTGAACACTTCATAAAAGTGCAGTGCTCATTCTCCTGCAGTTTCTGGGGTGATGAATGTACTTTGGTGGGCTTTTGAAAATGCTATAGAAAATTCTCCTTAAGCACAGCCTTTCCCATTTATCTTTGTCTGGAAATCTTCCCTTTGCTTACGGTCAGTGCTGCAGACCATATTACTCAGTTCTCTTGCTGTTTTCATTTGAGGGAAAAATAAATTTTGCTTTTTCCCTGAATTAAGGGAATCATCAGTAAACGTTATTTTCTTACATTTTTGGTTCTAGCATATATACATGGGGAGAAACAATTCAAGATGCATGAGCAAGGAGACTGAACAGATTATTAGAAGAATCTAATCAGTTATTCCTCATACACAAAATGTTCATATGTATACAGTTCACAAAAGTGCACAAGCAGTAAGAAATTGGGATTTTACAGTGCATGCCTTTATCAGCTTATATTCGTCATACTAGCTCTGCTTCCTGATAGTGGTTTGCTATCTCTTTATATGCAGTCTAATTAATACAGGTTTTCACAGAATCACAGAACAGTTGAGATACTGGAAAGTACTTCTGGAGATCATCTTTTGTAATCCCCCTGCTCAAAGCAGATTCCACCTCTAGTAGGCTGATAGACTAACTTCTCCAATGAGGTTTTGAATATCTCCAAGGATTGAGAACCCACAGCTTCTCTGGGCAACCTGTGTCAGTGTTTGATCACCATTGCAGTAAAAATGTTTTCTGATGTTTAAATAGAATTTCTTGTATTTTGATTTGTGCTCATTTCTCTTGTCCTTTCACTGGGCACCACTGAGAAGATTCTGGCTCTGGACACTTAACAGATATCATTCAAATTTAATTAGGACAAATAGCTGTTGAAATATTTGAATAATCTAGTAACTGTTTTCCCACTGAGACTAATAACTGATTAATAATTTACATGAAAAGTTAGAGAGGGAAATTATGTGTATTCAAATATTTGAATTGGATTATACTTTCCACTCTAAATGCAACCTTATTCTTCTTCCTCCAGCAAGCCCAAAAGAGGGAAATAGTTATCAGTGTTACAGCTGCTTATATTTACTAAAACATGAGACAGTCTTACAAGTTTATGATATCTTGCAAAGATACAAAACAAAAATTATGATGTGCAGTGGCATATGATCACAATGACGTTCATTATAGATTAGTCTCTGAGATACCTCTGTATTTAAACAAAGATGTCTCTAAATGGACTGGAAAGTTATGTAACAAAACCTTTGACACCGAATCGCTCACAGAACTGTTTAAGCTAAGGTGAGTTTGTTTTTCATCAACCTTTCTTTTAGACAGGTTGTTGCTGAAAACATACTGAAATCTTATTTTGTTTATACTGCTACTTTAACTATTAAGGTTGAAATTTGACTTTATTTAATGGATTAGTGTTTTTCCATGGATAAAATCAAGGTGATATTATGGTGACTCAGATATTTTCACTGCCCAAACAAATGCTGTATTTGCAGCAAGATCAGCCATTAGTAAGTGTTATTTATCTTACTATAAAGTTGCTGCTGATATAAAATGAGACTTGAATTTGAATTTGATGTAGTAAGGCAAGGTCAACTATATCATTCCATATCCTTCTCACCCAAAGGGTTGTTGTGATTTGGCACGTAATAGGAAAGGTTGTATGGTCTTTCTGTCAAAACTCTATAGCACCCAGTATCTGTCAGTGTAGCTCAAAAAAAAAAAAAAAAAGCATATTTGTGAACATGCTTCTAGGCTTGGACATAAGGAAAGGACAGAAACAGCCATGGTTTGTAGCAGAAGTTTCTCAGTTGGTCCACTAATCACGACATATTACTTACCCCTCATTTTGTTACCTGATGAACACCAACATGATGTCACGTCCTTCATCCTGACATTAAAGAATCTTTTGAATTTGTTATGTGCTCATTACAAGATTTTCCCCAGCTGGAGAAAGTCACAGGAGAGCAGGGCTATTCTACACAAGTAAAGGTCCTCTGAGAAAACTTGGTTGCTAAGTGCATGAAAGAAATCTAAATTGGTCCAGAGACGATACTGGCAATTTTGACAGTCCAATTTTTCACTAATGATCCTAATACTAAAGACTGGTTTCGGAAGTCATGGTTGTATTTTACCCAGTTTCAAAAAAAATTGATGATCATCAAAAAGATCACTGAAAGGTAAAATACCCAGTTCCGAGCTTTCTTAAGATGTATGAAGAAGAGTGACACTATTGCAACAAGTACCACTGCATCCATGCAAAAGAATCTGGATTCAGGTCCATGAAATTATAGCTACAGTTTATCTACTACAGTAGTGATCCTTATAGTAACCTTAATACACAGTGCAATAAATCAACCACAATCAAGCTTCTAGCATATTTATAAAGAGGCAAAAGTCTAAATTAGAAGGAATGTTATATTGTTCTGATACAGAGTTTGGATTTTTCTTCCTCTGACACTAATGTTTATAACTGAAATAAACAAAAATATGAAGTTATTAAAAATGTGCTCTGTGTTGCTTCTGCTTATGGTCTAATAATTCCAACACTGTAATAAGAAAATGAACAGGAAGACAACATCTGTCACTGATCTTTTTGACCATTAAATTTATTGTAAAAAGATTGAATGAACAATTAACAAATGCTGTGTGCTTCATTAGGTATACGTGATTGGTCAGGGTTTTCTGGTACCCCTGGTTCTGGGATAGGGTTTAGAATATTTCACAAGTGGAAAGAAAGCATTTCCCTGCAGCCCAGACGATTTTCTACTACCCTCCTCCACGTTTCCTGCTGGTTAACATAGGTGCAAAGCTTTTGTCATTATTTTAGATCTGTTGAAAGGCATACCCATCTGAGCATTCTAGGATATAAGTGGATGATTATTGTTCTTGACATTGACATTGTAGAGCAACCTTGGTGCCCTCAGGTTTTTGAGTTTATAATTCCAGTTTATTTAAGCATATAAATTCCTTTTTAAGGTGTGCTTGAATTTGTCTATGTGAAAAAAAACAACACAGAAACGTGGGAGGCAAGTCTTGAATACATATTTTTACCTTCAAGTTGATAGAAATGGGGACAATTTGAAAAGATGCATAGGCTTATTGGTAATACACCCTTGAAAGGGTTGGCTTCTGGCTATGCTAGGCTTTTATTATTTAAGAGTGTAGTCACCCCTTACCTGAGATTATCCTACTGACAATTATCTTAGCAACCTGTGTTTTGGACTACCCTATGACATTCAGTAAGATTCATAGTTCTGCAGCATAAAAAGCTTAGGAGTTGTTGTTTCAGTACTTTACCCTCACTAGTCCACTATTTTTTTATTCTCAAAGCTCCTATTTTTGAAACTATGTTTCTTACTGGAAGGAGTTTACTGTAATTACAGATTCTATGAATCACACTTGTGGAGTAGAGAGGGCGTATCATTACAAAAAAAGCCCTAAACTGCAGTAAACTGGAGATCAGTAATTTCTTACTTAATGCCATTTTTATAACAGCTCAGCTGCAGAGTTACTTTTTCCTTTAATGCACCTGAAGCTTCCCATTATTTGTTCTGCTTTAGACTTCTTCTGGACTCTTGGAAAGAAATAACTTCAGATATACGCCTTAGAAGAGTACTATTTCTCCCACTTTACTAAGCCTTTATTGATAAGTTTGCCAAGTTCTGCATTGTGAAATAAATGCCACAGAAATTGTTTATAACATTACAAATGTTTTAAGAATATCTACCTGTTTTCTGGCATTCAAGAGCTTACTAAATGCATAGCCAGCTGTTTGCTAAAAATACTTTATGAAATCATTCTTAGCATTTTGATAGAGCAAAATAAGAAAACTCGATATCATAGACTAACCAGATAATGAACTGACCTACAGAAGTTCTTCCCTTCAGTTTACAAGTCCATTCTTTGTTTTTAAAGCCATAGTCTCAAACTGATCCTATAGAAGCTACTCATAGCATGATATATCCTATTCCACCCCTTTTTTTTGGCGGGCAGGTGGAATGGCAGGGAAGACAACTCATCTTTCATTAGAACAGACTATGAATGAAGTAGCAGAAACTGAGATGTAGGGATTCTAATATACCATGGGTCAGGAAACAGCAAGACCAGAGCTGTTCTCCACAGGCTAGGGTGCCAAGGAGGATCAGACAGCCAGTAGCGGCCTCACCAATCATACCCCAGACCCACAACTACCTGAGCAAGGCAAGCAGGACAGGCCTAGAGACTGCAGTCAGGTAGAAACAATAGCCGAAATCATAAAGTGGTATGAAGATGATGAGGCAAGTTCAAGTTCAAGCTGGAAAGTCATTCTGTAGATCACAGTTAGGCTCAGGTCCAGTGATCAGTAGGCAAGTTCATAGTAACGAGGCAGAGCGGAGGTCAAGCTCTGTCAAGGCAAGCAATTCTATTCGCTGAAAGAAACCATATATGCTATTAGGTCCAAGTTAGTCTGCAGATGAAGGTCCAGGTCAGGGGACTCTGTGGCTGTAGTTACAGGTAGAAAACAATAGTTCTTCAATACAGCTCATATAGGAACTGAAGCCCTTGGGTTTATCTTAAACAGAGCTACTGGATCTGTGGGTGTAGGTGAAGGCCCCAGTTAAAGCTGATCAAGACCATTAAAGCATATTAGTGCACACAGGGACTTGGCAACAACTATATTTATTTCAACCCGTATGTTTATTTCCAACCAATGGAATCATTTCACCATCTTTACCTTTTAAGTTGCAAATCAGATCATGGCAATGTGAGTGGTCATGCTGCGTCTGAAAGGGAGATCAGTAGTGATTCCTGAAATAATGAAATAGCTCATCTTGGTCTAGCGTATAGTTAAGCAAAAAATTTCACAAGGATTCAGCAACTGGCAGTTTAGAAATACCACCCTAGAATCTTTTGTATGTAAGAGTTGAAGGATAGGTAGATAAAGAGGATTTGATATCTGTTTCACATATGTTATGTTCCAGCCTCCGAAAAATTATATTTAACAGTAACCATAGCAGCAAAACTGATTAGGCATGTTTGAATGAACAAATGATGAAATAGCATTTCTTGTTTAGAGTTTCAATAAAGGAAGCTTAATATTGTAAATAAATATATTCAATTCTGTATTAAAAAAAAATCAGGTGGATTAAACAGCTGAAATGATCATATATGTAACAAAAGGAAAATGTTACTTTTTCGTACATGATTAAGAAATTACATTCAACACTATGTGGCTGAACTCACAAAAGTAACCTTCAGGAGAAGTAAGCAATTTTGTTTTTCAGATCTATCTTATGGTCTGTACCTTCGTTATCTTTTCAAGCACTTTCTACTTCTGCTGAGCTGTTTCTGCAACATGTGTTACTGGGAGAGAGGAAGAACAGATGCAAAACAGATATATTGTTACTTGATGCACTGCTGTAAAACACTCAAAATGTAAGAATAGCACACCCTGGGAATCTATAGATGAAGAAGGATTTCTAGAATCCCTCTTTGCTTATCTGAAGCAATACAGTTATCCTTCTGCTGCTAGAAGTTTGCATATTGATCTCCATAAGCAAGCAATTTAGTGGCTATTGACGTGTAAGAGACACACTTAGAGTGAATTAAACACATTGACATTTACCTCATACTTTTGCCCTTTAAGAATTTATAAAGCAGATGATAGGGTAATTCCTTTCTCTGCATGACTTTCATGGTAGTGCATATATGTTTCTGGAAACAGGAACTGAAATATAGAACTATTAGGAAAATATTCTTCACTGAAAGAGTTGTAAAACGTTAGAACCGTCTGCCCAAGCAAGCGTCTTGGGCACCATCCCTGGAGGTATTTAAGAGATGTAGAGATGCAGACCTTAGGGACCAAGTTTAGTGTTGGAATTGACAGTGTTAGGTTAATGCTTGGACTTGACGATTTTGAAGGTCTCCTCCAACCTAATCAAATCTTTGATTCCCTGATTCTATTCACATCTAAAATGAGCTTTGCTAGTTTTTAGAATCTACATTCCACTTGTTTCTTCCTGATGGTTTTCTGTGAGTTATGACCAAATTTAATCAAAATATTATTGTATGTCTGTGTTCCAATCTGGCTTTAAATTTTCTTCTTCTAATAGGCATGAATTCAAAGATGAGAAGAAAAGTAAACCTCAGTATCTCAGTTCCTGGACTACTCTTATGCTTCCCTAGCATGACAGGTTCTGGGAGTGTTTAAAATAAGAAAGACAGTCACCAACATCTAAGTATATGAGTTAGGTAACTTGATTTATAAGGAGGGATTTTGAACCACTCCTCCTCTGCGTAAGCTGGGCTTATTTAAAGAAGCACAGAAAAAATTCCCACTCTCCATTTCAGATAACTTATATTATAGACACAAGCCAGTGGAGAGAAAACAAAGACACCTTATCATGTTGCCTAAGTCCACAAGTTATTACTGGTGGCAGGAAATACTAAAAGTGTACTATGGACATGGCTGAACTTTACTCTGTGTTGCAGACCTGAACTAGGATGTCTGGGTCCAGTAATACAGTCACATTAGTCTGCCAGGTGAATATTTTGTTTTGTGTAAGTAGCCAAAAAAAGTTAAATTTATTGTTCTCAAATGAATATAAAATAAAGAGGGATCAAAACTAATTGGTTGTAGTGAAAGGATTTGTAGAAAATTTCTTATTAGTAAAATAGTTCTTACTGGTAATCTGATGCTATTTGACGCTTTCATTAAGACAGAATTTCAGAAAATATTTGCAATTGAGAATAGCTTTGCCCATATTGCTCTCTAGGGTATAGTTTCTCTAAAAGGATATAAATGAGTTATATTCTAATATTCTTAAAATATGTAATATTTTAAAAATACTAAAACATTATCTGTGTATAAAAACTGTCAAACTGTTTGGGATTATCAAGTACTACAGTGAGTAGTGAAGATGAGGAAGTTCTTTGATCTTAATTTAAAGTCTTTCTATCTTTTCTTTTTTATAAGGAAACAGAAACCATATCAAGCATTTGTCAGCTTAGGTAAAACATTATGTGAGCCTTGACAATACGTCAGTCTATCGGAGAAGACTTGGAGAAATCTACTTTCAGGTAAAATTAAGTCTGTTTTTTTTTAACAAATCTGTATGTGGTATTAAAATCAAAGTCCATATAAGAAAGCCACATGCAATTTATCATGTATCTTTGATTTGCAAATATTTTCTTATGATCTTGAGAATTATGAATAATTCTGCTAGTTTTATGACTACAAAGAGGGATATGTTCAAGTTCATAAAGGTTACAGAGAAGAGATGCACAACATGTTTTTTCCTCATGTGACCCAGTAGTTCTACAAGACAATAAAAAACCAAAGCAATACCTGTATTTTCAACAAAGTAAATGTACAGAAAACGCAGACTCCCTGTCTTGTTAATCTGTTATTCTTCTAGAAATTGGCTTAAATCCATTCACAAGAAGGTATTTTTTGCATAAGAATATCTTCCTTCTTCCACTTTTGCCCTTTAGTATCGAATCTGGAAAGACAGGTCATTCTGGGTTGTGGCACTGGTAACCATGCGCATGAATGGAATATTTTACAGCTGTGGTTCAGCATTAGGACAACATGAAGCAGGCCTGAAAGCTAACAACACAGAAATCAGTAACAGTTCTTTCTTTTCTCAGAGAGACTTGTAGGAATGGTTGGAAGAAACTACTTTCTACAAATCCCAGCAAGAGGGTTGGATTGGTTCAAAGGTAACCTCAGGAACTTTGAAGGCGAAAAGGGTTGCAATCTGGTTCTTTTTATTCGTGGTGAGGAAGAAATAAGGATATCACAGAGAAAATATTTGTTGGTGGCTTTTGGGGCTTTTTTGGGATTGGGTTTTTGGGGGTGTGTGTGTCTAGAATAGGGCAGATCTCCAGAGGAAACATACGGTTAGAATCAATGTATAAAGTAATTTTCTCATCCTGTCCCAAAATTTTATAATAAATTATAAACAAGAACTCTTGAATTTCTTCTTTATAAAGTAATCTTGACTCAAATACCTAAATATTCTATTTACACAGCTAAAAAAAGGTGGTGTCTGTCATTTTCTATGCACAGTATAAATGTAGTAACAGATATAAGAATGTTTCCTCTTGAGCAAGAGATTACAGAGTGGCTTTTGAGGTCAGAAAACAGTTGACCTTACAGTTACAGGGACATATCCTCCTCTCCTATAAGACACACGGTTCTTGTCTAAATAGCTTTCCACCATTATATCCTCCTGAACTTCAATGCATGTTATATACTATAGAGTAGAAAAAAAAAACTTGTAAAAATCTCAGCTTTTCCGTCCTTACATTTTTTACAGAATTATGTAAATGAGTTTGCTCTACTAATAGTAACCTAACCAGCTGTCTTTAAACTGAACACAAAATTTTAGTGAAAAGACTTAGTTCACCAATTCTTGATATATAAATACACAGACAAAAAATACTTTTAAAGCATACTTAGAAACCCTGAAAATATACTTAATTTAGGGGGAAATAAAATTTCTTATGAAAAAATTACAGAAATGTTATTTATCATGTCAATTGCCTACTCACAGCAGTTCTGAAAGGAAGATTTTATGTTCATGTACTGAATTTTATAATTTTGAACTACAAAAAAGTAGACTAGGATTTCCAAATGAGCTCAACAGGTAGACAAAAACTATGTCAGAAAGAAATGTTAAGTAGTTTTCTCTGCCGAATTTTCTTTATCATGGCACATACTTCACAATCCTAAATGTCCCAAGTCTCTAGTCTCTACCCTTCATTCTCTGGCTCACTAATAAGTAGCATCTCTACCTCTCATGCCCATCATCTCACACACCGTCAGGCCGTGAATAACTCTCCAGCTCACTACTCAGGTTTGGGAATTAATCAGCTACAGGCACCCCTCTATCAAGACAGCCCTTTACCCAGAGACAGCTTCTGGCATGGCCTCAGATTGTGGATCCTGATCCCCATCCATCGCCACGTTACACATACCTGGTTAGTCTAATGGTATCCCACTTCTGATGTGAACATTCATTCTTGTGGTTTAATACCAAACTGACAACGTAGAGACTAAATGGGCTTGAATACCATTGCACATTTGGTTACAGATATGTTTAATGTTAACAAGTGATAGCACCTGTCCCATGGGGAAGACAATGTAGTGCTGGACTAAGGTCATTTGGGCCAGTGCAGGGGTCCTGGCTGTCTGTGTGTGATCCTGGGGCCGGGCCTTGGGATCCCCTCTGTTCTCTCTCCCAGGTTTCTCAGGGTCTCTTCCAGGTCTCTCCCTGAGTTACTCCAAATCCTGTCAGTTAAGGGGTTGGATAGAGAAGACCTATTTCTGAAGAACCCATTCAGATTTCTGAAATACCTAAGCAGGCTGTAACTATTGCAGGTGCTTGCAGCCTGCCCTTCTCAAAGGTTCTCTGCATCTCTCACAGAGACTGATGTGTCTCTTGCCTTTAATTACTACCTTGTTCCTGCCTACTCACTTATAACTGAATTTCATCCATTCCCAACCCATGTGAATTACCACAGGAGCCCATGGCTTGTGAAAAGAGGCTGAGACAACTGGGTTTCTTCAGTCTGAAGAGAAGGCTACAGTCGGCTTATTGCTGTCTACAACTGCAAATGGGAGAGCATGGAGAAGATGGAACAAAAACTCTTTTCCAGTGTGAACAGAAGGGAGTGGAGGAGAGAAAAAAAGTGAAGGATTTTGCAGGTGTCAAACAGAAGGCAAACGAGACAGACAAACACATAGGAAAGATAAAGAGAGAGGATGAAGCGAACAATAAACTCTAAGAAGCTATCAAAATATCAGTGTTTTTTTCTACCTCAGTATTTGCAAATCCAGTCTGTAAGGACTGTTTACTTTTTCTTTTAATGAGTGAAGCTACGTGTTTGCATTTAAATGATCTGCAGTGGAGTGTAGTGCTTTCATTTTTCAGATGTTTTGTCTTTATTATTGTCATGAACTTGTATATCAACTGAATTATACGCTTTAGAAAGAAGTAAGAAAATCCCTTACAAGAACCAAGCATTGCTATGATTATCTGAAAATAAGTTCATAAAGAAGAAGACTTAAGGACTTGGCTCAGCTTTTGTATGATTTTAGCCTCAAGAAATGAAAATAGGTTGAGTAATTTAAACTAAGTATAAATGACGTAACATTACCAAAAATTATAACACATTAAAAAAATATAACCAATTAATTTCAAAAATTCAAAGAGTTTGAAAGCCTATTGATACAGAAACTAAACTCAGAGTTTCATATTGAAAAGCAGGAAATGAGATAATGATCTGTTTCATTTTGCTACCACCTCTAATAAATAACGAGGTTGCTGGATTAAAGTTTTGATTAAACCTCATTACATGATGATTTCTGAGTGTAACTCTGTATCCAGAGAGTAATATGATCTAGGCTCCTGCTAAGCCTTCTATTTTTCTGGTTAAGAAAATGCAGAATGGGTCAGTACATGTAGTGTATGTGCTTTGGAAAGACTTAAATAATTAAGTGAAAAACTTAGAAATAAGAAAAATCTCTTGGAAATACTAAAAATTTTATGGGAGTTATACTATTTTTCTTTTATTTTTTCCTTCTTTTTTTCCGAGGAGGGCATTAAAATTCAACTTTCTGTATTAATCACTGATTTTGGAGGTAGGATGTTCAGATATAGCAGGATGTTACTCAAAACTGATGTTTGTAACATACTTTCAGTTTCACAGAGAATAATGATATCTTTCTCAGGTGGCATGTAAGACATATCTCGGAGAAATGTATTTGGATCTGTGGGGGTAAGTATAAACTTCAGTCGTCCCTCACATGAAGCTACTTAAACCCTGTATACAACTGACATGTATGTGTGCATATGCATAGCATAAGCCATAAAACATGATTGTTATACTCCTTAAAACAATACTTTAAGATAATCTGGAGACTTCTGGAGGATGATGTGAACTTCAGGTCTTACCACGCTTCATGGTCACTTCTCAGCAGGATATTCTGCATCAGTATAGGTGTTTGCAGACTGCATGCCAACACTGTGTTTTCTTTGTTCTCGTCACGTTCTTTTCAGGTTTTCAAAAATGTATGTCAAATCTCTTTGTAACAAACCGCAGGAGTAACCTTTATTAGCATTTCTTGGTGGGTTTTTTGTCTCCTGGCTTTTAGGAGTCTTCTGCAGAACCAGAACAGACAACAGCAAAAGAAGAGTAGATAGAATCCTATCCTTTTACAGTCAGATTCCTGTTGTGAGGAAGTTGTCACTGACAGAGAAGGGAACAATAATTGCAAGACTTATGAGGACTTATCGAAAGTTATAATGTTTTGAATGAGAACACTGTTATCTGTATAGTGCTTTCCTCTTTCGACAGATACCTGCCTTATACAGACTTGCTAATGGCATAATTAAATTGTGGAAATTGTTGTGGAAAAGGATGTTGTGAAGGTAAAGAATATGACAGGTTTTTTATTGCTGCTGAACAAACTAATGATACTCATTAGTTTCACACCAAACTGGGAGGTGTGGTAGATACACCAGAAGGCTGTGCTGCCATTCAGCGTGACCTGGATAGGCTGGAAAGCTGGGCAGAGAGGAACCTGATGAGGTTCAACAAGGGCAAGTGCAGGGTCCTGCA
>Ga0065711_1010051_pt1 | contig 21716 bp, 17 predicted proteins | sample Hoacrofraction12_FD_59098 | JGI IMG/M metagenome (GOLD analysis project Ga0065711, IMG submission 59098) | Hoatzin crop microbial communities from Cojedes, Venezuela - Epithelial fraction 12 v2 (version 2) | ecosystem: Host-associated > Birds > Digestive system > Esophagus > Crop | place... | reverse complement strand
GGAATTTGAGTTCTGAATCTGCTCCCGCCGTGGGGTTGTCTGTTGTTCCTTAGTGCCCACTCCTCTTTGATTCCCCAGGATTTCTACTCTGATTCCCCAGGAGGCTTTGAAATAAACCTGGACCACCGAAAGCTGAAAACACCCCAGGCCAAGCTCTTCAATGTCCCCAGTGAGGCCTTGGCCATTGCGGTGGCAACAGAGTGGGACTCCCAGAAAGACACCATCCAGTTCTACACCATGCACCTGGTGAGCACGGCCGCTCGCGTCACCCAGACCTCGGCGGGGCAGAACGCGTGGTGCCGGGAGCAGTCAGGTCGTGGAAGTCAGGATTAAAGACAGGGAACTGAAATGCTAGGGGTTGAAGATGGCTTTGCCAGGCCACTGCCAGCTGGATGGATTCCAGAGCAAGGGTTGAGAACCGCTTTGGGGTGCGTGAGATGGGGGCATCTTCTGAGAAGGCTTCCTTCGGCGTCCTGCCTCCCCCAGCTCTCCTGAGGGCTTGTGGTAGAATTGGCACAGCTCGGCCTAAAGTGGGGGTGACTGTGCAGGCATGAGAACGGTCTCCAAACACAGAACATGGAGAGAGCAGGTTGTCCTAATGCCCATGGAAACAGGGACAAGAGGTTGGGACTTTGGCTGGGCACTGGGAGAACCTTGTGGTTGTGAGGGCGGTTAGATGCTGGCTGGGTGACTGTCGAGGGGGGAATGTGTGTCACTGGGGCACTGGAGAAGGAGCTGGGCAGTGTTACTGGGGATAGCAAGGGGCAGGAGGAAATGGGATGAGCTCTGGGGCAGTCCATGAGGCCTCTTGCGTGGTGTTTGATGGGCCTGCTCCAAAGGCTGCTGCAGCCAGTGAGAAGATTCCTATTACGCGAGCTGTGTTCTGGCCCTGCACCCTTTTTAGCTGTGCTCCTCGGTTCTCTTTCTGGTACAAATTCCTCTGCTGCTTCTTGGCCTTGTAGAGTGGAAGCTGCTGCTTCCCCAAGCCTTGAGTAACAGTGGTTTAAACTGCCTTTATCCTGCAGACCACGCTGTGCAACACGGCGCTGGATAATCCCACGCAGCGAAACAAAGCGCAGCTGATCCGCGCGGCTGTGAAGTTCCTGGAGACTGACACTGTCTGGTACGAGGTGGGGGCCCCGCTGGCGCGGAGGCGAGCTCGCGTGGGTTTTTGGAAGGGTGGTTGGGGGAACTGAGGGAAAACGTCTGCTGTCACCCGGTCACGGCAGGGCTCTGATGTGTCCTGGTTTGGGCCCAGGGGTTTGGATTAGTTGAGGCGAGTCCTGCGTCTGCAAACCTGTGTACCTGAAAGGCGTGGGTGTGAGGGAGAGCGGGGGTCCTGTCCTCTGCTGAGCTCTGGTTTGGACACCTCCATGCTGGGCAAGGGTGGCAGCAAGAAATGAAGATTTCCTTGGGGAAAAGAAAACATCTTTGAAAGGCTTGGGGGAATCTTGTCAGCCCAGTCCTCCTGTGCTCTGTAAAGGTACAAGAAGCTCAGGTTACTTGTATTGGTAGCAAAGTGCCTTTTGTTCCTTAAAGCCCCCGTGGGTTGCAAGATCAAGCCTGTTAATGCTCGGGGCGGGCGGCTTCCTTCCCAGAGGTGTGCCCCAGCCTGGCAGGGAGCAGTCTGGCAGCCTGGGAGTGAACATCCAGTCTGGTTTTGTTCTGCAATGTCCCAGCTATCGTGTGGAGGAGCCGGCTGCCTTGGCAGAGCTGCAGAAGAACGAATGGGATCCCATTGTCGCCTGGGCTGAGAAAAGGTAAGGGGTCAAAGGTATTTCTGTCTGGTTATGCCCTGCCCTGCCCTGCTGAGGCCAGGAGCTCTAGGGTTTGTGACTGTTGGGGCTGCAAGGTCCACGAGCCCTGTGCCTTTCTAAGGGGCCGGGTGATCGTTCCAGGTACAAGGTGGCGATCGGCTCCTCGACCAGCATCCTGGGACCAAACATCCCAGCCAGCACCAAGGAGACCTTCGTCAGCCATCTGGCGTCCTACAACATGTGGGCCCTGCAAGGTGAGAGCGGCTGCGCCAGCGGAGGGGGCGGTTCCTCCCCACGGGGTGGGGGAGAGTGACTGCAATGTTTTTCCCCTCCTGCTGACACGCTGAGATAATCAGGCTGTTGAGGTTTATGTTTTAAAACTCCAGGCCAGTCTCCTGGCTGTATTTGTTATGGGTAGGGACTCTCCTCTTAGTGCCGCTAGTGTTCAGGGTCTGACTGTGCTGGCCTGCGAGCCGTCTGCTCTACCCTAGCACAAATAACTTCTTTAATGCCAAACTTTCTAGTGACGTAGTCCCCAGCTTTGTTGCCAGGAAAAGAAATGGGGTTTAGTAGTCTGGGTGTCCGTGGCTCTGTGCGCTGCCCTCACTCTTTCACCCGTATAGCCCACTTGATCTTACCTGATACTGCTGAATGACACCTAAAGATAAAGAAATTGAGTAATGTTTGCTTTGACCAAGTCCTCAAATGCCTGACTTGAATGAGCAGCAGACAGTGAAACCCTCGGGAGATGCTAGCTGAGCAGCTGAGGAAAGCTATCGGGGACAGGATTCCTGGGACGGGGCTTGCGGAACCTTCCCATTGAATGAATCATTTCTTTTCCTCACAGTTTGTCATGGGGGTTGGTGGGATGGAAGGGAAGAGCACATGCCTCCCTGGGAAAGGGGAGCCTCTGGGCAGCTGGTCGACTTCAGACCTGAAATTCAAGGTCTGGCCTAGACTGGTAGCGCAGGACGAGTCTGACTTCAGTTCCTTCCTTAGACCCTGTCCACGCGTGGGCGCCTCAATTTCCTATCAGCTTGAGCTGAACCACGAGCAGCTCCAAGTTCTGAGCCCTTCATTCCTCGTCCTCCCGGCCGTGCGTGTCTGTGGGATTTGCTCAGGTCCCTCAGCCATCAGACACCCGCTCCCCTCCCCTGAAGAGGGCTGTCTTGCAAGCCAGTAGCAGGTGGTGTGGCAGGAAAGAGCTCTGCAGTTTCATCAGCCGTGTCCTTTGCCGACACAGTTCTCCCAGGGCACAGCACACCGCCCACGTTTGCGCAGTGTTCTTCTGTGCGTGGTTAGAGATGCGGACAGCTGTTAGCACCAAACACTATAGGAGTCCCTCTCACCCTGGACTTTCAGTTGAGCTCCGGAATACTCGGGCCTGGACAGGCATCCCTTGCCTTTGCCCAGGGCAGGTTTGTGACAGTGACAGCAGGCGGTTTCCAAGGCATAGCCTTTGTCACTGCAGTGACAGTGGCCAGAACAGCGCTTTGTGTCTGCTGGGAACTGCAGATCTGATGCTTCAGTGCCCAGATACAAGTGGGAGGTACCACACCCCGCTGTCCTTGAGGAGGTACCACACCCCGACTGTCTCTTCAGAGCGTGTGAAGATGCCGCTATAATGCTGCAGAAAACAACCACGAGTCTTGTTTGGTTTGGGTTGTTGTCTTCCAGGTATAGAATATGTAATCACCCAGCTGAAATCTCTGATTCTGTCCATGGGGCTGATTGACAGGCACATTACAGTAGAGAAAGCCGTGCTTCTGTCTCGCCTGGAGGAAGAATACCAGGTAAATGATGTTACAGAACAGCCCTATAATTCAAATGGCAATAATCTCAGCATGACAAATGCGTCTCCCACCACAAATAACTGGCAGTGGAAGCGCCTGCTGTTGCGGGAGAGGTTCCACTCCACCAGTCTCCCCGTTTGAGAGAATTTGGAGTGTGCTGCTATAGAGCAACATGATGGGCGCAGCAGCCTGGAGTGCTCCCGGAGCTGCCAGTTGTGTTTTTCAGACCCCAGATGGCTGCTTTTCTCCCTCTCTAATCTGAAGTGCAGAGTCGGGGCTGGCTTCTCTTGCTCCAGGTTATCCAGCCTGGCGGCCTTGGTAGACACCAAGCTAACAACTTGCTGGAAGCTGGGCTGGCATGAAGCTCTCGCTGACCCAAAAGCGGCTGAAGTTGATGGGAATCTTTTCACCCTCCCTTTAAGGGGCTTTGCCTGAGACCCCGGTGCAGATGAAGCACGTCCTTCCACCAAACTCATCTGGAGATCTCCCTGCTCCTGTAGTCGGTGATCAGCACAGCTCCTGGGGGGTTACCCGTGTTTCAGAAATGTGCAAAGGGAGGCTGAGAGTTGCTTAGCAGCTCTGCGTTAATCCAGTTCTGAACTGACTCGCATTCCTCTTCTCCTTCAGATTCAGCGGTGGGGCAACGTGGAGTGGGCCCACGACTACGATCTGTGCGAGCTGCGTGCTCGCGCGGCAGCTGGGACTCTCTTTGTTCACCTCTGTTCGGAGAGCTCGACGGTAAAACACAAGCTGCTGCAGGACTGAGGCTGCTGGGCCAGGCGCGGGAGGAGAATACCCAGCTGTGGCTGGCTGCCGTGACCCAGGGGACGGTAACCACTCTCCTGCCACCGCGCCTTTCCTGGGATCGGCCTCGTGCCGAGGAGCTGCGACTTTGTGGGCAGCTGCTGGCTTGGGCTGCCTGCCGCAGTGCAGCGCCGGCAGTTTTGAGCCGATGAGGAGGAAAGGTGAAGGTGAGCTTCCTCTGCCTCCCCAAGATGGCAGCCCTGCCCGTTAGCGGTGTCTGTAACTCATCAGAGGAGCTCCCGCGAAGGAAACGGCTTCCCGGGCAGGGCGCGGCACAGACATACCCAGCATATGCCACATGTCTTCATAGCTGCCAGCTCCTGACACACACTTGTTATGGAAATCTGAAAACAGACTCTGTTGCATCTGTTCTTCATCCCTCGGCGCGCCTGTATGTAACACCAGGGTCTCTCTGTTAGATTAAAGGCACGCCCCTGCTAGATACTGAAAGCCAATGCTGCTGCCTGTTTCTTTGTTTTAATCACCAAACCGTGGTGTAGGTCCTGAGCTGCCAGGCTCCACGCAGGTGCTGGGATGGCTGCAGGCAGAAGAAAACACGGAGCAGAGCCGAGCAGACGCTAACTACCGAACAGATCTGCTCCCTCTCAGCCTCTCCGTGCTCGGTGTCCTGTCCTTGCAGCCAGGGAGTAGCAGGGAGACGACTGTGCAGTCCTGGACCAAGAAGGGGGGGACCTGAGCTCGTGCCATCTGCAGAAGTGCAGGGCACGATGAGTTAAATCTGTGTGTGATGGGCAGCACCAGCCACGGGGCTTTCAGAGAGGCCCGCGCTCTCCCCAGCGTGCGTATGCAGCCACCCTCTCACTTAACCTTGCTACCTTTCTGCTTGTTGCTTGCCTCGAGCAGCACCGCCCCGGCCAGCGTCGTTCCTCAGAAGCTGCCCACAAGCGAGCGTAGCAGCTGCTGTCACCGAGCAAGGAGGGGAATTAATGACTCCTCGCTCTGCTGTTGCGAGTGGCGGTGTGTGAGCTCCTGTGGAACCATTGATTTCCCTTCCTGCGAGCTGGGGGCTGCTCTGTTCACGTTGCGGAAAGCTGCTTTTGCGAGAGGCGGGAGAAGACAAGGCTCCCAGGCACGCAGAGCCCCCGCCAGCCTTGTGCTTGCTGAGCTGGAAACCCGCTGCTGTCTCGGGGCGGGGGGAGGGTTTGATGGAGAGCACTCCTCTCCCAGGCTGCTGCTGCGTGCCCGTGGCTCACAGGTTCCTGCCACCGCGCTTGCAGGTACTAAAGCTTTCAGGCGTGATACGCTGCGATGATTTGGTTCAATCGGCTCACAGTTGATCCATAGCCCCTGCTGACCGGGTCCGAGCTCTGTCTGCACAGGCTTCACGCCAACATGATGGAAGAGACAGAGCTTCAGACGCTTTTCCAGAGCCAGTATCTTTTATTTGCAGTTTATGGTGGGATGGAAGAAGTATGCCTTTGGCCTGAAATGTCCCAGGCAGCTCAGGCATGGAGAGGCAGCCGTCCCTGCTGGGCGTGCTGCCGCTGGGGGCCGTTCTGGGTGCCCCCAGCCAAGGCAGCTGCCCACCCGTGGCAGCCCTACTCTGTCTGCTCCAGGATCTCTATGTTCTCCAGCTCCTCCTGCAGACTGTCAATGTACTGAACGATCTCTTTGACGCGGTCACGGTTCCTGTCGATCTCGTTTTGGAAAGCCTGAACAGATTGAAACCAAGCAGTGAATCCGCAGGCTTGTCGGGGTCCCTGGAGCACAGAGGGCTCCAGCAAAGGCTAGGGAGGGTCTTTCCTAGCAGCAACCTCGCCACTTGGGCCCAGCCTGTCTGTGCCCCATCCCCCTGAGCAGGAGGGTCTCTTACCTTCTCTGTCACGGAGGCCTGCCAGCGGTAGGTGTTGCTGAGGATGTCGCTCTCTCGCTTATTAATCTTCAGCAGGCGGATGCCATGGGACGCGTTGACCGCGTTGACAATGGTGTTTTTGTCCACAAGAAGCTAGGAGGTAACGTGACCGGATGAGAGGAGGGGGGCGGGCGAAAGCAGCGGAGCTCAGAACTACCAGCACAGTAACTGCAGCGCTCGGGGGAAGAAAATCAGCCCTCTGAGTACAGACAAAGCCCGAGTCATCAGGAGGAATCCAGCACCTTACCCCTTGCAAGGATGTGTCCGGGTCTTGCTACAGTGTAATGGCATATTATCCCTAGTACGGGTGGGGAAACTGAGGCAGCACCCTCAGCCTCCGCTGCCAGAGCAGGGTGCAAGCGGCTGCCGCCGAGCGCTCTGCTGCGGGCAGGCTGCCTGGCAGCACATGGCAGGCCCCCGCGGGCAGCTGGTGTCGGAGCAAGGCTGCATCTGCTCCAGCACGCCTGGCCCAGCAGGTGCGGGAAGTGGAAAATCGTGCTTAGAAGGGTCTCTTGCACTAGTGGCACTGGCTGTAAATCTTCATTTTTGGAGAGTCCCAGCTTCTAATGGAAGCAGTGACTTCCCTCGTGGCTCTGAATAAAGGGGGGCTTCGCTAAACCGTAATGACTCTCCTCCTGCAGCCAAGTGCAGCTGTTGAACAAATGAAGATTGCTTCTCTGTGGAAATGGATGGCAGCGAAGCAAAATGGGTGCACAGCAGCAGTGCGTAACCGCAGCCATCTGCACAGGCCATAAAGCAGGGAGCTGCCCCAGGGGGGCCGAGGGGTCTGTTTTGTGTCTGTCAGCTCTTGATTACCTGGAGTAATGGGGGGGCTGGGATAACCTGGACAGAGCAAAACCACGGCGAATGCAAAGCTCGAGTCGTTTAGCCACAAAATGAAGGAATAACGGAGGCAAAAAGGTCAGCAGCGTTGCTGACTGGAGCACTGCAATGATCCATGTGCTTTCTGACAGGCTCCTGGGATCTTTGATGTCGCAGCAAGACTGAGAGCTCAGTGGAAGGCCCCACGTGAAACGCCACGTCCTGCGCCCAGATCAGCTCGCGGGTTGGGGAGCTCTAGGGAGGGCTTTTGAAATCACCGGTGCAAGGAAGACAGAGCGGTGTTCGGATTCTCCTGAGGGAGCAGGGAGAATCTGAACAACACCAGCTGCGAGTGCAGCAAAGACACTGCCGGAGTGTCTGCCGGGTTGGGGCTGTCTGGAAATCAGCCAGAGGAGCGAGTTGTGCTGGAGGTAGGAGAGAGACTTGCTCAGCACCTCTCCGGGGCTGCTGTCACCAGCTCTGGCAACACCCAGGGAAAGCTGCCTTNTGCAGTGCAGTTTTTCCCTGTCCTAGCCAGCGGAGATGTCCGGTGGCACCGCAGTTCAGCCAAGTGGCTGGGGCCTCTTGGGAGGAGGTTATGCTCTGGTTTAGGCATGGCTCGAGCTGTACTGAGCCTCCTGGAAACCCCGTCCCTGCTGAGAAGAGGCTGTGGCCTCCTCTTCTTGGCAACTCCCTAGCAGAGATGAATTTCTTGGTGCCCTCACCATTCGAACATCAGCTGGTAAATCCTCATCAAGCTCATTCTTGGCTGATTTCTCCAGCGTGGTGATGGAGATCTCTAGCAGCTTTTCATGGTGACGGTTTTCCAGGTCCCGGCACTGCGTCATTGTACAGAAGATGGTTAAGGAAAAGACTGACCACACCGCTCACCCTTAGAGATTAAATGACCTCCTGTAACGAGAGACTGAGTGTCCGTGCAGCGGGCATCCCCAGGGAAGAGCCTGGCTGCTGCCAGGAGCTGTTGTGGTGTCAGGATACACACCTTCTGCTCTTAATTGCAGCTCGCACACGTCGGGTCTCATCCTCACTGCAATAAATTATGCAGAACTGAGAGTGGGCCTAGGTTTGCAAAGGAAATGGAGGGAGGCCTCCCACGATACAAGTTAAGCTCTGAATATGGTGCAATTATTTGCACCAGGCCAACAGCTGTATATATTTAGTGTAACCTGTCACTGAAGCACTTCATTATTCTCTTCTGGCTTTTTGTTCCAGAAGACAACAACAACACAAAAATGAAGGCCATTTAGAGAAACTCCAACATGAATTGTAGTATTTCATTGGCTGCTATGGCGAGCATGTACATAGGAAACAGTCTAACCAGATCTTCCCAGGGTTGTGTTACGCCCATGTGGAGAAGAAAGGAAGATTCCCGAGTGGGAGAAAGCTGCTTAAGTCCTACAGACTTTAAGCACAGGAGAGCTTAGATCCTGTTGTGCTCTCCAGAGTCTGAACCTGGGCGCTTTAAATGACCATTCCTGCAAAGCTGGGAAAATACCTTTTCTGTTGATTTAAAAAAAAAGGGGAGAAAAATTAAATTCTATAGTGATGGCTCATATCTTGATTTAGAGGTGAGATATACGTACGTCACTGGGAGGTCCAGGCCAACATACTGCCAAAAGGATATATCCCTTTCACGTTTTCAATGAATGTCGATGCTATGTCAGCAACGTTTCTTTTAAAATCCTTTGTTAGTTCCTTAACAGAGGGAAAAAGAGGAAGCATTACAATGAAAACTTGCATAAACATGAAAGGGAGCCAGGGAGTCTAGGAAGAATTGAAAGTTGATTATAATTTGGACTCACTGCTGTTATTAGCACGGTCAGAAACTGAACTGCCTCAAGCATTTAAATTGTTTTGAAAGTGCTGCAAGGTTGTCTCCCCTCCTTCAGGGACAGAAAATCAGAATCAGTTTATCAGAGGCAAGCTAACTGGATGATACCTTTACCCGCTGTCTGGAGCAAGCCAGCTGATCCTTTTTTACCCTCACCTAAGTGATGCCTGGAGAGTGCTGTATTCCCCCATGCTGCCACGCTGCAGTCTCCTCGTGTCTATGAAGGGCCTCTTGTCGGAAGCGTAACCAACGCCTGGGCTTACTGCAGCTTTTGGTTTAGTCCTCAGAAACTAAAATTGCTGCCGCCTATTACTCTCTCAAAAATGGCTGATGGAGAATCTGTGAAGTGTTGCACTTCAACATCTTGAGACAACAGTTCAAACGCAGCCACCCGAATCCTGCAGATCCAGAGGGCACGCAGGGAGGAAGGTTTCTGCTCATTCCATCAGCGACTGCAGATGCGTGAGGACCAATTCAGAAAACATGAAAAGGCACCATCCTGATGCAGCCAGGCATCCATTTTGAGCTGCTGCTTTCTGTCATGCACATTCACAAAAGTAAACTGCTGCATCTGCTTGCACACAGCAAGGCCCCAGCTCCTGCCTGCTAATTTTTAAACAGCTTGCTTTTTTTTTTATTTTAAATGAAGATGTACATTAGCAGCCCTGCCCTAGTTTTTGAGGAAAAGTCTGCAGAGAAAGAAGGCAGCTATTATGCAAGCAAATGCAGTAAGCTGAGCAGGAATGTGTGTAATCTTATTCATAGTGAAGATCAGCTTCAAAGAATTACACCTCTAGAATCCCAAATGCGTACCCCATGCTATGCAGCGACGTCTGTACGCAGACCTATAAAATGACTGAACGACCTCAAGTCGCTTTCTCTGAAGTCTAGCAAATCAGCTTGGATAGATGCGAAGGACATGCTGCGCTCCGCTCCGAGAAACAGAAACGCGTTGCAATGGATCAATGTCCAGGGCCTGATCCCACCCAGATCAACTCTGAGCAGAGAAAGAATAAGATGGAGACACAACATTGGCCTGACTGAAAGACCTATGCCCCCCTCTTTGTGCAACGGGCTGCTAAACAGAAGGGTGCAGCAACAGAAAAATGACCCCCCCGTGTTCTGGATGTGAGGTCTCGCGGGTATGTGCTTGACCCTTACCTCCAGCTGGTCAGCTATCAGCATTTCCAAGGTCATGAGCGCTTCTGACAGCTGAACTATGTCCTCCTTGTACTCAGCTCGTTTAGACTCAGCAATATCATAACTACTGGCGTTCTGAATCTCATCCAGCCTCTAAACAGAGAGACACATAAATTACTTATAGTTTGTGTTCAGCACTCCATTGCAATTTAATTAACTTGTTACATATGTGAGAAAAGTTCCTGCTGCTGATTAGCTGAAATGAAATGTGATGACTCAGGAAGTCTCCAGATTTACATACTGGGTAGTCAACAGTGCTGAGGTATGCTACTGCGCTAAGGATCCAGGGGCAATGCAGCGGAATCGGTGAAAACGCTTCCTCATCCTCCAGTCAGCAGAAGACTTTGCCCCTTCTATGTTGCCAGCTTTGGTTCCCCTTCTGACACATTTCAAGTGAAAAAAAAAATACTAGAGTCTTGACACTGCTGACCGTGAAGAAGAGATTAACAATTATTGCGTAGAAAGAAGTGCAGGCCAAGATCCTGATCCTCTTCACATCATGGAGAATCTCGATTGACTTCCGTAGGGTCAGGATTTAGTATTCTGAATATGGAATACCTATCACTGCCTGCCTTCCTCTTACAGCAAGGATTTATTGCCCTTCAGAATTAAATATTGACGTCAATTTTGTATCAGAAAAGATTTATGATTTCTTGGATAAAAAAAAAAATCCTCTTGTGCTGAGCAAGGTATTATTTTCAAGTCTGTTCAAAATAAGTTAACAATCAAACATTAATAGGAGAAAAAAATATGCGTGTTAAGATGTCTAATCCACTTCCCCTGAGATGGAATAGAACAGACTAAAACAGAGAATTCTGATTAAAATCGTTGCCAAGACTTCGGTCTGAAAATGGACTAGATTATCCAAACTTCGCACTGTTAAAAGGGAGGAAGGGGAGAGTAAGGTATCTTCTTTTCAAATGTAAACAAGTTAGGAGGCTCAAAAAGCTCCCCAGCCATTCGAGCCGCCCCTCTGGGAGCAATAACTTCAAAGTTCAAGGCCTGTAATGCTTCTTTGCTCCTTAACCAACTTCAGAGAGCAGCATCATTTTACAGGTTCACATGAAAGGCTTACAGCGAGACAAACAGCCCCTCAGAACGCCTCACAGATCTCAGTCTGCTGGGACCTCCGCGCCTTTTGAACTCCTCCAGCAATTTTAAATGAATGGGGAAATGCTGTTAAAATACAATGTTCAGGTTTGACACTGACTCTGCAAGTATTTATGTGAGAAATGTCACGCTGACCGCTGTGTCCTGTCCTTGCAGCTCAATCCATAGCTGAGCCCTGCAGGTCATCAGACAAAGACAAAGGGCCAAAATGTGGCCTCAGCCATGTCTCTTTGGGTTTGATTTTGGGGTTTTTTGTTGGGTTGGCTGTTTTTTTGTGGTTTTTGTTTGGTTTTTTTGTTGGTTTGGGTTTTTTTTTTTTCAAATGGAGGCTATATTGGGAATTCAAGTGCAAGTTAACTGAACACGCATCTCAATCTTTATACATTGCCTTCTGGTAAGGCTGCAAACTCCAGTCTCAGCTAGAGCTGATGGAGCTGGTTTCCCAGCATGAGTCAGCAAGGTTCAAGGACCTGGGCGCAGAGTGACTCAGCAGGCTGCCAGCGTGTGACAAGGCACCTAAATAAAAGCGACCTGGTTTTCAAAGGGAGCCAGCGCTCGTGACTCTGCCTGGTGTCAGTTGTCAGGGACTTGCTCTGCTCAGCTGACAGCGTGACCAGGCTTTAGCCCTCCTTTTTCTCTTCTGTGGAAACAAAATAATGATCCATCTATTATACATGGTTAGAAAGGGACCCAGCTAGAAGCTACGCCCTTAGCAGCCACAATGGGTGGCTGGAGTTGAGCAGAATGAAAAAAAGAGATAGTTTCTGCTTTAAAAATACTAGAAATACATTACAATAACTTTATCGAATTTTTTGTCAAAGTTCTTTGAGCTGTTGTTGACAAAATGAACTGAAGCAGAAAATTACTTGAAAACAAGCTGAATACACTGCAACCTCCTTCCTTTTCTCCCCTCTTTTTCACTGAAGGAAAAGCCATTGGAGGCCTCAAAGAGAAATGGAGTGGCAATAAATCTGACAAATCTCTCTCTATTTTTTTAAATCAACTTCATCAAAACTATTTAAACTAAAAGAAAGGTTGAGCATTTCTATTTTCTTAAAGACTGGTAACTTTTCTGGATGGCAGAAAAAAAAACAGTAAAAAAACCCCACCATGTTTAGCTACTTTATTTTCTGTAAAGCCTCAAAGGATCTTTACCTTTGTGGACAATAAGATAACACTATGACACGTTAATTTTGTCTTACGCTGAATTTTCAGCATAGATAAAGGCTTGTCAGTGTTAGCTGGTTGTGGTTTGCCCAAAGGATGGAAACTTCAATCCCCAAATTCTTTTCCTACATAAAGTGCTAAAAAACTTTTAACATTATGTTAGTTAATGACATTATATTAGCTGACACAACAATTTTTCTTGGTATAGATTTACCTGTAAGAAACACGTGAAGAAAGATCAGTGTCTGAGCATGGGAAGAGGTTGCCCAGAGAGGCTGTACAGTCTCCGTCCTTGGAGATGTTCGGTAGCTCTCTGCACGTGGTCCCGGGCAGCCTGCTGAGGGTGGCCCTGCTTGGTGCCCTTCAGAGGTCCCTGCCAACCCTCCACCACTCTGCGATTCTGCCAGTAGGGATCAAGTACCGATTCCTGTTACAGCAGTGCGAACCCAGAATCATTACCCTAACTTTAATGGGGTTACCCTCGTCCTCAGTGAAATTAAAAGCTGGCATCGGATGCAGAGAAATCACATATCAAACAAGAAAAAGTGTAACAACATTACCCTTTTGTTCCGATTTTCAAAGTCCAGGATTATTTTCCTGCCTTCTTGCTGGTTGGCTGTTAATGCTTCATGAAGGCCTTCGTAGAAATGGGAGACTTCAGCTTCTCGTTTTTCATACTCCTTCAGACCATAGTCAAACAGGTTCTCACAAACGGAGACAAACTCCTTCCTGTACGTGACACCAGAGTCAAGGTATTCTGCTTGTTCTGTGGAGCAAAGTGCTGTGTTCTTTCTACCTCTGCAAATTTGAGCAGCAAGAGTTACAAGCTACTGTTATGTAAACTCCGTGGCTCTGGCTGGGAGCAGGCTGCCAAGCATTCTGTCTGCGGCAGGACTGGGTCAATCATTCACATCTTATGCGTGGGATTTTGCCACCTTAAGGATACGGAGAAAGCTGTGGCAACTTGAGGGGGAAAAAGGCCTTGAGGAAAAAAAGCAAATACATCTACTTCTCTGACTTCCTGACACAGCAGCGGAACGAAGCATACAATGCTATCTGTCTTCACAAGCGTGAATACAGTGCCTGCGTAGCTAATAAATACAACTCCGGAGCCTACAGCCAGAGCACAGAATAAACTACTGACTTGGTAGCATCACAAAAATAACGTCAATTTTTCTTCTGCTATTATCTTGGCAATGGAATTGTTTCTAGGGTCTGTTGTAGTTAAGCTGTGATGCATTTTTTCCCCACCAGTGTAACGCAATTTTAAGGAAGGTCAAGTTACTGGCCTTGACAATGCTCTATTAATCTGAATGAGAAAAGCAAAAAGAAAAAAAAGTGTCTGCTTTCTGATCCCCCGTGTAGGAGCAATGATCAGAACAAAGTGCTGGCCTGAAAACTTCATGTTGCCAGCTCTGGCAGGTTGTGAGATATACGGCTCGTATCATTCTGATTAGTCTGTTCCTATCTCCTACCACTTCAATTTCAACATGATTTTAGCAACTGCGCTCTTACAATCTAACTGACAGAGATTTATCTTATAGCTCATTTTAAACTTTAAGTGGATTCCAGACTTCAAGAAAGTACAAAGCCTCGATTCTTCAAGGGTCAGAAAAGTCTACTGAAATTGTGTTTGATCCAAGTGAAGGAAAAGGAATATGGTAATTACAATGGTGAGAATTTAAAATGCTGGAACCTCATGACCTGTCGGTGATAGAAACGAGTGGCTTTACAACTGGGATGTCTCAAGCTGGGTTGGCCAGCTTGCCGGTAATACAAACCATTTGTTTGTAGCCCTCATATTTCACAAGATATCAAGCCTTAAAGCTGTCAGTGGTCTCACGGTCTTGCAGTGGTTTTTTTTGGTACCATTCCAAAATTGAACACAGACTGTCTCAGATCTTAGATCAATGTGGCTTTCAGCCCTGGACAAAAGCAATGGATGAAGAGTCCCTGTGGATGCACCTCCTTCTTAACTCAAGGCATTACGTTGTAGCTGTAGGTGTTCTAGACCCAGGAAGGATATGCCTGCAGCAGGTCACCCACTCCAGGGAGGTAAGCCAGCCTGGCAGCTTCTGTATCCTCTGCGTACATGCTGTCAAACAGGAATGATCCATTCAGGTACTCCACAAAGGCTGCCTTTGAAGAGAATCAGAGCAATGTAAGTAAAACGAAGAACGCCAACCTGCTGCGCGTCCTCAGGCTGTGCCTCTCCTGTAAGCACTTTACCAGCAAAGGAACTCTGGTGCAGACATCGTGATACCAACACCATAGAGATACACCAACCAAGGCATGACAGCACCCTGCAACTGGAGTGACAACCAGCCTGGTTCACACGTGGCTTTGCTGCTAGAACTCTCTAGCCTAAGGACAGAAAACACTGTTTAATCTAATATAAAATATTATCACATACAACCACATCCTGCAAGGCTATTAGGCCTTTCAGATAAGGAGTCAGTGGACTTTGGGGAGGGACATAGGGAAGAGCTGCAGGTGTCCTCCCTGTCACTTCACCACCTCCTGCTCTTCTTCAGCCTGATCTCCTAGAGAGCTGGAACAACGAGCCAGACCACAACTGAAAGCACCATTCTGCCTGGTCTTGTTTTCAGTCTGTTCACAGGACTACGGTGATCTCTGAAAGCCCTGAAGAGTTTAACCACAAAACTAACAAAAAGCATTAACTTAGTGTGATGGAGAAAAAAAAAGTCACCGCACCATGAAAATGCTAACAGTTCCCTCAGACTTGTAATTTTCTTAATCTGACGTCAGGCTGATATGATCCTTGGGTATGATTTACTATTTGGCTTTGCAGGGTCTATACCTGTAGCTTCACTGTTCAGCCAAAAGAATTATGATCCCCCACGTCATGTGTATTCCACAGCGGTTCCTGTTTTCACTCAAAAGATGAGATCTGGAGATCACAGAGATTAATCCCAGCCTTTGTTTTAGTGCGGCCGATGTTCATCTCTCGTTAAATCTTCAAGCAGGTAGAAGAGAAGTCAATATCCGCTGTGCTGCTTTCTCATGAGACAATATACAACCAGCCAAAGAAAACATACCTTGTGGTACTCCAGCTCTTTCTGCTTTGCCTGGTTTTCCTCCAGCTGAGCCAGGGCCTGGGCCTCTTCATGTTCCAGTGGCTCGGTAAGATCCCAGTACTTTAAAACTGCAACTTCTCGCTGAGAAATACAGAGAAATAAAATATTTTCATTAGATTGTCCAGTATCACTCAAAAAAATGGGGAATAAGCATTCAATCTTTCTAAAATGTGCACCTGAGTGACAACTGCATCTCCATTTCTTCGTGGGCTTTTTATTAAACTACCTGTGAGGTTTCTAATCTGTTCCTCATCCCATTTTTTGTTGGCATATTACTCTGACTCTGCATTCAATGCAGCTGAGCTGATTCAGTCCCACAAAACTTTTCTCTCCCCATTTTCTCATCTTTCAGGTTGTTTTTTCTTTTTTAGCAGGAGGCCCTGTTTTGACTTCCAGAATTTGAGCTCTGATTTGATCAGCTAGCGAGTTTAATGCATTTACCAGGGAGGAGAAGGCTCTTTGGAGGAGTGGATGGCAAGGTAGTAGTGGGATAAGAACCTAATTAGCTTGAAACTGAAGCCTGACAAATGTAAGTACGCGATTCTATGACGTACTGTCTGTACGAGCAGGGACTGGACTCCATGACCTGGAAAGCCCTTCCAGTCCTATGGTAAAAGCAATATATATTCCAAGTACAGCTCCTGCTCTGTGCCAAGCAAATTTAGAATTAATCATGTTCTTTGGTTACTGAAAAAAAACCCACCAAACTACCCAAACAAAAAAGATGTTCTTTGTTCCTTTGAGCCCTGGGATCAAAAAGCAGCCCCACGGGTTACCAGTGCTGATGCACCTTCCTGTTCTCAGAAATCAAGAGCGGGAAGTGCATTTGATGGCACCGGCTTGCCTGGATAGTCTGTCAGTCCATTACTGAAACGAACTGCTCAGCAAGCAGCAGGACCACCAAGCCTCCCTTTCCCTGGATCCGTGTCTCGAGATAGATCTCCTTCAAGATTTTCTGATCTCTAAGAAGGCTTGCACTCACACTGCAGCCTATCCTTGGCAACATCATGCAGGCCCCTCTCCCACACACAGCTGCTGATTTTCACAAAATCTGTGAAGACATCATGCCTCTGACACCTCTGCCTCTCTGTCAGATTTGATAGAATTTGGCCTACAGGTTCACAGCTGTTAGGCGGAGGCAGAATAAACACTGCGTGTTTCTGTAAGCCTAATTTCTGCAGGGAATCTGCCCTGGATGTTAGAATATTGCTGGTATACCAATGAAGCAAACGCTCTGTAAGATGCTGGTGCCCGATTTCGCAAGCAGGGAATGCAGAGATGCTCACCGTGGTGTCACTCACGAGCTTGAAGTCCAAGTATACCAGGTCTGGAAGGTGAGCAACAACAAACAGCGTATACTGCTCATCGTCGCAGAGAGGGTTCCCCGTGAGATTCAGTGTGCGTAAGTTTTTAAACCTCCTGAGATAGATCACCTACGCCGAGGGGAAAGAGATGCTGTACTTCCCAGCGCTGGGGAACACACAGCCTTGAAATTTGTTGCTCTTGTTACAATCATGCTGCAATACATATCCTGCTCTGCTGCCAAATGCAGGTGACATTAAATTATTTCTAATGCTTTCAGGAAAGGAAATACTTAAATTCACATTGTGGATTCACATTAAATGATGGGCGTAGAGAGGAGGCAGATAGGGTGGAAAAATCATGGGGCTTAGATTGGTAAGCTGCCCTCAAAAGAGCCCCAGATAAACCCTAGTGTCCACTCCTTCCTTTTCTCCTATGTAGCTACTTATTCCTTCTCTAGCTTTCAGGGAACCAACAGGAATTTTGCCATAGCTGATAGCAGTAACAGAACTGGGTCCCCATGAGTCAATAATCTAAAAGAGAAATAGCTGTAGCAAGCACTTAACACCGGGACAGCTTACCAAAACTGTAACATAGACTACAGAAGCAGTGAAATCCTAAGGAGAGTTTACTCTTCTAAGGAGGGGCTCAGACACAGGGCCAAACGTCAGTTTTAGAATATCTGATCCCTTGATAGGCAACATTTGCAAAGACAGGGAGCACTCACATCTTCCAGAGTGGTCAGGTTATTCTTCCCAATGGAAAAAATCTGCAGCTCTTGCAATGTGTCCATGTGCTCAATTTTAGATATTCTGTTATTGTAGAGACTGAGGTCCTGCAGTTTGACAAGGGTATCCAGGCCCTCAATTATTTCTATATTGTTGAAGGACAAGTCTGGGGAAGAGTTTAGAAATCAGAAGTTTTACAGGCAAAAGTTAAATTATTTCTAGCAGAACACCCCGATTCACACCTTGCATTTAGCCTGGTTCTTGATTTGGGAGTTTATGCACAGCATTTTCCTCAGGGGTGTTCAGTGTCCCACAGGAAAGGCTCGGCATTAAATCATCATTCGTTCACACCTCCTCCTTGCAACTGTCCATGAAACTTTTAAATGAGTGGAACAGTTGAAGGTATTCCATGTAGAGTCCACATACATGCCCTGAAAGTGATTTCTACCTTATGGGGAAACCCAAAATGGAAGAAAAGAGGCAGGGAAATTCCCTAAAAGGGGGGTATTTCTGTGGCAGATTTGACACTCCCTCCCTTGTTTCTTGCAGGCTCTTGCCCGCCAGACCAATGCTCACCGTCATGGTCATTCCTGTAGGATCAGCATATGCCAGTTCCACGCTCACAATCGCCCTGTTGTCAGTGCAAAGGCATATCCTCACTTCAGCTATTTCACTTGTTGATATTTCCTCTTATCCTGCCAGAACATCTCTCCTAACACCTCCATTCATCATGACTAAGGGCAGTGTCTGAGTACCGAGTGACTCAGGAGCCCAAAGACGGCTGACGAGGTTACCAGCTGTCTGCATCCCCGCAGGCCCTGGATGGCTAAGAGACTCGCGCAGCAGCTGCGGAACCCCTGCGGCCTTTGGGCAAACAAAACCCACGAGTGTGCTTCAAAACACTCTGCTGACATTGTGGTGATCAGCTGTTGATTCACAAGGGCATTAGTCATCTGAGCGGCAGAACAGCGCAGACAACTGGGTGGAAGAACCCATCAGACGTTTCAAGATGTGCTTACGAACCGAAGCCCTGCGTGCTATTTGCAAAGATGGCTGAGGATATATTCACACTGCCAGCCAGCAATGTGGCTGCAGTTCCAAGAGAACGCTCTCAGCTATGAATCTGTAGCAGCAAGCTCACCGATCTGCCCAGCATCAGAACCTGCACCGCTGTGTGATGCTGCTATCAGTATGCTTCGTTTTTAGTTAAAAAGTAGTCACATAAAACTACAAGGATGGGCACTTACTGGGACAACAATAACAACAAATCCTCACGCATGTAGGGGTAAAGGTACTGTTGCCTTTCGGTCGGTTCAAGTCTGCGAAATGCCTGCGTTACCTTTGAAAGCAGAATACAGTCGTCTAAGTCACAGAGGTGTTTCCATAAACATTTCTGAAAGTCACCTCCAAATACGAGTACAAACCCTGGCAACAATCCTGAAATCTCAGTTTCCTGTTCCTGCCACACCAAATGTACTAAAACCAGTTTTTAAACATTTGAAGGATTGCTTTGCAGCTCTGATATTCAGGCATTTTGACATTTGACAGTCAAATGAGGAAGCGCACAGACAGCTGACAGCCTTCCCCGGGAAAGCTCCTGTCAGTCGTGTTGGAGACGGAATGCCACATCCCGGCTTTATCGCAGGTTGCTCTGCACCTGTGAAGGCACCCAGCCTCCTCTGCCTGTGTCTTACCCAGCCATACAAGGTGAACCAGACTCTCCAGAGCTTCTATCTTCTCAATGATGTTGTTGTCCAGGTGCAGTTTAGTCAGATTCTCAAACTGCCACAGATTATCAATCTGCAGGATATCTAAAGCCACGGGAAAAAAAAAGAAAAGATAATTGCTTTCCGTGTGAGACAGCTTTCAGCTTAGCAGACACGCTGTCTTGCACAAGGAAAACATGTCCAGTCTTACCTCCAAAATGATTTTCAGCAGATTACGATAGCGTGTGACGACTGCCCTAGAGATCTGAGAGGTCCACTGGCTGGACGAGATTTCAGTGAAACAGGGCAGTTAACCTCAGTGTCCTGCTCCAGAGCACACTGCTCATCAGCGATGCCAACGGGTCGCTGAGGGGATGCTGACTACAGCCCTGCAGCCAGGAGCAGCTTTATGAATCTGCTACTAGGAGGCCTTGACCTTCACTTTCCGCTCCAGCTCCAGGAGGGAGGTTTGGGATGAGATTCTGCTTCCCTCCGCATTTGCAGGCTAGCGGTGGCCAGCTACTGCTTTGGCAAATTACTCTCCCGCTCCTGGGATTCTCACCACAGGAGAGCAAGATGGGGTCTACTCTTTCTGTGAAGGCTGCAGTTTAGAACTAATCAATATCCCTGCACTTAGCTTTCTCCAAAAACAGAATCACAAGGGCAGGCCGTTAGCTATTACAGCAAAACATTAGGACCAAGGTGACAGAAAATGCGGACCATTCTCGCTCCCAATTCTCTTTTCCTCCCCCATGGCTTCCCAGAAGATTTCGTTAGCTGCTCTGCTGCTATGGTTGTTTAGCGAGCGCAGTGTAAAGCAAGGAACTGAAGGTACAAAATACTAACACAATTCTATATTTTGCATTTGCGAACAAATACGTGGAGGATCAGGTAACAGGGAGTCTGTCCGAAGGAACCACAACCAACACACACGGTATTTTACTGGGGCATGCCACAAATAATCAAAAGCAGATTTCTGCCCATGAAATTATATAACCCCCAAATATTCAAATATTGAGCCAAATGTTCTTCCTTTTCATTTTTTGAATGCAAGTTTATGACTGGTTTAACAGTAAGAGGCAAGCTGCGATAATGCTATGGATGATGGGAGGAAGCCACCGAATTGGACTGTAATCACCATAATCTGCCGAACAGCTCTCCCATAATCGCCAGCGATGGCGGAGCCTGCCCAGGGTTTCATCTGTCCTCGTACAGAAGGGCCCAGTAGGCCTGTGGCCTGTAGGTGTCACCACAATATAAATGTGAAATAAGAACAGCAGTGACAATAATAGCGTAAAGTTAAGCAGCTTTGAAGTTACCCATCAGCAAAAGCACCCAGCTCTCCCTAACGAAGCTACTTCATACAGGTATGACTATAAATGTAAGTCCAGATCTTATTTTTCACATAACAAATCCCAGTTAATCATGATTGTTTCATTGCCAGTTAGCCACTTCGTGCTTAATTCTATTACCCTCTAACAAAAGAAGGAGGAAAAAAAGTATATATTCTGATACTCACTTCTAAAACTAAGCTGTAGCTCCGTCACATCCTTAAAGTCAATACCTTCCCTTTTGACAAGCTTTGCTCTGTCCTCTGGGCACTGCTCTTCAATGGCTTTCTGAACCATTTCACCATCGATAATGTTTGGCTCAATGTTATTGTATAACTGACTCATTTTTAGGCAGTATCAGCCTTAAAGGACAGAAGAGAAAAATAAATAAAATTACTGCCTGGCTACTATTTACAGCTTTCGCTGATCAGGCAGGACAATTCCAAAGAACTAAGGGCACATCTGAGCATTGAGAAGATCTCACACCTCATGGCTGATGTCAAAGACAGACTTGATATTCATCAGAAGTCACTGATTTGATTCTAAGCACGGCCTTACAGCCCCAGCACTGCAAAATGGCCGGGCACAATCACATGCAAACTTCACATCGTGCTTGAGTGTTTTCCGTGAAGAATGCTAGAATTCAGCCAAATAAATAGACCAGGAAAGGAGGCCCTGTGCAGCACCCGTGAACAGCAACAGCCCACGGCATGGCAATCACCTGCTTCTTCACGAAGAGGGCACATTCAAGGCTCTGTGCACCATTTAATCTGGTTTTTAAAGGTTTCTCATTATAGGCAAGTTTGATTTATAGAGTAAGAGGCACGTATTTATAGTATAAGAGAATTGACAAGAGCAGTTCACTAATTTTTAAACACCACCATCATAATAAAAGGGAAAACAAATGTGAGGAAGAAGGAAAATTTACCAACAATAACAGCGATTTTCTGAAGAAGGCACTTCATGCAGATCAAGGCTACCAAGTTCAGTCAATGTATAGCACCGCACACCAACACCTTCGCTTTGGGAAATGGATGATTCCGTCAGTCACAACTTTCTGTCCTGGCTTTGTCATTTAAATGTCCGGGAGGCAACGAGACGACTTCTCTTTCTAGAACTGTGGAGAGTTAATGAATCAGAACGAAGGACTTGACTCGCCAGACTGCTGCTTGC
>Ga0065711_1035881_pt1 | contig 21717 bp, 9 predicted proteins | sample Hoacrofraction12_FD_59098 | JGI IMG/M metagenome (GOLD analysis project Ga0065711, IMG submission 59098) | Hoatzin crop microbial communities from Cojedes, Venezuela - Epithelial fraction 12 v2 (version 2) | ecosystem: Host-associated > Birds > Digestive system > Esophagus > Crop | place... | reverse complement strand
GTTCTCCTTCCCCTCTACACTGCCCTGGTGAGGCCTCATCTGGAGTACTGTGTCCAGTTCTGGGCTCCCCACTTCAAGAAAGATGAGGAGCTACTGGAGAGAGTCCAGCGAAGGGCTACGAGGATGAGGAGGGGACTGGAACATCTCTGCTACGAGGAGAGGCTGAGGGAGCTGGGCTTGTTCAGCCTGAAGAAGAGAAGGCTGCGAGGGGACCTAATATATACCTACAAATGTCTTCAGAGTGGGTGTCAGGAGGATGGGGCCAAACTCTTTTCAGTGGTGCCCAGCAACAGGGCAAGGGGCAATGGGCACAAACTGAAGCATAAGAGGTTCCACCTGAACATGAGGAAGAACTTCTTCACTTTGAGGGTGATGGAGCCCTGGAACAGGCTGCCCAGGGAGGTTGTGGAGTCTCCTTCTCTGGAGATATTCAAGACATGCCTGGACAAGGTCCTGTGCAGCCTACTGTAGGTGACCCTGCTTCGGCAGGGGGGTTGGACTAGATGACCCACAGAGGTCTCTTCCAACCCCTACCATTCTGTGATTCTGTAAAGTGAATCTTTTATCATAATTAGGACAGCAGACGACAATGCACGTAGTGTGGTCTTACAAAGACCCCTTTCACTGGACTGCAATATTGTACATTTCACTATGCCCAAAGGGTTAAAAGTAGCTATTTTCTACTCCAATAACAATTTTTAAAGAAGAAATTTCTTATGGATCCATTTTAGTGTGAAAGTTCTTAAAAGTTAAAACCAAAACAAAAACCCAAACACTTTGTCAAGCTGATTTTTGTTTTGTTTTTCAGATAGAATATTTTTATCAGACTTGGCAAAATTAGCAGAATGAATATTTCAGAATTTTCGTTCATGCTTTGCATATAACGGGCTTTTTGTTTGTTGCGTATAACTTGGCATTCTCTCTCTTATTCATTCCTTTTTGGTTTTCCCACTTTCTTTCATTACAAATGTAGCCATTTGCCACCTGTTCACTTCCAGAATCTGCAGAAATTCTAGACCAAAATATTATCTATCACTTTTTTCCTAATGTACATGTATCGTACAAGCACTTATTCTTCTATCTCCATTTTTTCTTACATTCAAGGTGAAAAGAATTTTGTGCTTTCTGCTGGATGCTTTAGCGTTTAAAATGCCCTTGCTGAAGGGTAGAGGGTTGAATGTTCTCCTTGTGCTCTGGGCACACCACGGGAAGAGACTGCACAGCACTGAATGAATTTGTCTTGGGAGGTTTTTGGAGTCTTGAGTTGAAATCTGGGGATGCTGTTACAGAATGTTTCCCTGAGTTCTGGTCAGCTGCCTTCATTATTTCTTTTTAGGGGCTGACAAACAGCACACTTTAAGACTATCTTTTTTTTTTTTGTCAGAGTGTACCAGGTGTCTAATGTTTTTCCTTAAATTATGAAACTTTCTTTCCTCTCTTTATTTGAACTTTAAATTGTTGGTGACTTGTTTGGCTCTTTCCTTCCAATCACACAGTTTGATCACTGTGCCATTGTACCAGACTATCAGCTATCTTGCAGTGTTCTTGTAGAAGAAAGTATAAATTATACTAGTGAAGCTAGTTTTCTGTTTGCAAGGATTTTTTTTTTTTTTTCTTTAGAGTGCTTTAATTGGGAGAACATTGATTTCACATACCTGCTAGTGCTGCAGATGTAAACACCTAGAATAAAGATGGGGTGTTTTAACTGGCCTGGAAATGATTTTGTGGGAAGATATCCAGTTCCTGGGTGTGAAGAGGTTCATTCAGTACAAAGAAGAAATTTGTGTTGTTCTTTTTCTATAACCACAGAAAGACTGAGTAATTAGGGGAAACCTATGGATCCAGTAAGGAATCTAAGACACTGCTTGCTGGTCTTAAATTATCTCGGCAGGCATTCCTCTCTGTTCTTCATCCTGTTCTCGCTATTGACATCTCCCTACTCCTTCAACAAACTGCATCATGATTGGATTCCATTAACTTCTTGCATCTTCTACTTCTGTTTACAAGGCTTGTCTTTTTCCTGCAAGCGTCTTAAATAGATGAAAAGTATGATTATAAACAGGAGATATTGTTTGAAAGTGATCTGATGTGAATGATTTTTAAATACTTCACATCAGTGTGTTCCTGTCAATGACTTCTGAGGCATTACAAATAAGCATTTTTATGACAATGATGTAGATGCAAATAAATACATCATTTGGGTTCACAGGAGAGCTTATATGTAGAATGCTTTGGTCTTGTCCCTTCAGGATATCCTGCATCTTTTCCCCTGGCATTTTGGTTACATGTTCTTTATATGGCAAGGCTTGCAAAAACAAGGAGTGGTGCAACAGAGAGCAGGGATGACTGTATGCACACAGGCTGCTGTGCATCTGTACCGGGATGCACGCTCTTCTCCCCTGCTGAAAGGGAGCTCGGTGCTTAGGAGTGTTTTGAAAGATTTGCTTTATATTTTGGAAACCCTCACATACAGTTTGCTGTGTTTTGGAAAAGTAGGTATGTTAAATCTGGATGTGTAATACCTAAAATGCTTTGTAATTAATGCTTAACGATATAATTAATCAAAGCAGTTTGAAAACAAGATAAAATCAAGCACACTGTGACAAAACGATTTCTAGATGAGAGAGTTATTTCACTCTCCTGGTTTTGTAAGTTTTTAAAATGGAGCTGGGGGGGAAATTGTCTGTTAATGCTTCAGATCTCTTCTACAAGTAATTTTTTCAAGCAGGCCTGAACTACTTTGCTTTTGAATGTGAACTACTGGAAGTTGATCTTCATTACACTGCTGCTTTATTATACAGATTGTTCTAGGAATTGAATGTCAACTTAGTGTCCTGTGCAAGACATTTCTGTGTCTCTGTACCTGTTTTATTGTAGTAGTTGAAAGCATGGTTGTCTGTTTAAAATCCTTTGCGCTGCTCCTCTATTCAGAATCATCTTGTCCTTCTGCCATGTCAGATGGTAAGATTACAGTTCCTGGCCATTACCAAATGAAAGGCATTCAGAGAAGTTTCGGACAGTCACCAAACAGAGGAACAATGAAATATCTGTTCCCTGGGTGGGAGCAAAGGGATTCATCCTCTTTCTTTTGTCAACTGGTGGAACACACTAAACTCTTGCAATTCTGATTTTCTGTTTTCTCCTTTGTTACTAATGTTTTAAGTATAGCAAGAAAGAAGCTTGCTAGAGAGTTCGTCTACTGACCGTGTCATTCTAAGGCTGAGTTATAAATCTTCTGAGCCTGTTAATGTATTTGTTTATGAGCACTAAAAAAAAAAAAAAAGTACTAAAAAGTATAAAAAAACCCCTTTGAATTTCCAGAGTACAAATACTTGAAAGGAAAGATACTGAAGCTACTGCAAGAAATTGGGTTATATTGCAAATGAGATTTATCATACTCAAAATGTGATTTCCTGTTTTTGTTTTTTTTTTTACAATTTTATATTCTTAGTGGCCTGAACCTGTACTTGGTAAAACCAATTATATTTCTGCCATTGATTTCAGTGGGAACAGAATGGCACCAGTAAGTATTAGAGCAGTTATGTAGATTTCATGGTGTTACTAAACGAAAAGAGGTTCAGCAAGTAAAATATATTTCTGAAGTTTTCAAAAACTTAAAATTAAAAATTAACAATATCTCAAAATACATATATTCTATTGTAGTTGTTAAGCAGAGCTAAAGGATAAGCACTGAATCCGTTAGCAGCACTTCATCAGAATTTTTCAAAATGAAACAAATTGGAGACAAGAAATGCAATATATCCAAATGAAAGCTTTTCTGTTTTACGTGGAACGTTTTCTTGTCCTGAGCAGTTTATGGGCTTCCTCATTGCAGTCATATTGCTTAAATAGATTATGGCTAATGTAACACTGAATTTACGCTAATTAACCGTCCTAATTTCACATTCAGCAAAGTTTACTGTCACAGAGAATAACCAGCCTGTGCAATTCAACGCCTTCAGAGGTGCTCCCAGCAACCTCTAAGTAACCGGAGAGATGTTTTTCTTCCCCCCTACAGGACCTATGTAAGACTTCATGCAATTAACTCTATGGGTTCTGGGCCCTTGGAGGAATAAAGCTCCAAGGCTTCTTTAGCGTCTGGGCAAACCTTTTCTGGCACCTCTCCTCAGAGCCAGAGCGTGGTTCAGAGGTGACATGAGGCACTTGGAGCTCTTGTGTCTTTCGATCTATCCGTCTTACAAATATTATCTGTTTTCATGCTCTGACAGCTCAGTTTTAATGTATTTTATCTGCAGAAAACCTCAGTGAGTTAGTGAAGTGCTGTTCCCTTTTAACAGGGGGGAGCTGAGGCACCAAGAAAGGGCCGATGAGGAGAGCTGCAGAATCCCGAGGGTAGCTCCAGGTGCAGAGTGGAGCATGTAAGGGGACCTGGAGCTCTGCGAAAGCAGCCACGCCGCTGATCACTCGCAGCCCTCCAGAGAGCCACTAGGAAGCACTGCGCCAAGGGGGTGTGTAAAACCACACCTCAGGGCGTGTGAGTAGGAGAGGAGGAGTAGTCCCAGCTTTGAAGTCTCAGCCAGAAAGCAGGTTACCCAGGTTTAGGTCCCTCCTTTGCCTACAGGGATCCAAACCCACTGCTCCCACCTCCTTTTGGAGAGCTCCTTAATCTTTGTGCTACGGCCGCTCTTGGGTGGCAGTTACCTCCACCCTTCCTGCTGAAGCTGTGTCCACCCAAAGGCCTCACAAAAGCATCCTGACCTTTCCCTTCTCCTGTACCTGCAGCCAGTACCAGAAGGTGCCTTGTGCTCCCATCCCTTGTTGTAGGCTGACCATATCCTGTGGTAATGGAGGTGGTGGTTAAAGCTGGCCTGAGCAAGCAGGGTGCTGGCTGTGGTTAAAGACCTCCATGAGGAGATGTGTCGCGGAAGCTTGGCACATCTGCTTGGAAAAAAAACCAACTGTTTACTAGCAGCACAATATTGGAGGGAGTCATTCAAGCATCTTTTTTGCATTGAAAAGGATGTGAAAGCAAGGGAACTTCCCCCCTCCCTCCCAAGTTTCAAAAGATTACATATTTGTTGGGAAGCATTTATGCAAGCCTTTTGCCATGTATTTACATATATAGATGTGGCTTTGATTACCATGTGTTCCTTATTTTTCAAGTGGAACCCTACAATCTGAGGCTAATTAATGCCAGTATGAGAAAGAAAGGGCTTTTAGGACTTTATTGTTCTGATCGCGAAGTTAATGTAGGTCTTACTACTGAATGCTTTGGATGGGACACTGGATGAAAATTGATGCCATTACATTTTGCTAAACCATGACATTTAACTCAACATTTATACATAATGTTACAGCTGTTCTGGCTGATATTATGCACTCCGTAAGCTTTTCATCTGGAGATGTAAGAGCGCTATACAAACAGTAATGTCTTTGAAATTTCTCAGGACATAAGAAAGTTTAAATTGCAGCTTTTTAGGAAATAAAAGCAGTAAAGTGTATTTTCTCTAGCAAGTACTTTGGACATCTAACCTTAATGATTCCCTAGCAAAGTTCTATTTTGTTGGCATTGCAGTAATTAAATATACAAAAGTAATACATAGTTGGGAAAGGAGCTTTTCTTCCTTCACAACCATCCTCTTAAAATCAGAAGTTAGCAGTTAATTGTGGCATACTCTGATTTGTATTTGCAAGAGCCATATATTTTTCATATAAGTTGCATCTAATTCACTACTGGACTTATGAACATGTATCCCAGCCTTTTCCCCAAGGTTGTGGGGTGCAGAGTAACACAATAAATTGCTTAAAAGGAGTTGCTAAACCTTCTTTAGCTCTTCTTGCTGTTAGTTCTCTAAACTCCTAGGAACTACTATATAAAACTCGGTGATGTTATGCATAGTCCTATAAGCACAGCCTGTTTTCATGACTAGAGCTCATACGTGAATAGCATGGATGCAAATGTTCAAAGGAAATATGTTTTGATCATAAGATCAAAGTATATCTGTTGTAGAGCAACTAAAGGAGCTGGTATGCAAACTTACTGTCATGTACATCTCGCCTAATGGCCAAAGACTGATCCCCTTCACATGGTCATGGAGGGAAAGGAGAGGCTTTTCCTTCTTATTTTTTCCTTAGAGTTGAGTTTATTGATACTCTTAAGTGTGACAAAAGGGTTGTAAAGATTTCTTGAAATGAATTGCTAAAATTATATTAGGTTAGACTATTGTGAAAAACCTGTAACCCAGACAGCTGGCTTGCACATCCACCTGTTTTTTTCAACTCTGCTTTTCATGGGTTGCAAAATAGTGAGCCCCAAAGATACTAATTCAAGCTGTGTTTAGTGAAGGAAGAAAGCCAGTTCCGGACTCCTGGATATATCCAGCCACTAGCCGCTTTAGCTTAAGCTACACCAATATTTACTTTTAAGCTACTGTGTCCAAGTTAGAATTATAGCTTGGTTTTATGGACCATAAATTCTACCTTGGATATGTCCTAGAAATTGATTGGGAGTAGTGCCAGTAATAGTGCTTTGCTACTGAGTTCTTTTTTTAGGTGACTCGATTATTTTAAGAGCTACCACCTTTGTGTCGCATTACAGTAAGCCACTATTATTCATCATATGAAAGAAAGGTTCATAAAGAATAGTGTTTTGGCTAATACTACAATCTGAACATCTGGAGTCATTAGAAGATTCAGTAATACTCTGAAGCCTTGCTTTTCCTAAGGTGATGTATTTGAGAAATAATATATCATCCTCATAGTTTCCTGTGATTTCTTTCTCAGCCCTTGTAGGAATGAAGTTGTGAGACTAAGTTGCAGACTGTTCTACTACAGGTCTGTAACCCCGTTAAGTGACTGGTACATTGGTTGGTATTGCAGCTCTGTTCCTGGTTTAACAGTAACAAAGTGGAGCTAAAAAGCATCTGAATGGATAATTAATGTACTCCTATAAATGTGGGATCTCCTAGGGAGAGTCTCTATTCAGAAGAAATATTAGGCCAAATTATTACTATGGGGCTTGCACTGTGCTGTTCCAAGGCCTTGAATTCTTGGAGAAACACAGTGTTTTGGTCAAAGGAGTTCCCCCTCCTACTGCTCACCCTGCCCGAAGAGCTGGCTGCTTGCCTCCTTCCCCCTGCTCCCAGTCCCCTGAGGTCACCGGCACCGAGTGGAGTTTGAGAAAGAGGTGCACTGAGGGACTAGTGCTTTGTACTGAGGTCTGAAAAAGCGGGGGGGAAAGGGAGAAAGTGAATATGAGTAGCAGGGAGAGAGAATGCAGGCAAATGCAGTTGTATGGAGAAGATGCAGCCATGTGAAGGCAGCAGATGTTATCACTGCTGGCATGGATACTGGATGAGCGGATTGAGTTGTGAAGTAGAGATTATATCTTGTGGCAATTCTCATGACTCCTAAAACACGTGAAAATTTCCTGCAACAGAGTGGATGATTTATATAAAAGATTAATAGATTTTGTTTGCCTAATAAGGGCCCTCGCTAAGGTGCTGGAGCTCCTTTATGCCTTGCTTTGGCTTCCCTACCAAAACAAGATGAGGAGGAGCGCAACTGCCATTGAAACATGCTCATGATGAAGTGGTTGGCCTGTTTGGCTGCTCCATGCTGGGAGGGGAGGCAGAGTCCTTGGGCAAGCTGTGCTGGACGCTAGTTAGCAGCAGCTCTCTTTTCTCAGAAAAGCCAGGACTGTTTTCAAGCACAATTAGCTGATGAGGTGCCTAATGTGTTTCAAACTATTCCTTCGTTGTTAAAACTGCTTCTGCAAATCCCACTCTGAAGTGCTCCTTTTCCACATTCTTTCCCTGAATCCTGTCATGCAGCTGCATAGGAAGAGAGCAGTAAGTGCCACAGTTGGCTGTTGGTGACTTCTTGCTTTGTTGCTGTTCAAACCCATTTCTTAGCTCATGTCTTTTCTTCAGAGCGATAGAGCTTCTGCTTGCTTCCAGAAAAAGAGAGTTATTTCTGCACTCAACCTCAGTTCTCCTCTCAGCCGGAGGGAATGAAACACAGTCTGGATTTGGGCATGTCTGCAGTATAGTTTCACCTTGAGTTAATTGTTTGCTGTTTAGAAAGGCTAGTCTGGACACTCCCTGAATGTTTGTTTTCAGGCTATAAATGTTTGCTGCTCACGCTGAAGATAAGGCTGTATGTATTTTCTGTATATACAAAATTGGATAGACTTTTGTATATGAATGTTGTGATATGGTCTTACCTCTTTTAGCTTGCTGACATAAACTTTCAGCAGGTTTTATTTCTGTGGTATATTTACTGAGCAAAGAGAGGGGTTTTCTAATGTTTCTAGCAATCAGTTTTGGCTAGAAGTCCACCCAACAGTAATGACTAATATTCTTCTCTTCCTTTTGCCAAATGGTAGGAAAAAAGGGAGATTTATATCAATGCCTTACCCTTGTGTATAAGTGGATTTCTTCCCTCTAGATTGCTTTACCAGTGTAAGATTAATGTTAAAGCTTTCTATAAACATCTGTTTTCATGCAATTTTACTCCATAAACTTCTCAAAACTATCAATTTAGCACATCTTAGGGATCTATGTGTGCATCTCTCCTCCTTACTTTTATGCAGTGTAGTAAAGGCAGGACAAGAATGGCACACTACGTGGCATGATTCTCCAAAGTCAGATTGCTGTGCAAGTTCACTCTGTGTGGATGCATCTTTTCTCACAGTCATGAATATTAAACCCCTTGAAGTTGATGGAGTTATGGGCTCTAGCTCTTTTGCTAGGTAAGCTGATAGCACAAAATAATAAATACATAATGATTATTCACTCCCTTGGCTACTTTTTGAAGTATGAAACTCAGATATGACTTTGGTCTAACTTGTATTATGGCTGCTGATGGACTATTTTTATTCAGTGACGAAACCATACTTGATTAGTTTAGGCCAGTAGGAAAAGACTGGGCTGGAGAGCAGAACAACGACCTGTACTAGCCTGCTGAATCAGTATTCTGGGGTTCGCTGGCAGTGGATCTGTGAGTTAGTGTCCGGAGCATGGGAGCTCAGGTGGTAGCCCTGCTTGCATGCTCTGCCCCTCTGTCTGCCAGTGAAGCAGGGCTGCCATGGAGATCTGTTAGTGATCTCACTTGCTCAGGGTGGATGGATCTGCCTGTGCTGCCAAAGCAATTCTGTTATCAGCGCTGGCATTCTGTAATGTTAATTACAGTAGGTTAAAATGTTTGCAATCCTGAACGCAAGATTGCAGTGCTGAGGTTTTTTCGTTGATCAAAGGCATTGATGAGTTTCCTAGGCTAGGGAGCCAGGGATCGAGCGGTCACATGCAGTGTTGTTTCTTCCAGCTACTTTTGGATATGTCTCATAATCTTAGCGTCTTTGTGGAGCAGTAGAGCTAAGCTTACGTATTTAGTAGTGGCAGCTCATGACTTCGGTTTCGTTCTGTGAAATTAAATTGGATGTGGGAGCACTTCTTAGAAAGAGGTCAGGAGCTGTGACAATTGGGGTTTTTTTCCTTTCTGCAAATTTGACATCAGCTGAGCATCAGCTAAGTTAGGCAGTTGGATTGGTGGATATCTAGGCTTTCACAATAAATCTTTGTGATTATCTTGCTTAGTCGCTGTGCGGAGCACTGAGATGTGTATGCTCAGCAGGGAGAATAGTGCAGCGTTATGAATGTGAGCTTTTAAATAGCAGTTCAGTGGGACAGTGCTGACTTAATTCACTTCCTACCCATATGTTACTATGACCTAGAAAAGTTGGGATTAGGAAAGATCCTAAATATTTCCATGCTTGTCCTTGGTCTGTAATAAGAACTGGACACAAGTCTTCAGAATTGCCAGAAAGTCACCAGTGGTGATTCTAGGCAGGTTTCAATGTATGAAATTGAAAAAATTCTCAATGCAAAAGTTTTCTCCTTGTCTAAACCAGTATGGTTCTCTTCTTATAGATTTACGACTTTACATAATTAAAATGTTATGCCTTTGATACCTAGCAGGGCTACAATTTTCAAAAAGAGTCTATGTGATTTTTGGACTGTTTTCACACATGATTTTCAAAAGCACGGAGGATGGGTCTCACTGAAAGTCAAAGACAGTTAAACCTGTACCTCTTCTGAAAGCGGGACTTGGGTTCCTAAGCCGAGAGGTGGCTTTCGGTGTCTTATCCACACCTCTCTCCCCTCAGCAAATCTCCCAAAGGAAGCCCCTGTGGACCTACTCTGGGGTGGAGGTGGTGTTTGATTTGAAGTCAATGACTGTCAGTCCTGCCAGACTGGTTGGCTTGTGCTAATCCTTTTCCAGAAACAGGGCCAAGCTTAGGCATGATGTTTGCTTGGCAGCAAGAAAGATGGTTGAATGCAGTCGCTTGGGGACTACTGTTCTATTATTTTTTGAAATGAGTAATTGCTTCAGAGTGGGGGGTATAGAGGATAATGCTATTTGCTGAAAAGAAAATTGAGCATGGGTGTGCCCAAGTGACAAGTGAGCAACAGGCTTCTCAAACAGTATTGGAGAATGTCTTGTTGTAGGCTTATATTTGTTTATGCATAGACTGCACTCAGATGTGAATGTATGACACTCATGAATGTCATGGAAATTTTAACATTTGTACCATGGGCTGGAATTTGACCCTTATGACACCTAGTGAAACGTGCAATGGATTGTTCAGCTGCATTTCATACCCTTAAGGATTTAAAAAAAAGCAATAGTTAAAACCCAAAACCACAGGCAAAAATACATTTTTGGCCAATGTTAATGTACTAAAAATTCTTTATATTTGAATGTTCACTGTAGCTGGATCTTTTGGCTTTTGCACTTGTACATGTTTAGGCTCAATTTGCCAGTGAATGTAATAATAGATCATTTAATTAAGACTTATTTAAACTGAACACTGATTATACACTGCTTACAAATATTCCACACTGAAATTAACTTAATTTTTCTCCTTAGTAGTTTGAATATGTACTTGTCCTTCACTGCCAAACTTTCAATCTACTGATGTCTAAATTATATTCATACTTTAAATATGGGATCAGGAAGAAAAATTAAATCCAGCTTAATCATCTTGTGTTCAGCTGAGTAGCTTATGAACATGAGCTCTGAATTTTCGGCAAACATCACACTATTGAAAACATTTATTGGGAATTGTGAGGTACCTTTGAAGCCTCTTTTTTCAGTTTGAAGTATATGTTGACATGCAAAGAATTTCCTTCTAAAGAATTCTTGACTACCTGTCAAATTGAAAGCAAAGGATAGAAATAATACCTTTTTTATAAAGTCATCTCATTTTCTCCTGATTGAGTGGGATTTTAGTTATTTTGTTCAATAACGACTACATAATGATTAATATATATAGTTACATTAATGATCATGTTCAGTTAATCAACATTCAAGTACTTTTATTATATTAATAAGTTCATTTTTACAAAAGATTTTGCAAGACTAATCTGTTTTAACTAGTGTCTCTGAATGCCATAAGGAGGCTTAATCCGAAACACAAAGCAGTAGGAAAAGGGCATATGCATGTTATATACTAAATATGTATAAAACCATCTGAAGTGTTGAAAGCAATTCCCAATTGCACCATTTTCCCATGACTTCCATTATTTGCATTTTTCCATCTAATAAGTAAGTATTCAGAGCCTGCTCTTATTAAAGCTCATAATTCAATATCTAAAATACTTGCAGACTTAGACACTAGGTTTGGTGATTTCCATTCTTGCATTTGATGATATTTTGTTCATTAACAATTTGAATAAAAATAGAAATTTCTCAGGTTAATTATATAGTATGTATCATGGCTACCTTCGCACATACAAGCTTTTGGTGAGGGACCAAACTGTTTGGAACTTGTAGAGCACTAATCACAGTGGGTTCCTAGACAACAGAACCAGCCACAATGTTCACTTGTATTATATAATAACTAGGGCTTTCATCTAGACAGATCAAAAGATACATGATAAAGTGTTTGGAGTTGAATGTTCCTTTTGAGCCCTAGTGAAAGATGCAATCTTTCTTAGTATTGAATATTTGTGTAATAAAGCTATTTGTGGCAATACAGATCTCCATAGCAGTGACCTTCAATAACTTAAAAAAACCTCTCCATTTACATGTTTTTTTAAGTAAATATGAGAACCTCAGGGCTGAGCTCAATTCAAATGGCTGCACTGGCAATAGTCTGTCTGAAGGAAATAATCTTGTCTTCGGTGCTGTAGCCACTGATACTGATTCTGATACTCCTCTTCATCTGAAATTGCCAGGTATGGGTGATGTAAAAGGAGAAACTTCCATGTCGGCAGCCACGTCCCAGGCAGAACTGCAAGAGCTAGAGAGCTCATCCGAGAGGAAGCCAGGCAGGCTTCAGAGCGATACCTCCCCGCTGGGTGAGCCACCTTTGGCAGAGCGGGTCTTCACAAAGTGTTTTGCTTTTGCTAGATTGGCAAATTAAAATGCAACAGCCTTGTCTGAACTTTCCCAACAAACTCTGTTCTCCACAGTACATCATGTGAAAATTATTTTGCTTTTCACTGAGGCATGTTTTAGTGCACTTATTTGGCTGTTTTGATCAACAATGCAAGTATCCCAATTTCTGATATCCTGTGATAGGTATCTCAAATGTTAGGCCGAACTTCTATTTGTGTTTCCATGGAGCTACTGTAAATTTGTTGGTGCCATTTGAACTAATGACAAAGTTTGGACACTCACAGTCAACAGATCTGAGACAACTCTCCAGACTCATGATTTTGAGCAATGTATAACATAAATATGTAACAGTGGTACATAGAGGAACAGACAAATGATAGAGCTGATGCCCAAAGTGAAACACAAGCATCACTTTTTTTACTGAGTCCCAAAACGCTAGATTTCCTAAGTACATATTACTAACCATACTGAAAAAATTTAGTTGGAAACTTTTACTCTTGGACAGATCTCCACATTATGTGTGGTTCTCATTGTTCCAGAAAGAAATACAGATATCCAGGAGACAGAGAATGAAACACATTTATAGAAATAGCAGCTATTTATGCCACTAACATGCAAATGAATAAAAAATCTTCCTCAAACCATAAATGCTCAGAGAATAGAATTATAGGCTTGAGACTATTAAAAAAATGGTTATGAAGCGTAGCAGTCTAATAAAATGCTTTCCTAATACTCTTTGACCTCCTGTATTTCTTCAATAGCTTAAATACGTCTCCATACATTACCTGGTATAAGGCTGCCGTGGCAGTAAGGGGTGAAGATGAATTTATACCTCATCTGTTGTCTGTACCACATCAGAGGCTGGAAGTGTGGGTCTAGCAGAGAGGAAAACAGGTTGGGAATCAGGAGACTTGGCTTCTGTTCGCGTCTGTTGCTGACCTGCTGCATGCCCAGTTCAAGTCACTGCAGCTCCCCCGTCATCTCAATTGATGTCTGGCTTGTCTGGCTGTACTATGATCTCATCAGAGCAAGGACTCCCTTGTCCTGTGTCTTTTAAGAATACGTAGTATAATAACTTTATATCTTGTGTGGTCCTGTTGCTATACAAATGCTAATAAGAATTATTTTATTTAGCTCTAGCTGAAAAAGTACAAATTAATCACTGGGTTAACCGGGTACATCTTCAGGGTTTCTAACTCGTCTCCTTTTGCAGGCAGCTTCTGGTATCCTGGGCAAAACAGAAGAGCTTGTGCCCTTTTGCATAAGCTGGTTGTCCGGTCACCCATCTTTGAACTAGGAAAACATCCATTCTTCAGTATTAGAAGTAACAGAAATCCCAGAATACTGGTGTGAAAGCAACTCGGCTGGAATGACTGTGACTTGGCAGTTACAAGCCTTGAGTTGAAAGTGTATGGCAGATGACTTCTGAGCAGGCAGGTCTCTCTCATCCTTCTTATTTGCAAAGATGAAGCCCAATTTCTAATGACTAGAGGAAAAGAAAAAATCTTGGAAATTCTGCAGGGGGAAAACATTGGAGGGAGGAGCAATGAGAGCAGAGTTAATAATGAAATATATGTTCTATAAAGGTAAACTATTCCTTTAGGCATACTAAAGCCATAGGAGTTGATAATTATGGAGGTGGTTATGAAGGTGAAATGCAGAAAGGAGTGTAAGTAGAAGTCCAATTAATATTGTCAAAACATGGTAATTGTGTTCATTAACTAGACGAAGTGATTTACATGTGAATCACCTCAGTGACACATGACGAGAGACTTTAAGCAACTAAAATTTAAATCTGGCTCAGTTGACTTGCTTTACACAAACTAGTTTGCAAAACATACTTAGAAATGCCATTGCACATGCTTTGCAAGCTGGCTTGTGTAAACTGGAATAATAGGTCTGGATTTCCTTTCACTTTAAGCTTGCCTATTAAGTTAAGCTAAATACCCTGTTTACTTTGTGCCACTGGTTTTGGGAAATCATGCAGGTAAACACTTGGAGCAATATGTCAACACCCTAGATCATACAACAGCAGCTAAGGCTTCTTGTTCTAGGAAAGGAGTGTTTTGCAGAGACTGATGATGTAAACTGTGTATCATCTAGGGAAACACTCATTCCTTCATATTTGTCAATTATAAGTTAAAAGTGAAGGGGAAAAAAAGCCAGCTTAAGAGTCACATTTCATCCTCAAATTCTCAGCACGCTAGCGTATTGCAAATTCTGCAGTGACTGGCTTTTACAGTTGAGTTAACAAAACCTCAGGAAACCAGCAAGATTTTCATTGATCTCTGTTTCTCCCCGTTCACCTGACTACAGCGCTGATAGACTGTGCGGGCACCGGGGCATGGGCTCCTGCCCCTCCCAGGCTGCTGGCTGTTAGAAGGTTGTAGTGAAACAGCTTGAAGCACAAGATGTGCGGTGGTTATTGCAGACTCGGAGTTTTCTCCTTTGTTACAATGGAGAAGTTGATTCGTGCTGCCTGCTGTTGTCTGGGCTTCTTGATGGGTTTTATCCTTTCTTGTTCATTACTGTCAGCTGCCTCCTCTCCAGTTTGTGTTTCTTGGGCTCGGTTCTGTTGTCTTCTAGCACGATTTCATTCTCCACGCTCTTGTCCCTGTCCATCCCCAATTCATTTAGGCAGTGCAGAGGCAGGATTCTCCTTCCCCACCAGAACAGAAAGCAGCAAGGTTCACGCTCATTACTACCCTGACTAGTTTTTTAAATCCCTCTAAGCCAGAATCCCATTTTCTTACCTAACTGTACCCCTGACAGGTAGGGAGCAGGTGATACTGTTTTTGAAAATCCACACGCTGAAGTCAGTAAATATGTAAAAATTAATTCAAAATAATCAGATGATCAGGTTATTCTTTTTCATATTGGAATCACGTGCTAAAGATCATTAGTTAGCCCTGTCAGGGCTAAGAGTAAGTGATTTACGATATACTGGCTTCAAACCTGCCTCTGTGTTTTAGCTTAGGAAAGACATTTCTAATCAGCTCACTGCTGTGGGCGGTGCACAGCTGGATGTACTGTTCTGCCTGTTACGGGTCCAGGACACCTGGAGCTGAGGGTGCTACATCTTCCTTTGAAGGGTGGCAAAATTGGAGTGCCTGACCCTCTATTATCTGGTCAGAGTAATATTCTTTGAGATCAAGCAGAGAAAGTAGGAGACACGAAAAATGTGCAGGGACAGGGTTATAAAAAAGATGACAATCCTGGCTTTAAGCTTTTAACCTACTGGTCATTCATGAGTCATCTGGTCACTCCAAAAAGGAAACCTGTAGTAGAACTATGGAAAGACCTTACTGTGAGAAAGTGAAGAGCAACTGTGAGAGAAAGGGAAACATAAAAAAGCTAGATATTCGCAGAAGAGAGCAAATCATTTGCTTCTGTGCTAGTGGTAGGAAGAACAAGCACCAATGTTTTCAAAAGGTGATCCACGTCTCTTAATTTCCAAAGTCACTTTTCATCTGTACTTAAGAAATGTCTATCAAGCAGAGATTCAGTGGAAAGCAGGAAAAAAAATCCTAGGCTACACTGATAATTAAATGTATAGACTAATAGCCTGATTACATGTAAAAAAAAAATACTCTGTAAGAGATTAAAACAAGGGGATTACATTAAACTGAAACAGGGATTAAATATTTTTCCTAAAGGCATTTAACACATTTTCCAAAGACCTGCTTATGAGCACAATTTGACTGATGAAAAGTATTTCTTTTCGAGATAATAGACTAAATAATCACATAATTAAGCCATGTGAAGTGCCGTGCTACTAAGCTGATGATAGTATGTTTCAGATATAAGAGCTCTTTCTATGAGTCACAGATTTTTTTTTGTTGTTGTTTTGGTTTCTTTCCCCAGTAAACTATATAAAATCCCAAGACTGGCTTAGCAGATTGTGCTCTAAGATCACTCTGCAGTAGTTTCACTGAGCTATTAGATGGAAAAGACGATTTGAAACCATTCAGAAAAGTGAAGCATGCTCACTTCAGTGTTAGGAGGAGAACTGAGGCACAGAAGAGTGAAATTGTTTAATGTTTTGATTATAATAGTACCTCAAAGGTCTCAAGTAGATTAGGCCTCCTTCTGCCAGATGGTGTACAATCACACAGTAAATATCTTCATCAAAAGTTTACGCTCCGAGGGAAATAAGATACCACTCATTACTAAAGTCATTCTTCAAACCAGGAGTAGAAATTTTATCTCCCCACACCAATGTTCCAGGGTAACGTTCCCCCCAGAACATCATCTGAGGAGATGCGCTCCCCCCTCACGTGAGAAGTATTTGCCTCAAATTAGGAGAAGGGGAAAATTCAGAAGATACCTTGGGAACATGTTTAAAGAAAAAAAAGAAAAGGGAAAAAAACAAGAGGGGGGGCAGGCAAGGTAGCTGAGCAACAGTGGCATAGAACAGCTGGTGAGACTATGTCCTTAACCCTTATAACATGTTGTTACATAAAGAACTATAAAAATACTGCTGACATTGCCATGTACTACACAAATAATGAGTTTTTGCCAAGACATAGAAAGAAACTTTTTCTTTCTTCAGGTTTCTTGCCAAGTAGAATCCTAATCATGAATCCATGGAGTCCCACCAATTTGAAGGAGACTGTCCATGAAATTCAGAGCAGATCCTGATGAATAGGAGAGGAGCAGGTTGGCAGGAAGGAGGAAAAAAGTTGTTGGGAGGGAGAATACTTTTTCATGGAATATCAGTGGGTTTCTGAAACATTTTCAAAACTGAGGGAAGGGATTTTAATAAAACTTCCCAAATAAAGCTTAAAGTGTAAACAAACTGATATGTAGGTAGTGTGTAAAGCCTGCAGACGTTACACTTTAAGGGTATATTCTAATTCCCTGATAGAGTTAGTACTGTACGCTCAAAGAAATCAGCGGCCAACTGGGTAGTGTTATTCAGCCTGTGAAAGGGTGTGACAATCCACCCTGCATGGAAGGTTCTGCTCTGATGCGTTTACACAAGTAATGCATGAAATTATGCAAGCAGTATTTTTTAAAATACTATTCGACAGTTTTGCTTGAAGATATTTGACTAATTTGCATATAAAGCCCAGTTTTGCTTAGAGATTATTACGTTTTCCCTTTCTGTTAACCTTCCAAGTTCATGTAGCAATGTGAGTTTGTATAAAAGAAGTAGCATCCGTGTAGACTCCCTGCACTTTGCAATGCTCATTTCTTTAAACTTCGTATGCCAGCTCAGGAGCAATAATATCAAGTGACTTCAAAGGACAACTGCTTGCTTCCAACAATCCACAATGACTTGTATTTCAACTCAGTAACCAGCATAGCTCACCAGACCTGTTATTTTATTTCAAGGCCTGTGCTTCTCTTTTCATGTACCGAGCTACAGTCCCAGCTCAGTGCAAATGAAAGGGGGGGAGCCCAAAGTAGTGTTGAATTTGGGGGGAGGTCTGTGTTCATATCTCTTCAGACACAGGCACACAGACTGTTTTTAAAGTAAACCTGGAAAATACATTTCACGTAAGCAGTCAATAGTAAAGCTTGAAGACATGTTTTCCTTCTCTAACACCCACTTACTTGCTTCCTTCCTTCAACTATATCTCGTCTGAAACTAAGCCTGAAGGTTCTTTGGAAAAGGATTTGTCACTGTAAGTCACCCAGGCTCTGCTTTGGCTGGCTACATGCTGCTTTAGAATAAATGGCAATAATTAATAAGTAATTCATTTTGCATGTCAGTGGTGTTCATTACAGTAAATGTATTTGTCCTCAAACGATACCCCTACAAAGTGCTCATTCAAACTGGCAGATCTCTTGCATGTGTTAAGGACTGGAAATATATTAAATTTGACACAGATTCTTCATTCTGATAATACTGATTGACAGTGGGTTTTTGAAACAAGGTCAAGGCTAAATGCTGGACTACTTGACTCACTTTGGGTTTAATATAGGCGAGAGTAATTGATGTCAATGAAGCTTCAGCTCCAGCCTTAGTCTTCCACCAGAATCCTTCTCTTTAGACTGTGAGTGGGGGGATATTTACAGTCTGAACTAAGCTTTTGCCATCATGCAAGTCAGCATAACACAGTGCCCATTGCTGAAAGAGTCATTCCACCTTTCCAAGTGCCTTCAATTTCTCATTTTTACCACTGTATCTTGTCATTGATGGAAACATTTGTGTGACTGTACATCGAGCCACATCAGGGACTCACCTAAATTAAATCCCATCAGTATTTTTCTGATATGGTTCACTGTCTGGTCCCACAAACTCTTATATAGGCACAAAAGAAAGTGCCATGTGGGCTCATAAAATACGTGGCCAAGGGCAGCAGACAGGACTTGAGTAGTAGTGCTTGATAATGCTTCTTTAAAGGGTGCCTGAAACTAAGGCCTGATTCTACTCTGATTATGTCTCCGGGACAAAGCTCCCTTTGATTTCTGTAGGATTGTGTCCAAGAGAGGCCTGGTGGCCCCGGTCCTTGACGGTTCCTTTGAGAAGCAGATAAGGTGTTGAATAAATAGGGCAATGTGTTACTGTACACAGGTTTATCCTAAATAGTTCATAAAGCTGTTAGCTTTTTATTGAATTCATGGCTATCTGTATCTGCTTGTCTGGCCTTAGAATGAGAGACAGATTAGACTGGACTTGACTCTGGAAGATAGAAGACAATGGTGTTAAAAAAAAAAAAAGGCAGAAAAGCAGGTGTTGGTTGGAGCTTCCACCTCTCGCTTGGAAATACCATAAGTTAGACTTCTGTCATGATGTTGGTCAGGTTTTTTCCACTGCTATGTCTCTCTTCCATTCTCTCAGAGCTGGAAAGGAGACGAAAATCCCGCCCTTCTACCTGTGATTCTGAATCAGCTCTCCTAACCCTTGGCTATGTGCCCAGCAAAACCCCAGAGCCAAATTCCCTGTCAAAGCCAAGCATCCTGTGGCTTGTCTCTATTATCTAAGTGAGGATGTGCAAGTCCAGAAGAGGATGGGAAGGGAGAAGTGCCTGGTCCAATGCAAACAGGGATTTCCTCTTATATACTAATGTTTTAATAATGGTTTGAGAGAGAGGGATTTGTAAAGATGTTTGAATTCAGTCTGTGTGCAGGAACAAAAACTGAGCCCGTTGCAATTGTATTTGTAACTGTTTAAATATCAAATAAATATACCCAATTTCATCTGCACAATTTAGAAGCACATTCAAACCTGTCCTCGGAGGAGGTCACTGCAGCTCCCACCAAAACCTTGAGACTGTAGTGCCACCTGCAGTGTTGTCATCCCTGTCCTCGTGGGACAGGGGCCAGCAGCTCAGCAGGGTCATGATCTACCGCATCCTACCTCGGGTGCCGAGAGGCCAAGAGTGAGTACTGCATGGTGCCCTACAAGCGTGTCCCTCAGTGACCTAGAGTAGAAGTGGTTTTGTCCTGGTTTTAAGGCTTTTCCTAGCTGAAGATGAGTAGGCAGACTCTGCTTTACAACTTTGAATTTCCTAGCTTTCTTCACCTCATGCTTCACAAAATACCTGACGCCTATATCAATAGCATAATGATGCGCGGCCTGTTGCAGCTTATTTCTGTAATGTGCTTGCTTTTTATTTGCTTGGTGTGGCTAATGGGAGAACTTACGTAAAGCGATTTCAGGTTTATTGCTTACATCAATCACTGGAGAAGCTATCAACAGATGCTTGCATCACCCACCCATTACATCCGCAGTGGTTAATACAACGCAGGGCAACAACGTGACTCCCCCATCCCCAAACTTCTTCTTCAGTTCTACTTCCATATAAATATTTTTAATTGCAGAGTGAGGTGAAATTCCTCACTCTGGGCCTGTACCAGCACTTCTAAATGCCGCTACGCTACTTCTGCAGTGACTGATCTGAAGAATGCCCACTCTGTTACCTGTACCTGAGGGAGACCCTCGTGTTGTCAGAAAGTGAGGGGACAATGCTGTCACAAGACAGACTGGAGAGGTCTGACTTACTGTGTCTACTCACTTTGCCAGAGCGTAAATGACACCACAAGATAACACAACAAAATACCAGACCTGATATACATACATTTGGGTTTTTTTTAATCACACTCAATTGCGAACACTCATTTAGTCTTATTAAGAGTTTTATTAGCTCTAAAAATAGGTTCTTAAATATTTTCCAAGGTTGACTAAAATATGAAAAACAATTAGATAATCAGCGTTTAAAATAAATGACAGTGTTATAACCGAGACCCATTCAGCAGAATAACGTTTATGAAGAATGACAGCATACAGGGAATTGTACAGCCTCAACAAATCCACAGACAGTATTTTTCTGATTGCTTCCAGACTGACCGGTTGCAAAGTCCAACAGAATTCCTACCACCAAGCCCACTGCAAAAGAGTGGAACCCGGTCTTCGGGTGAGGAAGCTGCGAGGTTTTTACAGAAAATAAAGAACTGGTCTACTGGTGTACCCACTTTTTGTATACTTTCTCATCATTAAATGAAAACTTTCATAAATAGCCTTGCATAAATAATAATCTCAAAAGTTTTAAAAAGTTCACACTGTCAGTTGGACCTGACTAAACATTCTCTGGTCTCTCACTGCTTAAACTGTTTCGGCAATTATTCTGGAATAGAAGAATCCTTAATGTCTCTTATTGCAAGAGCTGATCATGTGTTTTTGGTAAGAGTTGAGCTGCAGAGGAAGACTTGGCAGTTAAGTGAAATGCATGTTACGGCTGACGCCGTATCTTTTTATTGGAATAACTGAAAAGATTAAGCTGTAGTGCAGGTAGGGCTTGAGTCATGCTTTTATCGTTGTATCTGTTGGCCTGATATGAACTGTATTACTGAAAACAGTAGCTCAAGACGATTCTGTACTTTGTTTATCTACAACCAAGCTCAGCCAAATATCAGCTAGCCTAGCGAAAAAAAATGTAGTTGAAGGCTGTGTATGTATAGGTGCTGCTAATTACTTTCAATGACTGTCAAATGAACAGCGATACTAATATATTTCTTAATATGCCTTTAAACAAAGCACTCTTATCTATGCATAAGAAAAAGCACTACGCAGAGCAGAGTTAATATAATATGTTAATCTATATTTTGACTTAGTTTGTTCTTCTTTTTAAAAAAGAAGTGGTTTATCACCCCTTTTTGTTGCCAAAAGGAACTGCAGTGCTTCCCAAAAGCTCGCGCCCTGGGATATCCCGGTGTCGGTGGCGGGAGTACCGACACCTCTTTTCCTCCGTAGTTTTTAAGCGACCGGCAGCTTTCGCCTCGCTGACTTTCTGCCTGTAAAGGGGCCGAGCGTATTTGTAAGTGACAGCCCCTGTAACCCCCCGCCCGACCCTGCGCTGCGGGGAGCCTGTTAGGGAGACCACCGCTTTGCCCGCCGCAGCCCGC
>Ga0065711_1035880_pt1 | contig 21717 bp, 13 predicted proteins | sample Hoacrofraction12_FD_59098 | JGI IMG/M metagenome (GOLD analysis project Ga0065711, IMG submission 59098) | Hoatzin crop microbial communities from Cojedes, Venezuela - Epithelial fraction 12 v2 (version 2) | ecosystem: Host-associated > Birds > Digestive system > Esophagus > Crop | place... | reverse complement strand
TGTAACAGTTATATTGTTAGATCACTATGCATGCAGAAATACAAGTTACAATACTAAAGACTACTAAAAACTAGAGAATATTAAGGCCTTTTTGTTGTAGTTTCACATTTCTTACAATCCTCTCTATCATGGCGTAGTAAGGATTAATATTTGCTTTTGTGGAAACCAAAAGTTAAAGACACTTAGAGCTACCATTTGGGTATAACCAGTTTGCTTAAAAAGATTATATATTGTAAGTTGTTTTAAAATTTTAAGCATATATTAGAACGTAAGCCTACAAACTAAACTAGGTCCACCAGAGAAAATTATGTCTAAGCAAGAAGATACACACACTAACATTCACTCAGATCTTAGGAATGTATGTTTGCTAGCTAGTTCATCCTGTATTTCAAAAGAATCTACCATCGGTGTTAGGAAACAAACAAAAGTACAAATGAAACAGCATCAAAAAAACCTACAAAAATAATTGCAAATTCCAACTCTATTGCTACAAGAACTTTTCAGGTGCAGCATTGCTAACTCTGTGTCACAGCTGCATCCTAGCAAAGGCTAGGTGGGACGGGAAATGTTTCTTGCAACAACAGCAGCCTAGAGGCTTTTGTTTGGTTATAAAGTAAAGCCCTTGATCATTATTACTTAAAGCAAAATTTTAAAAGTGTAAAATGGATTATTTTTGTAGTATAAAATGGCTTATTTTGTAGTTTCCTGTAATAGCTTACCATTGCAATAATTTATTGAAATTATAAAAATGGTGTCTAGATAATTTTCGCTGTAGCGTTCTCTTAAATATTATTGACTCAACACACACATGTAGTTTCTTCATAAGTGTCTTACTAAAACCTTTTTTTCTTAATCCTGCCTACTGCAGAAAAACAGCTCCATAGCTAGTTCCTTCTAAGAAAAAAAAAAAAAAAGACATTTTTATTCGACCCTTCACAAATGTATTGGATTTTTTTTTCACCTGTACAAAGTAAGTGAAGTGATAAAATAAATAGTTACATAAATAAACAAATGGTTGTTTCTACATAAATGGTGAAAATACTGCAACTGAAATATTGGATTGTATCCATTCCGTGTCACGAACTTTGAAAGGGAAGAACTGTCCCCCAGTCAATATTCAGCAGATATGACAGCTAAAGTTAAGCAGCAGAGTGCTTAAATTAGATTACAACTACAGGAATACTAGTAGATTCGAAATGAGGGCTTTGTCTTCCTCACAAAAACTCCTGCATAACTGAGAGTTACATAGTTCTTTTCACTCGCATTCATCAATCTTTAAAAACAAAAACAGTTTATACCATGTTTGCTATTTCTATGACGACATTTGAAACGTGCTTTGGGATTCCCAGCCACTACTAGAGTTTAATGCAACTACTACTTTTAAGTCCAAATAACAGCAAAATGTAGAACAGATTAAGAAAAAATGAATACAAAAATAAATATAACTACAGCTTTATTTTGCTCAGAGAGAGGGCTGGAAATATGAGGCAGAGAGCCTTTTCTTCAGGCTTTGTTTATCTGGGTATTAATGAGCATGTGTTCTGTCCGCTCAGACGTGCCGGGAACACTTTCTTTCACATTGTGCAGTCAAGAAGGGAACTACTGAAGAAGAAATTGAGGATTAATCAGTGTGTTAATTGAGGTTATCTAGATCGTGATAGATGGGGACAACATATTAAGCAAGTTACTATGGCAGCCAAACTCATCTGTTAAAACTAAAATTAATGGATAAACAAACTTCAGTTCACTTTCTCATTGATTTTTATCCAGCTGCAGTGGGCTATAAAAGAGCTATCAGGGAAAGCAATCCATTAGCTGTCAGCTCCGAATGCCTTAAGAAGCAATTGCTAATCCTCCAATGATATCTCACTAAATCCTAATCTCTACAAATTGTTCTTGGAAGAAGCATTAAACTAGTCATCAGATCAGGTCCTTAATGCTTCTTAGAATTATTCAACCTGTAACCCATTAAAGATCATGCAAAGTACTAAAACTTTAAAATCAAGTTAAAATAAATCAGATGGATATTGTCACCAGCAGGTCTACTCCTTCCTGTGTTTTGTATGCCGTGGCAAAAAAACAACACGAGAAAATGGACCATTATAACAACAAAAAAAACCCCCAACTTCTTAAGATACATAAAAATTACGAGACTACTGTTGTGTTGCAATTTTGCTTCACAATATGATCTCCTATTATAAAAGGGTATAAAACACTTTTATTAAGTGGTGGAGATGATAGATTCATTAAAATTTCAGTGCTTGTATCATTCCAGATAAACAGTAAAATAAAAAGACATTATTTTTCTCACCCTGTTAAAATCTAGATTGTCTCACCTAGAATTATATGAGATGCAACCACTAAAATGGGTATGGCTAAACCAGTACGAAGTTGATATAAATTAATAAGGTTCTAAGACTAACTTAGCATTTTAAGAAAGGAGAAAACAGCGATGGAGCTTGAAAAAATATGGAATAGGGATATTAATTTCATGGAATAACTGTAAAAACAGTAATATCTCCCTCATATGATGTTAAAGGAAACCATTCTTTTTGCTTCCCAGTGCTACAGAAGTAGTTCACTTGAAGACTTTCAATTACAGTTCTGGTGAGAGCAAAGAGGTAAAAATTACTGATCACAGATAACGATCTAAAAAACTCAAAGTTCTTCAACTGGGACAAACACAAGCTATGATGCTTAAGCAGAGATGATCAACCACAAAGAAAAAAAACCCAAAACAGAAAAAAAGGATGCCAAAGTAATGCCAAGGGCATCATCCATCCTACCTACACACCTCAGAGAGAACAACAAACATAGGGTCATATTAGACATCAGAAAAACTTTGCAAAGGTAATGATTGTGAAACACGAGAATAAAACTGTCTTTGTGGAAGCTCAAAGACTGGGAAATAGCATTACAAACCCTCAGATTGCACCTGGTCCTGCCCTAAAGAGGCAACTGTGAGAAGAACAGGGAAGGGACAAGTTAGCGGGTTCTGCTTTTGTGATTGCATGAATTCACAAATACTGATCTCCAAAACAGAACAGGACAAATATAAAAAAAAAAAAAAACCCAAACAACCAAACCACCACACACACGCACACTAGAAAACTTATAAATATTTTGGTAAAAAAATGGCAGTGGTATAACTCAAGTGAATCAATGAGGTTAGAGAATATGAGCAGAAAAGCTGGAGGCCACACACTGCTGTATAAAGTGCATACCATGAAATTGCAGGCTTTACGTCAGAGCAACTCTGAAAATAATATTTTTAGCCTATACGAAGCAACTGAATATAAAGGTTACACAGTAAAATAATACAAATGGGCATAGAAATTGGTTGACAAAAATAACTTTTCAACAGGCAAAAGATAATAGACGCACACTTTTCAAATCAGATAAACATATTACTAGTATTCTACATTTTCAGAGACCATTTGGGGCTGATTGTTAAAGATGTTTTGAAATGAGTATACTAAAGCTTACAATGTCACAGAACACTTCACAAATCTGAAACTACAGTTTTTGTTTAAATGTGTCTACTGTTTGGTGAAATACATCAACAAGTAAAGACATGCCAATGTTTCCAAGGTAAGGAAACTTAACTCCAGATAACATTTTTAACAGCTATGATTGCTGTTGAATAGCTGGGGCTAGATGTAATAGGAATTACTGTTTCTTCAGAACTTTTTCACAGATTAGGACATTTGTTTAAACAGCTAATCCTGTACTTTCTATGCTACCATTTTAACATTGTTCTAACTCATGACCTTACATGTAAAGGGACTGTTTTACTTGACAGATAATTATGTTGAGTTCTACAAAACTACTGTTTAGGCTGCACATGACTCGTGGTGATACGTTTTAATTGCATGACCAAGAAAAGCAGTTAAGTACAGGACGAAACAGAGCTTAGCTGAATCCTCTCACTGATGTACAGCAGAAGTTTTACTGCGTGTGACCTCTGAAAAAACAAATGCCTTCTTACACATTAGGGCATGTTAGACATCTGAAAATAAAAATGGATCCCACTGTCATATTAAACAGAATATGGTGCTACCTAATACACAATAAAATCTTCTATTTTTAATATTCTGTATTGTGCTTTTAAATAACATATTGTTGTATCTTCTTCTAAATGTTGAGGAATGTAAAGAAAACGTACAAGGCTTTTTCTTTCAAAATGATGTTATTCTTTACTCAATTACCTGCTCAGGAAAAAAATTAAGCCATGATGAATTTATCGATCTAACTAAACCTTTGTTAGTACCATGTCTAAGGAATAAAGACAACCTATTGTATTTCTTAAAGTTCTTTTCTTAGCACATTGAAATACTCACTTAAATTATAATTTTTGGAAAATGGCAAGAACATTCAATGCAGAAGCAGAAAGTGTCAACAAGGTGTTAAATTATAAAAAGAAATACTCTGAGAAGTGTAAATTATTCCTTGCGAAGCAGAAAAGAATCATAAAGCTCAGAAAACCTATTTTTAAGTGGAAAATGGATCCCTTTTAAAATGATGGAACAGCATTTTTTAAGACATCTGTCATTCGGAACATCCCCTCCACACAAATTTAATATTATAGTACAATTTTACAGTGCCAGAAAATTATCTAAATTGAAAAAGTCATTAAAAGTCATTAAAAATATTAGCTGGATAACCATTAAAATAATATAACCTTTTTATCTATTGAAGTTAGAGACATACACCCACAAACACAAATTTCCAAAGTAAACATGTAGCAGAGCATATATCCAAAAAAGTTGCATATAACCAAGCAGCAGTTACAGGTGAATTAAGGCAGAAACTGCCCCATAAACTGAGGAGAGGACAGAATGATTTAGCCTACTATCTCAGTGATGTGTTTGGTCCTCAGAAGACAAATATGGTGGCTGTAAATGCAATCTATTGTAATGGAAAGGAAGTGCAGAAGTGGCAAAACACGGGAAGCCATAGCAAAGCATCCTTGGCATTCTCTCCAAATGAGGATCTTGTCTTCTGCAGGAAGAAATCAACAGGCAACTGATCCTTCATCAGACTGCTCTGACTGCTGCTCAGTCAACAAATCGTCACGTAATTGGAATTACAGCTCTCAGATGTCAGGCAGAGAGATGTAAAACAACCCCAGAAGTATCCACAGCCACCTGTGAACTGGCAGGGAACATGAAGGGTAAGGACTTGCTCACTGGAAAGGCCAACTGCATGAATCCATCTGCTTGAGCACTATGCAATGCTTCGGAAAATGTTCATATCAAGAACGTAATTTAAGAGATCACAACACAGAACTTGGAAGACAGAGCTATACTGCTATAAGCAAACATAAATTTCTGGGGGTCATTCTCAGATGTTTTATCCCCATGTGTAAACAGAAAATACACTCTCAACACGTAAAGATAACACAAAAATTATTCCTCACTTAAATGCAACTCTGGCAGAGACTTGAACATAGTTAAAGCTGAGAAAAAGCCTTCAAACTCTTCCTTGTGAAATAAGGTAAGGAAAGGCTCAGAGGAGAGTGGATGACTTGACAACTTCCTACCTGACTGGATACAAACAAGTACAGAAAATTCTACCCCACTGTGGCCACCTGAAAGATCACAGAACATGGTAAACAGAAAAATGTGATTGCATTCTTTTAGTCAATTATTTTGCTGTTTCTAGCAGCAAATCTTCATCACGTTAAACAGCTGCTTCTTGGAACAGCAAGAAAAGGATAGCAGGCACTCAGTTTTGACTCAGTTCTCACAGAAAAACAGAAGCTGATTCAAAACATGATGAGAGTATGATGCAGCTCAGATATGACAGCAAAGGGGGATGACAAGCAAGACAACAGCCATTACAAATAATAGGCAAAGGTTTTCAAAAGACTTGGGAAGCTGGAAAAAAAGAAAAAGGAAGGAAATTAAATGCAAGGGGGAAAGCCTAAGAATATAAGATATAAGAACTTCAAATAATATTGTGATCTAATCCAGGAAGGTATGAAATTCTTCCTCTCCCTGAGAGAGAGAGAACTCAGCAGGGGAAGACAGTAAGTTAAATGACAAAACAGCCTTTCAAAAATAAAATCTAGCCTGAGCAAATTATTCAGGAAACCAAGAAAATTTTAAAAGCTATTAGGTAAAGGCAATAAATAAGGCATTTAAGTGTATCAGTCACAGGAAGACTATGAACGAATCAGGTGTTCCACTAAAAGATCAGGCATCAATTATGGATATTGCAGATAAAATACATTACTTCTGTGCATTGATCCTTACCACAGAATATGATGGTGTTCTGAAGAAACACCTCCTACAAACTTTGTATTTCCAGTAGAAACCACTTATATAGAAAATGAAGCACTTGCATAAAAGAAGCATCAGGGAAGGTTCTAGAAGATGACTTTCTAAAGCTCATTGCAAATTTCAGAGCATTTGCCAAAAAATAAAATATATTCCAATAAAAAAACAAAATCAGATCAAACAAGTCATCACAAAAAAAGAGATCAAACTACATCCTTGACCCTCACAAAAAAAAGTGGGCCAAGATATTCCAAATATTTCTCTCTCCAAAGACTTTCAGGAGGGTTTTGTAGACTAGTAAAGACCAATAAGAATAATTCTCAAAATTAAGCAAGTTTTGAATACAGAAGAGTTATTCTCTGCTTAACTGGAAGCAAGTATCGAATTTATATTTTGCTGTTGCCTACATCAGTATTTTTGACGCTAATACAGCAAGCGGGACAGAAATGGAAATTGAGGTGAGACAAACAGTACAGGGCAAGAAATAAGCAAGACACAACTCCACCACTGGATTTCCATAGTAAAATTACACAAGACACTCTGAATTTAGAATTCTTTTCTTATTAGGTAGAATTTTAAAAGACATGGCTGCCCTTCAAGATACATTTTTTGAAAACTAGCACTTTGGATGAAATACTGCTAAATGGAAAATAAGTATGTTCTGAGCACCATTACGGTGAACACGATCTTTTCGGGCCTGATTCTGTGTTCACTGAGACTCATGACAGCTTTTCAACAAGGTGCAGGGGTGGTGGAGCATCGCGCGTTCAGGTGATGAAGATGACAATGAAACGTTCATGTCGCTCAGGGGTGTGGAGCTAGCATGGACAAAACAACAAGTTCAACGGGCTAGGAAATCTCTCTGTTGGGGAATTTGAAAAGATCCACTGAAACGGCCCATGATGTGTGGAATTCTTTCTCCAGCTCGTGTTACTACTTTCCCTTCGGTAGTGCTACCCATCCCGAAAGAATCCCTGGGAGAAATCCTACAGGATCCTGCTGGAGACTGCATCAGGAATGGATGCCAGACTGTATCGCCTGATTGTGGGCACAGCACATCATCCTGGGGCAAATTCCTTCCTAGCTCTTCAACAATTCACCTACTGGCAGGAGTTTTATCATAATAAATCAGGCCTATGAGAAAGCATGCAAAATCTTCATGATACATACAATTCCACCAACTTTCCTGATCTCCTGAGCTTCTAAATCTGTTTTTCTCCATCCCTCTGAGCACAAGACCTCTGCTGCTACCTCTACTGTCCTGTCCTCTCCCAGTATTTCTGCAAAGCTTAACTGAACAGCAACATAGCCAGAATAAGTGCAGAAGACTGAAAACAGCATTCACGATTTCACTGTGTCAGTAAAGCATAGGTAGCATAGCATGTATCAAAAAAAATGAAATGAGGAAAGCCAGCTTCTGTTAGGTTTATCGTGTAAAAGTCCTCCATATAATGCATCACTTGGGAATAACTATTACGTGTTCCTATTTAAAAGATTCTACAAAACCCATCAATTAAATTTCTATATAGAAGTTACAGTCTATGCTTCGAGAAGCAAATATAGCAGAATACATTAGAATTCATGCCTAATGCAAGACAAAGCCCAAAACTACCATTAATTTTTTAAATGTGCAGTACCAAGTCCTCCTTGGTTCATGTCTTGATTTCATATAAAAACTCCAAATATACCATGTAATTTTTTTTTTTTATTTTAGGTGTGTTTACAAAATCATCTAAAAATCACACTTTCTGTGATGCATTTCACAGTGACTATGCATAGTAGTTATACAGCCAACTGCTTGTCTCTGTGAGAAGTCGGTCATCTGGTAGAGTTTCACATGGTTTACAGAAAAAGTACCTGGGACTTTGGAGAACTCTGTTTGTTGGGTTTTTTTCTCCTTCTGAACTGTTTAATAAACAGTTTGAGACTTCTACCTTTTGTAATGTAAATCCTCTAGCAATGACCTTGAAACCTCTGGAAGTTCAGTTCTTGTAGAACTGTTTCAACCTGAAGCTGCTAAACTGTAATGACGTTGCTTTCTGAAGAAGAGACACTTGTTGAAACTCTAACCACCCACACCTCTTTCATGCAGCTCACAAAAAAATACTAGATGCAAGCAGGACCGTTTGAGATACCAGGAGCCTACCTACATTAGCCATTTGTTTCATACTAGAGTAAATATTGGGTCAAAACAGTCACTGAGGAGGTCTTTGATTCTCCAGAATTACTGCAGTGGATGTTTAGATTATGAATGCTGTCTTCACTTACAAAATGGGTAAATCTTACCTTACTTCAACAATTTCTCTCACAAATTTAACTTTTTATTTTTTACATACTCTTTTTAAGACCTGAAGTTTACAGTGCAGCTTTCTGTACAAATGACAAATGTCATTACAAAGCTCTACTTGCAGATCCCCAAGAAAATTCCAAGGCAATCAACCACTTCAAACTGAGATCCCCACAAAAATAATTTAGTTTCTCCTAATGCTTATCCGACTTCCAACTGAGCATCTCGCCACATGATGGTGGGATGAAATATGAAATATGTGGAAAGGAAGGGGGCATACCACTTGGAAAGATTTAACTTTATGTTATTTTTAAAGCAAAACCACCCGAAACGGCAAACTTTTTAGTGCTTTGATGTTCATGTAATGAGATTATGATATAAGTGTTACAAATCAAGATTGACAGAACCACTGAGAGTCGTGCAGAATATAAAAACACTGTCAAAAACCTTCTACTCAGGTGGTAGCCCACCGTTCAGTAAAATGGGTGTTCCAGTTGCACATGACTGTGCCAGACAGAGAGCTGGTATGTGTCCCACATCAGGCCGCAGGCAGAGCTTCCACCGACTTCAGCAGTAACAAAGATCCACAGGCTTAATCCACTACCATTAAAATTAACACAGCTTTAGTACTACTTCAGCAGGGACAGGATCAGTCCCCAGACAGACTACTACCTTTAGTCAACCCTATGATTGCCTGGGGAAAATGCATCCCACCTTCGGTGGTGCACACCACATACTCCAGTCGTAAATACGATGTCGAGCCCAAGCTGGTTGTTAATAATACAGATCCATTCATTTATTACTCCTCCTTGTTTTCAATCCATTTCATTATCCTATTTGCAACCAAAATACTCCCAGCTCTCCATTCCAAACAGCAGATTATGCCACTTAATAGCAATTAAATGTCCTAAAGGCATTAAAAAGGCTATTACCAAAACATATTTTCAAGCACTGGTATAAATCATTTCATATAGGCTTTGAAATTCAAAACAAGTGAGCCTTGGATATGAATGTCTGTCTCGGGGTCATATGTCTAGGTGTTAATGCAATATTAATCTTCAGTAATAACTAATGAGACTCAAACTTTCTCCAAACTACTAAGTCTGAATATATGAGAATTTTAAGCTGATAAACAGTTTCTTACCCACCTTTATTAAGCTTCTCTAACACTGACATTGTTTTTAAACCCCAAACCCAACAGCAGGATAAATAAGCAAATAGGACAACACTTAGCAAGCTTTACACTTACCTATTTACACTTCAAAGCTAAGCATATCAGTTCAAGTTACAAAAAACATTTTCAGTTAATTAGTTAATAAAAAAAAAAACTTTGTTGATGTTAGAATCCTGTTATTGGAAGGAGGTTGAAAAGTGAAAGGGAAATCAGTTACATCACCTCACCAGAGACACAGAAAAAGCATTTGCCAATTTTTCTCCAATTGTATCAATCAATCTACCAGAATACCTCTCCTGCAAACCTCATCTCATTCTCCATCCGAGATCCCCTCTAACAAATACATTACTATTCTTAGAACAGATTTCTTTTTTTTCTTAGAGATCGGCATAGCTACATTTAATAAAAGTCAACTATGAGCAAATGCAGAACAACAGACTAGGCTAAGCAGGTCACTCCTTTGTAACTGTTTATTTTAAATGTTAGCTAGAGCCCACTTATTCACACTTATCTCATTGGGTTTGGATTTGGCTAAGGATCCCACCTACTCGGAGAGCATCTTGACTCTATCTATAGAAGACTACACCATACTGAAAGTGTTTCTTCCTTTTGATGTGAGATACGGCAACAATAACACCTCAGTTCTAAAATATAACAAGACAGCAATATAAAACATAGTAGTTACTAAAATTTCTGGTGACAACTGACTGTAAAGTTCAGCTAAAAAGATGTAAATGGGATTGTCATAACGGCAGGTTTTGCCCTAATGAGTGTCCCAAACTCAAATGTGACTGAACTCACTACAGGATAAAAATAAAGAACTCTGAACAAGAGTAATTGCTTGTTAGGGTGCCTCACGTACTGCCCTGGCCTGCTGTCAGATACACTCCTGTTATTCAGGGGCATATTTTGGCTATATTTGGAGAGATGCTTTTAAATAATCTAAAAAAAAATGAAAGCTTCCATCCCTTCCTCTTTAATACTAAAGTCTAATAGGTTTCACTCTCAGAGAATTATTGAAAATGATCACACACACAATCAATGGCACAATCACAGACATCGGATACTTAACGAAATTTAAAATAAGACTTGTTAAGTGTATCTCCTTATTATTTTTTGAACAGCCAATATATCACACCTCTCGCTTCTCGCTGTACCTCTTCACCATGTCCTTATCTCACAAATAAGAAAATCCGAGCTTCAGGAAAAGAAGCGACCACTCCTTGTCTCCTAACTTCAAGTAACCAAGAATCTATGGTCTGTTACTTTCCTTGAGGTTTGAACAACTTTGGGGGATAAACTGCAGACTAATAAGCAAGCTGAAATGATAAAAAGAAGTGATTCTATAGCAGTTGTTTATTATAAAGGCTCTGTCAAAGTCACCCTTTTTCTGGTGGAAGTGGAAAGTCAAGGCAATTTCATTCAGTCGCACCACCAAAGCGCAGAGCTCCGAAGGCGACAGCGCAGCACAGACGTTTATTCAAGCCTGAGCACTGTCTTCACAAAAGTATCTCCATCTATGCACTATGGGATATGCTTTTTCAGTGCCTAGTGGGAAAAGTTGTTTTATTCTGTAATGTAGGAAATCATTATACAAAGTGACTAACAAAGATATGAAATAATGTTAAATTTCTGATACTACGTTTGGGGTTTTGGGTTTGTTTGGGTTTTTTGCATCAACTTATTTTCCATAACTACTACTGAAATTGCATATGACATATATTTAATCTAATATCCTCCTATTTCCTTTATTTATGTGTTTTGGTTATCCCAATTTTCATTTATGCAGAGCTGAACCGCACTTAGCAGCTTTTAATTACCTTCTTGCCAATGCAGAGTTGGACCAAATTCTGGTGATAATTAGAAGAGCTTCATTATGTTTGGACTCTAAATTCTTTAACAAGCCTTAATTACTAGATCTCATGTAAAACATTCAGTCTGCTGTCTGCTGTGGTCTATCTTGCTTCTTGCAGTGATTCTTACAGAACTGCAGAGCAGCCTACAGAACCCACTGAATACTTGGTCACACCTGAGATGAGTTCCTCAGATTCTAATTCTATTTCTTTGTGCAAAACATAGTAAATTTATTTTTAAGTAGCACTTGTCAAGAAAAAGTCCAAGAGTCTACGCTGTCATATAGATTGCATTAACAAACAGGATTACAAACCTAAAAAAAATTAAGAGTGTTAGAATGTTAAGGGATAGTCGAAAAATAATCTCTAATTAAATAATTCAAATATAATGTATTTAATTAATTAGATATAATCTTACAGTGTCTTCTTAAAAGCATTTAAAAAAATTAGCTCCCTAATAAACCCACACTGCTTTTCAACAGCCAAAATTCTCACAGTATGCAAATAAAACATCTCACAAGAATTATTAATCTTTCTATCATCTAGCACACCTCATCCTTACTGTAGGACTCAACCCACAATAATCTCTTTACAGTAAGGACTTTTAGTGTAGGCCTGCCCAATATACTTCATTTTCTACCCACCAGCCAGGATCATTGTTAAAATCAGGGATAAATGTATATTAATTATTCTATTAATTATTATCAAACTTGAATAAATACCTGTTCATGTTTCCAAAATACACTCTGTAAACAAACCGGGCATGAGGAGCTCAGCAGTTCCTCAAGCTGTGCGTATTCTCATTTCTAGAGGCACCTTACAGCAGTGAGGCTGCGGCTGCCTACAAACCCCCCACATCTGCTAAGGTAACAGAGGGCAGCTTTTCAAATGTATGCAAACACAAGGTGTAATCAAGCCTTGTAGTGTACCAAATTACTGCAATTCAGCAGATGCAAGCAATCCCCTCAATCTCCTACAAAACAACAATTACAGTATGAGGCTCTTCTTTCTTCCCCTCTTGAACGTATCACACACTAACATTTCAGCTTCATACATTCAGATTAAATCCAGCCATCCAAGAACTAAAACCTGTAAGAATTCCCTATTGCAGGCAGATATTTCTAAAACCAATTTAAAATATTAAGTTACTATTCTTGCTTTTCATTTAGGACTAAGTAAGCCTCCGTAATGAATGTGCTCCAGATATGAGAATGTATTAGAAACGCTTCTTTCCCTCTGTGCTTTCGCAGAGAACAAGGCAGGAGAGTTAATGCTGACAGAGCCCAGGCAAAGGCTGTGTCTTCCCAGATCAGGCCAAATCGTGCTGAAGAGCTTCTTGTGCAGAAGCGCAGGACGGGTACAGCTCACCCAGTCATCTCCACTGCCCATCCACCACCCTTCTTCACTAAAGCAAGGCGACAGCAGTCACCAAGTGGCAAAGGTTCACTTTCCCTAGTACAAATGAGCCTTCGGACCCTAAGCCCTGTGACTCAAAGTATCCAGTGAATGTTTCATCTTCTGTGTTGTTTCTGTTATCAGTATGAGTGTCAAGGTCGTCACCTTCACAGCTCAGAAGGTAATCAGCTGAGGCAAAGGTGGAACCTCCTAGCAGAGCAGCTTTGGCAGGAAGAGAGCCTGGATGCACTATGAAAACCCGTTGCAGAAGTACATAGTCTGAGTAGCAGACTGCATCATTTCTACATTGTTTGGAGACAATCCGTGAATTTAAAAGTGTGTATGTTACAAACTCAGAACCACCACTTCTGAGTATTTTCACCTCTTAGATACTACAGCTTATGAATTGCTATAGTTTGCAATGTGTATTTTTCTAACATTTTTGATTGATGGAAACTAATTACAATCAACTTTATTACACTGCAATACAGTCTTATAAATAAGCAGCTGACTCCACGTAATGTATGGTATGCACTATTAACATGAATTATAAAGATTGATATCTAAAAGCAAAAGAAACCCAAACTGCTTAAGGAAAAAAATGTTGCTGTATGTACTTATGCATGCCATTTTGGCTTTTTAGTTATTAAAAAAAAAAAAAATATTAGAGGATTGAACTTTAAGGCTATGACTCTTATGTAGCTGGGCCAGATTTCAGGCTAAAGACTAATGTGGTTTAGCTACTTATGAAATAATTATGAAAGTACCTCTACCCTTCTAAACCAGGAGCACTGACAATCATCAGAATAATCCCCTCAGTTAAGTTCCTGAACCCACTGCCCACTGAACTGCAGCAGTGCAAAGTCTTCATATTTGATGCTGCTAAGTGGCAGGAAAATCACCGTACCATGTCAGTGCAGCTTATCTCTAGGTTTCAAAAAAAAACCCCTGCTTCTCTTTTGTAAAGACAGACTGAACAAGAAAATTCATTCCTCTGCACACAAAACTACTCTTGAAAAAAAACGCTAACAAAGCACACCCCTTGGGAAGACAATTAATACACTGGTTTTAGCAAGTACTACACAATCAATCCCAAGGCAAAATTTCTGGGATAGCTTAGTATTACTTTAGTGATAACCCTCTGACCATTGCAGTGTAATTCACCAGGGTGGAGAGGAAACAAAGATTCCCTACCTCTTATTTTTTAATATTCAACAGTATTACCGAGCCACTGAGCAGGCTACCTAGCTACCATTCTGAGCACACTATCGGAAACGCTATTTTATCGTGCATTAAACTGGGAGACATAAGTAAACATTGGCATTGCACAACGCAGCACGATTTTGCAGGTTAGTAACACTTTTTGACACAAGTTTTTTGTTTTTGTTAAAATCCTGATTACATTTAGAAGGAGCAGAGCAACTGCAGGCTAGATCGTACATTTTCCACCTTCCCTGCCAACCACGTTAGAAAAAAACCCTTGTCACTGCAGCAGAAACCAACCACCAAAGCCCTTCCAAGAGAATAACCTCATCTTATTTCAAATGCTTGCTTTTGACACGTTCTGACATCAGTAAGAATAATCAGATCTGGAAAAGAGGCTATTTACTATTAATACTAATTTAATGGTTTGCTGTTACACAGTGCTATAGCCCCTCTATCTGGTAACAACCAGCAATCAAGGCTCAGTTCCTGCTGAACTAGAATCTTTAACAGTAATGATGCTGTGAAATGAACAACGTGAAGATAATTTCATGATCTTGATTCAGAAAATAACTAAATCTTAAAATGCAACTTGCCATCACTAATGTTTTAGAAAACATTTTCTATCTACAAACTTTAGGAAAAAGTCAGTGTTGGCATGTGTCTAGCTGAGGAGGTAATACAGGGAAAAACTGTACAAAACCAGAAGTATTATTTTCTGGAATAATAATAGTAATGAAAAAAATAAAAATCAGGTAAGGAAATAATTTAAAAACGACGTGCAAAAAAATTCATGACCCACATGTCTTGTGACAGTCTACAGCTAAGCAACTACGGTTCCCCAGAACACAAAGATTTTACTACAGAACGTATTTCAGGCAAAGAATAAACAGGATAATGGTATCATTTTCATGGTAGTGCTGAACACTTACAAAAAAGAAGATGCACCAATGGAAACTCAGTTCTGATAAGCACATTTAAATAACGCAGACAATTTTTAAAAAGCAGCACTTTAAAGCTGATGTACATTTATTTACACAGGCAGGCATCTTTTGTCAGCATTCACACTGCAATCTAAGACACAGTAACAGATTAAATCACACAGATGTTCACATAAATTGACCCTGATTCCGCAGATGCATAACTCTACAAAAGAGCAAAGGCATCACTCCCACACCCTAAATTGGGCCTATAGGTTTGCAAAATCGGGCCATATTGCAATCTCCTTATAAAAACCAAAGACTCTACTTAATTCAGCATGACTTCGACATGGAATACCATCAGGAGATTTTTCCTCAATTCTTTCCTAACAAAGTTACAAAATGTCTCAGTGAAAGTTCTTTTCATTCAGGTTAAAATACTAATCCATTTTTCTGCAAAGAGCACCTACCACATCACAAATATATACGCATTGCATCTTCTCTATGAGCGTAACATACAAGTGGGGGGTGCGGATGGGACACAACTGTAGGGCCCTGAATTGCCAAGAGATTAATTCAAATTTTAAAAGGAAAAGAAAAGCCATAAAACCAAAAAGTAACTAACAAAAAGGAAGATGCGAAAGCAAAAAGAGATTTTGCAAGTTGTTGGGCTTATTTTACAGGGACTAAAGCAGGAATTTCTTCAGCTATTTCAGACCAAAGTTTCATTTTATCTGTTTACCCAGTTATATTTTTATTGGACACTGAGCCTCTCCCATTCTACCTGAGCTTTTCCCAAAGGTTTAATTCTTGCAGAAATACAAAAATCAAACTACTCTGAGGAAAAAACATACATCAATTTGGACTTAAAAATCAGCTGTTAAGCATTGTATGAAGTGAACTATCTTTGAAGCTGAAGAGTTTGTCTCCTACAGTCAGCAGTCATCAGAACTACACCGCAAAAAAAAGAAAAAAACTCAGAAGTATCTTGTAAAAAAGACCTGAAAGTCATTAAATCCTCCTATTCACATGCTACATGAGAAACACAGCTTTGGAAATGCAAAATACTGCCTTCAGAGGATGGAAAAGATGCAATACTGGAAGAATTGTGTAGGTTTTACTTATTTTATCTATATTTTTAAATATTACTAGAGTAATATTGAACATATTGTTAAAGTTTCAGAAACAAACATGTAAACAGCTAGCAAGAAGTGTTTAGTAAATGTATTTTTCCCTGTTATCACCAAATTTCACTTGGAAGAGTTGATCCAATTAGGTATTTCTTCTGTGAAAAGGACACTGAAATTTATAAATGCAATTGCTCTTTTAATTTTCCTCGTGGCTGCTTTATTCATTTTTCTCCTCTTGAATGCATTTTACCAAGGGGCCCCAGAAACCTGCGTAAAAACCCAGCCAAAAAGCACTTGTCTGCCTACTTGCATTTACTCTCTCTATGTGCTACCTCCAAGCCATCCGAACACTGCTGCTGTGTCTCGTCCTGGTCAGAAGTGTCCTCGCCTGGCAAGCCCGCCTGCTCAGCCCTCCTGGGGAGCTACTTTCCTTCACTGAAGATGTACTTCAACTCAGTGGAGTGGCTGGAGATGAGGTATGAAGGGGAAGGTGAAAGTATGAAAGCAGCCTTAAGAGCCATCCGCCCTGGAAATTTAGTTCTGATCAATGAGTAAACACAGCCCCAGTTTTGATGTGGAGCAGAGCCACCTTATTAAACACTTCTAACCCTCACCGTATCGATCCAAGAACTAAGTCCCTTAGAGTGAGAAACTATCTCCATAACACAAAGTATCTTCTTGTTTTTACTGTGTTTTGTCTACTTTTGTAATGAAAAAAAAATGCACCTATGCACCTAGTAACAGTGACAGCATATCCCTTCCACACAGGAGAACCAGAAAGAGACTTTCAAATTAAAAAAAGATGCACTTTAGCTCGGCATTCCGCCCAGCTAGCTACAATGAAGCCTCCAGGTTTCTCTTCTGAACTAGGCTGCAAGGACAAGCACCAGAACCCAAGTAGCTGTCTTGCTTAGCAAAGACTGGTCCTGAAGTCACCACAGGCTTTGAGGTCCTGACTCTCCTCAAAAACAGGCACTGTGCAAATGCACAGAGACCTGCTTGTTTTGCACACACGCATGTGCACAGTTAGGACGGGAATACTGCAAACTTGTTCAAACCACAAAGAATCTCAAAAGGAATCACCAGGCTCGGAGACATCCAAAGGTCTCCGGGTTTTGTTTATTTATTTCTGTGTCTGACCAGGTAGCCCTACACGATTTCAGTAGGCATCTTTCCTTGTGCAGTTTGTTTCCAAACAAGTCAAGGGAGAAATCAGCAAAACCAAACACTAGTATGCTTTAGATACTTCCCGAAAGGCACATGAGCTACAGAATTTGAAGATAAAGTCAAAGCCAAATCCATACCAATCCGGGTATTTACTGGGCTTTGCAGGAGGTTTCAAAGCAATGAGTCAGATGATAAATGTACTGCAACACTAGACGCAATACTGTAGATAGAGACAGGTCTTTTGCTTTAATTTTTAATTTCCATTTTCTGTGGGTTTAGACAAACCACTGACATTACTTTAGCATAATACTTTGCAATGAATCAATACCTTAATTTAATAATGGTGTTCTGTTGTCAACATATAATATATCACATAATGTCCTTGTATAGACGCTAAAAAATATACCAAACAAAATGCAAGACTTTGCCTCTACCAGCGATCACAGGTTAAATCCATGTAATGAGAATCCTTACAGCCCCCAAACCCCAGGGTTAAAAGGCAGCACGGAGTAATTTCAGCCGTATCCCTTCCTCTCGTCATACCTGTGCGGCGAAAGCTCTCCTAGGTCATGGGATTCCAACAAACGCTTCAATAAAAGGAACACAGAAGAAATATATCTGAACAGAATCAATGCACATCCCACTTCCTTATGAACTCAGTGATAACTGCGCTAGTTCCCAACCATAAAGGGGATTATAAACGGAAAACGGAATTATGCCCAGTGTCATCCAGCTTTATGGAAACAGATGGAGAAAGCTAATATGAAAAATAAAATAAAATTACAAGTACTTCCACTTTAGTGGTGTGACTGCAATTCTGTATTTATTATTTTTATCTTGACAGTAGCCTTCCTGCTGACAAGTATTTAAGATGGGAAACACAAATCTAATCATGTCTGCGGTACATTGACTCATGTTATGTGAATAGAAAGTAAGTGGGAATGAGGAAGAAGCAAATGCTCTTAGAACTCCCAGTTGTTTGCTTCAGTATTTTTTCTTCCAATTCAACAGCTTTTGATGCATTACAAATTGATAAATCACCAACATTAATCTTAGTCAATGCTACAGGCATGTGCTTTACAGTCATGCGTGCTCCCCTCGATTTCAATGACAGCTCATGATCATAATGTGAAGTGTTCACAGATACGTGTCACTTGTTGGCAGAACGTTTCAGAGCTCTGGGAAGAGTAGGTCTGGTTTTACTACGGTTTGGCACCTCCCACAACACCCTCCAGTTGGTGAAAACCCCGCAGTTCCATATAAGTGTCATCCTTAATGTGAAAAAGATATTTGAGTCAGTGCAAAATAAAACAAACAGCTTTTACCAAAATGTCAGCCTTGGTAACAGTTCAGCTGCCAGATGCTTGTTACTTGAACCCATGCCGTGCGTAACAACAGAGAGAGATGTGACTAGGATAAACGACCGGACCAGAAAATCTTTAGCAGGAAATGAAAGTATACTCAGGCTGCAGTCTGGACTCATAAAAAAAGGTCGCAATTGGACTTCACAAGATACATTGATTAAGAGCTCTGTAACATCTCTTTCTTTGGTTACTATGCATTAGTTGAGCCCCACCTGCCTGACCTCGGTTCTCAGCATTAGCCTTTGGTCATCTGAACACAAGAGAAACCACAGCGCTATTTCATAGCTGAATTCACACAGGAATTCTTATAAGTACAGTATCTCAATTTAAAGATAATAACGCTACAGAGGAACCCAGAACACCATGAAAAATGCATACTGGAAAAATCAGGGCACGACTCTTTAGAAATGAAACCAATGGCTTGATAAAAATAAACCTCACTGGTGTGTTCCGGTCAGTTGGTTGATTTTTTCGGATCTACAGGCTGGACTATCCTTCTGAATCAATGACTGATTTTTATGTTGAGCAGGGGGTAAAGAGGTTCATGCTGAAAAGCCGTAGTCCGTGCACGATCATGAGAAACACATGCAGGCACAAGCCACAGAGCAAGATTTGATGAGTAAGTGGCTTTTGCTTAGTCAGAACCTGGAGGATCTTCATCGAGAACTTTCAAAACAGCTAACAGATAGCTGACTTTGAGTGAAACACAACCAGGAATTATTGTCATTATGCACACCCACAAAAAAAGTGAGAGATTTCACAACATCTCCTCAGACGAATACACACACAGAGGGAAGACTTTACCAACACTCACTTCAGGTGGGCAATCATCCAGCTTTCTGGAGAAATAACTCCCGATTTGCCTTCCATTTTCCTAAGTCATATTTTGAGCCCATTTTAACGTGCTATAACAATTAAATAACCCGCAAAGTGAGCCAGTATAAGTAAAGACAGCTGCTTCTTTTCTGAAACGCTATTAAACGCTAAATAACCTATGACTCCTGCCTACATATGTGCCTTGCCCAGCCCGAGGTTCGCACAAGGGCGTGCACTATTCTGAAAGCTGGGGCATCAGATTTGTCACATCAGATCTGTATTCACACGGTACAATGGGATACGTGATTCTCATTTCAATAGCAGCCGGAGCAACGGGCACAGAAGGAACACGCAGCTCAACCTGGGAAATGAGGATGAATTTGTTTTAAAAAATTCTCTTTCTTCCTAAGAGCTGTTGGCAGCAGATGCAGATACTTGCTTTGGAGTCACACCATGTCAGCAGTTCATGGCAGAAAGATGGCATGTCTTCTCCCTCTCCCCTCCAGTGGATACTGCAGCGTCAGAGAATTTCACATGTAGCCTCAGAGATGCTTACATGTACCAGGAACGTACAGCTGCAGGTTTTAAAAAAAATTTCCACATGCCCTACAAATTCAAATCCTTTTTTATGTAATCTATTTAATCTTCCATTAATGATAATCTCTGCTATCAATGTGCCCAAACAGGGTCAATTTCTGCTGGATTTGCACTTCTTGCATTTCATCCTATAACCCAGCCGTATTTAACGAGGGGAAACACCCTGCTGCAAAAGGTATTAGCAATCTCCCTAAAGCAATAATAGTTATGAGACTCTGCAGCTGCCAGGAACATTTCAAGATTGTGGGTTTTCTTCTTCCTTTGTGTGTCTTGCATGGAGGAGAGTCCTGCCAGCTGAACATTATTTATTAATAAGGATATTCTTGCCTTCTATACCTTGCAAGGAGACAGCACAGAGTAGCGGAAATTGCTGTGGATTTCTCTTGCATGCCCAGAAGACAGAAAGGGGAGACAGGCAGAGATTGCAAGGGAGCATTTAGACCCTGACAGATCCCACCCGGCAAGCCCAGGCAGCGTTTCAGACGCACATGGGTCACGGCAGCTTGAAATGCCATGTAACAGACCTGGTTCACACCAGGCTTGAAAACAGAGACACACAGGTTGAAAACCAGGCTCCCTTTGCTGTTTTGTTCTAAAAGTGCCCTTTACAGCTCCCTGCACCTCAGTGAAATGGGTAAATCTCACACGAGATTTTCCCTCTGGTAACATCTGACTTGCTCAGGCTGTACCTCCAGAGCAAGCAGGCTCAGACACACCTGTAAGGGATAGTTCTTTCTCAATTACCGTAGCAGACACCGGGGAACTGCCTTGTTTGCTCTGCTGATTTAGTGATAGTTCTATTCGTAATCATCCCCAGCCATCCGCCACCTGCACACCCACCCACACATACACGTCCAATTTGCTGTTCTTCTCCCGATTTTGTCAATTCACAAGATCAGCTCGCCCTCCATACACTCTCTGCCTCGGGGCTCATGAGCAAACAGATTTAATGGAGAAAATAAAGTTCAAATGACTTGCTAACAGAATCCTCCAGCGGATTAGGCACACGTTAGCATGCAGAAGGGGAGCTGTGAAAGCAATTCAGGTGGCAGCATTCAATCGAACCGACGTTCCTAGCAGAAGCAACTAAGGACACGCAGCTTCTCGTTTCCTATGCTGCATCCGAGAAAACGCAGATGACTATAATACAGGATAATTGAGCATTTCACTAAACAGCACCACGCAGAAGTTTCTCTGGCCCAGACTGCGTTTGTCCTAGATAACCTTTACGAGAAGCTGGAAGTTGATGCACCCAGACCAAATGAATTTCCAGATTCAGCCCGAATCCTCAGGCTCGTGCCTGGGCAGGGAGGGAAGAGCCAGCCATCGAGCATCGCCCGGGGAACCAGCCCCCTCCTCTGCTTCAAAACCAGCCGGCGGGGGCACAACGCGCCCCGCAGCTCCCGAGGACCGCTCTCCCCGCGGACGGGGGGGACGGGGGCACCAACTGTTCCTCTCGCTCAGACACCTCCCATCCCAGCATCTCCCAGACACCTTCCGCAGACCAGCGTGGAAGGGGAAAAGGGGGGG
>Ga0065711_1035879_pt1 | contig 21717 bp, 20 predicted proteins | sample Hoacrofraction12_FD_59098 | JGI IMG/M metagenome (GOLD analysis project Ga0065711, IMG submission 59098) | Hoatzin crop microbial communities from Cojedes, Venezuela - Epithelial fraction 12 v2 (version 2) | ecosystem: Host-associated > Birds > Digestive system > Esophagus > Crop | place... | reverse complement strand
AGGCCCGCGGGAAACGGCGGGGCGCGGGGCGGGCGCCTCAGCGGGAAACGAGGTGCGCCCCCCTCTCCTCCTCCCCCTCACCGCCTGTGCTCGCTGCCTTCCGCTTCTCCCATTGCTTTGTCTGTTTAACCTGAACTTTGTGAGGGGTTTCGAGAGGAGTGTGGGTTTGGGTTTGTTTTTTTTCTTCCCCTTATTGAAGTTTGGTGTATTAAGAGTTCAAACGAAAGAGAAATTCTGGATAATTCAGCTGGTTGCAGACTTGGCGGCCTACAGGGAGATATACTTGGGTGAGGATATCAATCCGTCGTGCAGCTGGCCTTCGATTAGGCTGATGAGTAGCACCTTCTAGAAATAAACATAAAGCAGAACTGTACTCGATACTCATTTACACAAATTGCTTTGGGAACCGGAAGGTGCGTGTGGGTAAGGAGAGGGAAAAGGAGAGAAAAATCCCGGAATGCGTGCCCCTTCAGCTCTGGCTAGTGCGGGTGATAAAGCAATGGCCATTCCTGCAGTGATGCCCTAAATTAAAACTGCTGTCAGTCACGTCCTTTGTTATCCTCAAGCCTTCAGGGCTTGGAATTGTGCCTCGGTGATTCTGTGTGCTGCTCTGTTCTCCGCTGCTTCTTGGTACCTCTTACCTGCCAGTACATCCTCCAGTTTGCTCATGCCGCAGAAGTTTACCTGCTTCCCCGCCTTGAGCCTCATTTTAATTAGCCTCAATTCATTTTTGTACCTTATTTTCTCATATCTTTTTTGTAGCTAACACTAGAACCTCTATTTTTCCTATTTCTTTTTATAGTTAATGTTGTTATTTTTTTAAAATCATGGTGTTTTTTTTTTTCGTTTTTGAACGTTGGATGGTTTTGTTTCCCTTTAAGAAAATCCTGATTTAGTCTTTAGGACTTGAAAACAAAACCAAGTAAAGATAATGCACATGTACAGTTCTTTTTTAAAGCCTGGGTAGAGGCTTCAGAAACACCACGTTTCCATGTGTTTTGGGAAATAGTGGCTGGATAAAGGAGAGACTTCTGTCAGTGGCTGCGGTAGGGAACAAGTTAGAAGTGAGTTATCAAGTCTGTCTAGTTAAAAAGCTAATTAATAATCTTGTAACCCAGTTTTGTAATCAGGGTGTCATATGGGGTACGAAAGGAGCTGAATTTGAGAGGATTTGGAGGGCTTAGCCCCTCATCTGAAGTCAGATTTTGGTGACTGCTTATGGAAAGCTTTAGCTTGTTTCTAGTAACCTTTTTTTTTAACATCTGTCTGGAGTAAGCAAAAGTCACAGGACTTCTTTCATATTCTATTACAGTTTGCTCTTTAAACTTAAACTTAAAAGCTTGTGTCTTTTAACAAGGAGGCCTTCTGCTTTCATGACTTTCCATGGGTTTTAAAGAAACTCAGCAGTGAGGCCTTCTGCTTTCATGACTTTCCATGGGTTTTAAAGAAACTCAGCAGTGTGAAAATGAGTATCTGTTCCTTCAAAGCAGTAACAAAAACTAGCTTCTGCTGTCATACCTACAGAACAGTAATTAATAACTGGATGAATGACAGATAATGCCATGTGTTTCTGAAGATGGTTGTATGTTGTTACCACATGTTTCCATTCTTATTTGCCCTGAACCAGGACGGCAAGACCCCGAGGGCAGGAACTTTTAAACACTTGAATGTCAGTGTAATAGATCCCAACGTAGAGAGGAAGGGTCTCTGGTAGTACTGTAGTGTGTTTAAGCAATGTTGATATAACTGCACTTGGAGATAGTTCTACTTCCTGTAACTGACAGCATTTCTGTACTGCATGCAAGCATGTACACCTTTGCCTAAGTGATGAGCACTATTAAATAATGAGCTGAATATATGAACAGAATAATGCAACATGTCAGTAGATTCCAGGGGTAGGAAGAACGTACCTTTCTGTTCAATATTTAAAAAGTATTTTCATACTTTCTCAAAGTTTGCATTTGAAGAACCACCTGCATCTGTCTCCCTTCAGAAACTGAACAGAGTGTAACACAGCCAATCCAGTGTTCCAAGACTGGATGATGTTTTTTCCTCTTTATTATCATTAAATACTTTTGGGTATATTACACATGAGACCCTATGGCTAACCTGCCATTTCATCCGTTTATAACACATACTGTTCTTTTGTCTCTGTTCCTTGGCTCCTCGTTTAGTGGGTCTGTACGAGGGGTTGAAGTTACTTTAACTACTATGCTATGGTTTTTTTAGAAGTAGTTCTGTATCTTCCCGATCTCTTCATACATGTTCTCCCTCTTCCTTGGTCCCTGTACCTTACCTCCTTTCCTGTATGGATTTCTAGATCTCAGATATGCTGCCATGTAGCTGCTGCAGTTAGAATCTCAGTCCTATTGAGTGCATATCTAACAGTTGTTATTTTAGGTCTTTGCTGTATTGTCAGATTCTGAACACACTTCACACAGCAATTCACAGCAAATGCTTTCTTTAAAAGCAATTGTGCAGCAGGCTAAGCCAAAAGGAGACTCTGCACACTTACAGTTGAACGAGTAGAAAGATTAGTTGCAAATCATGACAATACACAGGTGAATATGTCCTTAGTATATTTTCAATCTGTAAATGTCATAACAAGCTGACACACTTAGAAGTGCTTGCCCTCAGTCCAGAAGTAATCTTTGAACTTTTTTTGTTCTGTTTGTATTACTAACTAGGAATAGTCTTATTGATTTAATGAAAACTATTTTTCTAGGATGTCACGAAGATTAGGCAAGCTTACAGGGCATACTGATATTTGCTTACTTTTTGATGTCTGACCATTCCATTTTTGATACACAGGAACTACAGCAGGATGGAGAGCTACGTTTCTTGCCTTTGGATTCTTGGGATCATCTGAGAGAGTGTAACCCTCATCCACATTATCATTTTGACAAGGCATATCCGTTCTTCAGGAGAGGTTTTCTCTACAGTACACGTTGAACCTTGAACACTTAGACAGCACACCAGAAATGTAAGTTTATGTATTGATGAGAGTTAAGATCAAGTTTATGCAGAAAATTATTTCTTCTTACCTAGTACATTTGACAAGCTATCACTGCAAAAAGAATAATGAACATTTTACATTGGTGAGGAAAATATAAATATTGTGTTTAAAAAAAAAAAAATCCATCTGGGAATTGTTAGTGGTTACACTTCTAATGAGAGATTGCAGTATTGTTAAACATGAGGTAAACTTCTTTTGATCTTCTTGGTGCTTCAGGTTCTGGAGAAGCTGACTTCACCCATACTTTGAGGGAACAAGTACAGTTCAAGGACAGATCTTTAAGGACATTTTTGCCCATAAAGAGGAGATTTGGAGTATCTGAGTTCCTGTAGCCCCTTCTACTGTATTTATAAAAGGCCAAACTACAGTAGCTACCAAAATCTTCCATATGAAGAGACAAACTTTTTTGCCTGTGAAGTAAATAAGTATTTTTAGAATGGCACATGAACAGGCTTTGCTACAGTAATCGCCTATGTAATTTGTAGTGATGTGGTCTCCAAAAGATGAGACAGTTTACAGAGCCAGTCTTGGAACAGCCTAAGCTGATTTTTCTCTATGCTTTTTAGGGAAAAACAGAGATTAAAGGAAATTCCAAGTGAGCACTGAAATTAGAATTTATTCAGTGTACTTTTCTGAAGAAAAATGAGGGGACTTTTTTCTGTTTCAGCTCACCGAAACAAAAATTATATTTTGGATAGCACGGATTTAGCATACTGTCTCTAGCTTTCATAGGTTTTTTTCTGTATAGGTCTGCTTACAGTTATATTTGGGGGATGCTTGTTTCTACTTTAGACCACTGAAAATCCTTCATTTTGTGAAGGAAGGAACCATTTTCAGAACTTAGTGCTTTTCTTTTTTCTGTGAAGATATTAAGTCATGTTTTCAATGTCTCACCAGACTCCAAGACGTGTTAAAATGATGCTAAGGCCTTTTTATAGGGGTAATGTAGGTGGTGCTTTTGCCAGACTAAATCTCAGTTTACACAAAAACCCCTGTGTTTTGAACCTACTTAACCAAAACTTCTATATGGACAAGAGCAAATTTAGTATTCTTGGCGGGCTGTTTCTAACACAGGAAGACCATGAAATATGCCTACTTCTGCTGTATAAGCAAACTGTAAAAATTACAGTCTTTCTGGTTTATGATCTCTGCTTAGGGAGGGCCAGGAGTCTGTTGCTTTTGAAAAAATGCAAACTTGTAATGACTAATGCCCTAAAATTAATTGTGGGACTTCTTGAAAGTGACGCCAGGTTTATTTTTTAGATAGTGGAATTAGAGGTGGATGTACTTACTTTATTCCATTCAATTACATCTCTATCAATAATTCATCTGGAATAGATCTAATCTCTCTGGGCCTTTCAGCAACTTTTCATTGACTTACTATACCTGAGTACAAAAGGAACAAAAGACCCAACAATTCACTGTAACAATGAATTTAGTATTTCTTGGAACCTATTTAACTGTCCAGAGCGTGTTACCTTCCCTGTTTCTGGGCCCAACTTCACAGTAACTGGGAAGTCAAATCCCTTCATACGCACTTAATTCACCCCATTTTTTAATATTAAAATTCTCATATTCATTATATGCATGGAACATTAACGTGGGAAAAGCTGTAATCAGTTGGTTTCATCAAAATGTAAAAGATTTTTGTTGTAGGCAAAAATAGAAAAAATAATCGGTGTTTCTTCAGTTTATTTTAGTGCTCTTGCTCTGCTCAGATTGCCTAGATTATTGTCTTTCGGCTATATCCATGTATTGTATTTCAGTTGATAATAAATGGATACAGCATTGAGGATTTGGCATAGGTTCCTTAAAGTCTTTAAACCTCTAAATCCATATCCTTTTAGAAACTTAAAAATAGGTGTCACTTGTCTTTGGAAATACCCCTTTGAACAAAGGAGTATGCGAGTTCTTTTCGTTACCCAGTCTGAAAACTAATCTGTGTAACTTGTGGCAAGGAGCTTAGATAAACATTTTGTGCTAAACTTTAAGGCAGAATAAAAGAAGAATGGTAACGGTGTCATAGCTTGTGTTGGCTTTATGGATATGTACATGCAGAACACTTCTGGTTTTAGGTCTTTCCATGAGGACCTCTCCTTCTGTGAGGCTTTTTGTCCTGGAACTGTTAGAATTTGAGCCCCTGGCTTTTGCTTTTTTTTGACTGAGCTGTGGCTACTTGCTGTATATTGGGCATGTACCACTTGTTAAAGCAGGGGGGGAATCTCCTGAAGGAAGAGGATCATCAGAACGGGATAAGCTTGTGCTAAACAGGTGATAGAAGTTTGTTTGCTTTTGGTGTACAGATTTGGCTATGTAACCTAGGAAGCAACTACATCGCTGTAATAGATTGCAAGGTGTGGATATAGATTGTAATAGATTGCAAGGTAAGGCATATGGAAACTTGTGCTACTGGTTTTTAGAATATTGATAGATTATTGTGATGGGGAGAGGATGTGTTCTGGGAAGGTGGCTGAGACATGAAAGTACCAAATAAGATGAAACTGCTGAATGTGTTTGTTCTTTCACTAGCTCTGCTGGGAAGAAACCTCCATGCTTTCTGTGTATTCCCAGCAGACATTTTATTTTACTATAGCAGTGGTTTTCAGCATTTATTGATTGGTGACGCTCTTAATTGTCCAGCACTTCATTAGAACGCTTAGAACAACAGTGTAGCTTAATTTTCTCTGTCTTTGCTAGTCTGTGTTGATCTGAAAGTTAGACCCTTACAGTCAACAGATAGTCTTGAGCACCACTGTGCTATCATACATTAACTGAGACTTGAGGGTGAGGGGCATAACACTTATATTTATTTAAACTTGTTATCAACTGCAAACCTAGTGATTGCAAGCATTTAGATGTAGCATTTAATAGCTAAACTACTGTTATAAATGACTTAAAAAAAATCTTGTCTGAAATACCAAGTTCAGTGATACTTTTATCTTAACTTTGTTTTTACATTTTTCCCTGCATTCATTCATACTTCTCTTTCAATGCACTCTAACAAACCTGTGTGCGCTCTGCCATGATTTATAGTTAGGTAGGGGCTTGTAAGCCCTTACCTAGTTAGCTTGTTCTTTAGAAAGAATCCTATCTCTGATGGATTTTCACCCATAATATCTCTTCACACTTCTACATGTCTATTAAACTTGCAAGATCGTGACTATCCTTGTGGTTAGAAGTTGCTTGGATCCTCTTACTGTCACAAACTGTGCAAAATAATGCTGCAGATGCATAGTGTATCTTTTATGGTAAGTATTTATTTTCTTAGTGATATCACTTATTTCTGCATAGTTTATCCCTGTCTCATCACAGCCTTAATTATGCTAAGGTTCACCCAGAATTATTGATTGTTTAGTTTATAGGTAAAAGCATTGATAATTGTCAAGTATTTTCCCGTCTTCACTGGAGCAGAGGCTTGGAGGTAGACTTTGCCAACATCTATGACTTTGCCAACTTCCAGCCAATTTTGTTCACACTTCTCCAACACAGTGTTACCTGCAATGAAGCTTTATGGTTTTGTTTTCAGATTGAATTATAGCTAAAGAATTTGCAAGGTGTTAGAATCAAATGTAGACATACAGAGACAGGTTTGTATAGCATACCTTTGAGTAAAAAAAAAACCTGTGTGTCTTTTTTTTGTTAGTAAGCTGCCACCCACATCAGTGATGCTATCACATCCTTTGAAAAAGTAATCTGGCTTCTTCTTTGGAAACATGCGCAAGAGTTTGCCTTTCCTGAACAGAGAGACTATGGAAAGGTTAAATATGAATAGATTTGTCTTAATAATTTTCTTAACTATTTACTTCTGTAAGCCTTAAATTACTCCAGTTATGTGGATGTAATTCTGAGTAGCTGACAAAGTACACAAATTTGCTTTAGGGTTCTCCCAGCCTGCACATAGGCTGTGAAGCTCTGTGCAGATATGTCTTCGGTGTCTCACGTGTGAACTTTCCTCATCTTCTGATTAGCGTTTCCTGGCTAGCCCCCCCACCCCATCAGTTTTTAGTTTCAGTGTTGGATTGTATTCCTTAAAGCAGACATTCTAGCCAGAACTTAATATAAAGGTTGAATATTATTTATTACAAGGAATGTAGTATAGTAATTTTTTACATATCCCCTACTGGTTCACTGTATTCAGTGGTTTGTCTTTATTCATGTAATGTCTTAGTGAATCCTTTTGGATAGACATCTAGGTGGTAAAATTCTCCAACAGCAAAAATAAATGAGAACTAGGACAAGGAACTATTTCAAAATGTTTGATTTAGATTCTCAATAGTATAAATAAGTGCACCACATTTTATTTAAGTGCTGCTTTAGAGAAGGATAATGTTAAAATTGAGGCATAACAAGAATAAATGATACTTTTTGGAGCACTTCGTAATGTCTAACTAGTACATGTATTATGTAAAATAAAAAATGTCATGCCCATTAGAGGAAGTAATGCTAGAAGATGGGTTGTAAATACCTCTTATGTCTTGAAACTTATTTCTACTGTAAGTTATACCTGTGATGGAGAAAAATGAATATTGTTAAAATGTCAAGTTTATAGTATCAAGTTTTTTTTTCCATATGAAAAATCTTTACGTTTAAGGGCAGCGTGTGTGTGGGGTGATACATCTAAGGTAGTCCACCCCAGCCTTACGGGTGTCATCAAGTTAAAGTCTCTCCTTGATGCCTTTCTCTTGTCCATATGGTGACACAGTTGAAAACATCAAGCAAAAAAGATAAAAGGTCTCCCCTTTTTTTATGTAGTTTTCTGTTGGGATTTGTCCCTGAACCGGGTCACCATGAAGTCTGACAAATGCTTATTCCATTTCTGTTTAGTTAAGAGAAGTGACAGGAGTGTATGGCTAGGAGAAGGGCTGCTTCTTAGCCATCTTAATTTATGGATTCAGGATGTTATTTAATATAATACACTAATAGCTATTCAGACAACATATCCCCTCCTGCAGTTTATTCGAACACTGGATATACCTTACTGGAAAGGGCTACTGTGAAGCATGCATTAGTATTTGGGCAGATCAGTTAACTTCCAATTCCTTTTGCTCATCTGAATTGGCTTCTGCTAAAAAGTTCACTCGTATAACTACATCGACGAAAGCTTAATAGAATATTTATGTTATGCAATGTGGTTGAATCTCAAGTTGCAAAATACACGAGAGGCTTTTCCATGGTAATTCCAATTAAGGTGAGCTACAACAGCATTCTTCAGTAACTTCACTGATTTTTTGACATTGTGTCTGCAGATGGAGGGGGAAGACCTAAGTGAAAGAGGACTGTCACAGATTGCTTCAATCATGAATAGAGTGAGAGACTTGAAAAACAAATACAGAAATGAAGATAATATCACCGATGAGCTTAACTGTACTAAAATCTCAACTGATACAACAGGTATGTGTTTTTGTTACTCTGTTGTCACTTATGCAACAGATCTTAACCTAAACTAAGAGTGAAAGAACCATTAACTGAAAGATTTGAGGTTTAGCATTTTTTCAGCGTTAATGACCACAAAATACATTTCATCTCTCTTTGTTTCTGTAATTAACTGTGTTACTCTAATCTAGTTAAAAAAAAAAAAACAAACACAAACCACTAGTCATCTTTCCATGAAAGCTTATAAAAAGTGTTTTCTTCATGTTTGTTGCAGTTTTAATCAATCTCCTGTGTTAATTTTTCTGTCAGATAACTCTGGAACTGTTAATCAAATAATGATGACAACAAATAGTCCAGAAGATTGGCTGTGCTTTTTGCTTAGGCTGGAGAAAAAGGGTATTCCTCAGATGGATGTTAGCCTGCTGAATAGACTCATTGGTCGTTACAGTCAAGCGGTGACTGCATTGCCTGCAGAAAAGCATAGTCAAGATGAGAGCTATGCTCGCATCCTTGTCAGATTTGCCGAGCTGAAAGTGTAAGTACAAATTTTCAATATAAAAGCTCATTAATAATTCTGCATTTGAATGATGATAAAAAATAGCTTGTTGTCGTTAGTGGTTTCTGCAACAAATTATCAAAATGATAATGTGGATGTTTTCATATCACTCCTTGAAACTCGGAGCAGCTTTGGCTAGTCAGCTTATCTCTTGTCTCCACAGTACCTGCATTTTTTGTATATGCTAATAAACATGATTGTTCAGAGCTATTTGATTTAGAGATATTAATACAGGTTTTTTGTTTCTATATGTAAGGTACGTGGGGAAATAGCATGAGACTTTTTTTTTTTGGCAGCTTGATACTTCGGCTCAAAAGAAGCTGAATGGGTGAAATCTGATATAACTTTGGGTAACTATAGTCTGTGTATTAAACTGTGTTGTAAATGAGGATTAATTTCCCTGTGGACTTCTATAACTGATTTGGCTGTGAAGTAGGCAATTTGCTATTCTCTAATCCATCTAGTCAACCCCTAGTGGTCTATCGTCTAGTCTGCTTTCTCCCTTACTAGGAAAGACTCATCCCAGATACCTTAGGGTAGGAAGAATGTCTCAAGACATTATTCTGTACTCTCATACTTATGAAATTAGTTTTGATTCTTGTCATTTATTGCTTTATTCAGTCCAAATTTGAACAGTGTGGTGGTTCAGATGTTTTCAGACATAGTTTGGGACAGTTATAACTTGATTTTTTGGTAAGGAGACCTTCTGAAATATCATTACAGCAAACATTTTTAAGAGCTGAGTTTTAGTATTGCAGCAGTCCTTAACAGTTGGAGTTGAGCTGGTGGTCTTCCAGTGACGTGGCAATCTGCACAGCAAGGCACCTCTTCAAAGGAGGGGCATTACACTGGTAGAGTGGGAGCCTTGAACTAGACATAACCCAGCAACCAGGCACTGTTCTGTGACCATCTACACAGGTCAAAGGCACTCACCCTACCTGACTGTCAAGGCAGAGTGGTGGGCACTTGTCTGAGAGCAGTGGCTGCAGCTCCAGCTGGGGAGTGTGCACCATCTATCCCAGTGGTGGCCGATGCCTCTACCCAGATGGAGCTGCTGAAGGGAGAGGCTGCAGTGCAGACCTCAGACTGGAGAAAGTGCCTTGACTTTTCTCCTGGGGCAGGGACAGGCAGCAGACCTGCCTGTGAAAGGTGTGCCCAGGTGGAGGACCTCCTGCAGCAGGTGGCTGAGCTGCAGGAGGTGGTGAGAAGGCTGTGAAACATCAGGGAGGCTGAGGAGTTCCTAGCAGAGTATGCAGTGGACCCACAGCCAAATAGCCAGAAACTCCCCCACCAGCACACACAGAAGAGAAGGGAGGCCAATAATGCGGAAGAATGGAAGCTTGCAACAGCAAGGACCAGCAGGAGCAAGAGACTTGCTCCAAAGTCTGAGGTGCCCTTGCAGAACTGCTTCACCACTCTGGGGACTGAAGAGGAAAGATCTGTCACATCAGGAGAGACACTGGAGCTGAGTAAGGCAGCCTGATCTACTCCCTATATAACAACCAGTGCAACTAAGAACAGGCGACAGGTGATAGTAGTAGGTGACTGTCGTCTTTGAGTTGTATGGAGGTGCCTGTTGCTGACCTAATGCACTCTCTCTCTCTAGAGAGATGTGCTGCTTACCAGGGGTTTGTATCAGGGGTGTCAGAGACCACCAAGCCTTGTACAGTCCACTGACTATTATCCACTGCTGCTGTTTCACGTGGGCACCAGTGATGCAGCTAGGAGCAGTTTGAGGAGCATCAAGAGGATTACAGAGCCCAGGGAGTGGTGGTAAAGGACTTTGGAGTGCAGGTTGTTTTTTTTTGTGAATTCTGGTTAAAGGGAAGACATTTGAAAGGGCCAGTTGAATCTGATGAATCAACAAAAGGTTACAGGACTGGTGCCACAGCCGGGCGTTCAACTACTTAGACCATGGGACTTACTTTGAGAAACCTGGTCTACTGGGGGCTGATGGGGTCCATCTGACAGAGAAGGGGAAGAGCATCTTCAGTCATAGGCTTGCCAAGCTGGTGAAGAGGGCTTTAAACTAAAGTTGCCAGGGGATGGGAACCTCAATCCATTCCACTCCTACCAGTTTGATGCCAGTGCCAGCAATAGATGCGCAGAGCCTGGAGAAGGGTCACAGGTCAGCAGGAGAACACCTGAAGAGCAGCACAGAGGAATTCCAGCTGCTCCAGCCAGTAAGTCAGCTTCATCGGGGATCCCCATGCGTGCAGCATGGGGAATAAACAAGAGGAGTTAGATGTGTGCATGTCTGCAAGGCTATGATCTTATTGGTGTCATGGAGAAGTGGTAGGATGGCTCCTATGACTGGAGTGTTGGAATGGAAGGCTACAAACTTTTTAGGAAGGACAGGCAGGGGAGACAAGGAGGGGGTGTTGCCCTCTGTGTCAGTGACCAGCTGGAGTGCATGCAGCTCTGCCTGGGGATGGATGAGGAGCTGACTGAGAGCTTATGGGTCAGGATTCAAGGCAGGGCGAGGTGACATTGTAGTGGGGGTCTGCTTCCAACCAGGAAGACAGAAAAGCTTGTGTGGGTACGTCAGTTATAAAAGTAAGACTAGGGAAAATGTGGGTCCCTCTCTGGAAGGAAACAGGACACTTGGTTATCTGGGATATGGAGAAGGCTGAGGTACTCAATGACTTTTTTGCCTCAGTCTTCACTGGCAAGTGCTCCAGCCACACCACCCAAATCATTGAAGGCAGAGGCAGGCAGAATGAAGGATTGGCACACTGCAGGAGAAGATTATGCTTGAGACCATCTAAGGAACCTGAAGGTGCACAAGTCCACGGGAACTGATGAGGTGCATCTGCAGGTCCTGAGGGAACTGGTGGATGAAGTTGCTAAGCTACTATCAATCATATTTGAGAAGCTGTGGCAGTCCAGTGAGGTTCCTACTGACTGGAAAAGGGGAAACATAACCCTTATTTTTAAAAAGAGTAAAAAGAAAGACTTGGAGAACTACAGGCCAGTCAGTCTCATCTCTGTGACCAGCAAGATCATGGAACAGATCCTCCTGAAAACCATGCTAAGGCACATGGAAATGAGGAGGCGATTGGTGACAGCCAACATGGCTTCACTAAGGGCAAATTGTGCCTGACAAATTTGGTGGCCTTCTATTATTACTGTGGGTTACTGCATTGGTGGATCAGGGAAGAGCAACTGATGTCATCTACCTGGACTTGTGCAAGGCATTTGAAGCTGTCCTGTATGGCATCTTGTCTCAAAACTGGAGAGACACGGATTCGATGCATGGATTGCCTAGTGGATGAGGAATTGGCTGGATGGACACACTGAAAGGGTTGTGGTCAATGGCTTGATGTCCAAATGGAGAGCAGTGATGAGTGGCATTCCTGAAGGGTCAGGTGCTGTTTAACATCTTTGTTGGTGACATGCACAGTCGGATCGAGTGCACCCTCAGAAAGCTTGCCAATGATACCAAGCTGTGTGGTGTGGTTGACATGCTGGAGGGGAAGGACGCCATCCAGAGGGACCTTGACAGGCTGGAGAGGTGGGTCCATGCAAACCTCATGAAGTTCAGCAAGGCCAAGTGCAGGGTCCTGCACATGGGACAGGACAATCCCAAGCACAAATACGAGCTGGATAGAGAATGGATTGAGAGCAGCCCTGAGGAGAAGGACTTGGGGGTGCTGGTTGATGAGAAGTTCAGCATGACCTGACAATGTGCGCTCGCAGCCCAGAAAGCCAACCATATCCTGGGCTGCATCAAAAGCAGCGTGGCCAGCAGGCCAAGGGATGTGATTGTGCCCCTCTGCTCCACTCTGAGACCCCACCTGGGGTACTGCATCCAGCTCTGGGGTCCCAAACATAAGAAGGACGTGGGCCTGTTGGAGCAGGTCCAGAGGAGGGCCACAAAAATGATCAGAGGAATGGAACACCTCTCCTATGAGGAAAAGCTTGGGAGAGTTGGGGCTGTTCAGCCTGGAGAAGAGAAGGTGCCAGGGAGACCTCATAGCAGCCTTCCAGTACTTGAGGGGGGTCTGCCAGAGAGCTGGAGAGGGACTTCTTACAAGGGCATGCAGTGACAGGACAAGGGGTAATGGCTTTAAACTGAAAGAGGGTAGATGGAGATTAGATATAATAAAGAAATTCTTCACCATGAGGGTGGGAACAGGTTGCCCGGAGAAGTTGTGGATGCCCAATCCCTGGCAGTGTTCAAGGCCAGGTTGGATGGGGCTTTGAGCAACCTGGTCTGGTGGAAGGTGTCCCTGCCCATGGCAGGGGTATTGGAACTAGGTCATATATAAGGGTCCCTTCCAACCCAAACCATTCTATGAATATAGCTAGTATTATTCTGTTTCTTCTATGTCGTCCTATTTGGCTTTTTGGCAGGTGGCTTGGTCTTGCAGTATGATATCATCATCTCCTTTGTCTGTACTGTCATTTGCATGGATCTTACTGCATCAGCGTTTACAAAGCATACAATGGAAGTAATCTGTTCACTGTACTGTTGAGAAACAAGCAGGAGTTAATAATGGCCTGCTGTGAATCCTTAGTATCTTGAAGAGGTAAGGTGATTTTGTGTAAGTGGAGTAAAGCATATCTTCCACAAGGTCTGCTTCAAAGACACTGAGAGATGGTGTTCTTCAAAAGTTAGTTGCTTTTCCTCAGAACAGAAATTGTGCAACTTAAGCTTCGAGGTCCAGCTTCCAGCTCATACTTTCTGGAGTTTTTTTTCCAGAATGGTGATTGGATGCTGTTATCAAGTCATATCTGTTAGCTCGTTATGTGCAGTAGGAGTCTAAGTTCAGAAAGATTATTTCCCTGATCACTTTGTAACTCTTGGACCTCTTCCCACTTTGTCTTTTAAACATGGTTTTAAAGGTGGACACTTCTACAATGGCTACTAGAGCTAACTGTGTTTGGTATTCTGTGTATTGTATTGTAGAAAGCAAAACTGAAGGCACTGTCAGTAGCCTGTAACTGCTAGAATGCATGAATATTATTAACAGTTTTAGTTGCAGTGTCCCACTGAAATGTCTTTGGTTGCTTCACCACTACAGCCTTTAGAGACCTTCCTGAGAGAGTAGTCTATCTTGTTTCACAGTGAAGATGCGCTCTCTACAGCTATGCTAAAATACCGTCTGCTTTGGTAGCCAGCATTACTGTAGAATCTGCCTAGCTCACTGGGTAGTTCAGATCTGCTCTCTTTGTATTCTGCTTCACGTTTTTAATTGGCAAATACCTTCTGTCACATTTTGTGACTTGCTAATGAAAATTATTTTTAAAAAAAGATGAACAGCCCACTCTGAAACTCCTCTTAAAAATGTACCCACTAAAATCTGACATAGCATCAATCCCAAGGGAATTTTTCCATAAGTATCCCCCTAAATGGTAGTCCCCCATTTGAAAATTACTTTGTGATTAGCCAGTTCTTAATCATTTATTATAGGCTAATGCTTTCTCATTCAGTGGCATGTAATATAAAGTCAATTATGAGACTGCATTTGTGAACTACACATGTCATCATACCAGAGCCTGAAATGACTGATCAGATCTAAAAACAAAAAACCCAACAGTGTTGCTTGTCTGTAGTTGTTGGAGATTAATGTTAAATTGATCTGTGACTGGCTATTTGGTTCTCTTGTATTTGGCATGTTCACTAATTGCTCATAACTTTCTTGGTGTTTGAGATTTCCCTGGTGCTTTGTACTCACCTTCTCTGTTCCTGGCTGTCAGTTTGTCTAGTTCTATCTATTTTGTCTCTGCTCAGCTTTAGCTTCTGTTAAAGAAAATCCTCTCATCTCCCAACTTCTTGAATTGCTTCTGATTTATTTCTTTTTAGCTATTACAAGTAAAGTAACACTTTGATACAAAGGGCTCTGATGATACTGCCTTTGGGGGGGACACAAGAAAGGTGCTCTTCAGTAGAGTTCTATTTGCTGTTCTCCCAATTGTTCCACCTAAGACGAAAAGCAAGTCAGAGCATCACAAACTTCAGGAGCAGTGACAACGGCTTGAGATTTTAGTGCCTATCAGCAGCAACACTGTTTTCTGATCAAAGCTGGATTATTGCGTTCTTGGCGCTGGACCTGTGTTGTCTTGGTATCTTCTCTGGCTGCAGTCTAAGCCAAAACCTTTTGACCTATTATGATACTGAAGTTGTTTGAAGAACCCTTGGATGTCCTCTGAAACAGGTGAACAGCCAGGTGCTTCTGTGATTATTATTGCACATTAACCATTCCAGGCCTGCTCTCAGGTAATGCTTCTGGCTGTAGCACAGTGCCACCAAGTGTGTGGCACCTGATACCTGTTGCTAATGTTAGGGCTTGTTCTGCATATTGCTATTCAAGTTGTTGCTGCTTTTTACAGGAACTTTAACACACTTTTTGAAAATGGGTGTACTTCATGTTACAGCTTAATTTCTGTTACTCTGACTTTTCCTGCAGATGGGTTATTCTGTGCCTGTCCTATTGCTTTGCATGATCAGAGCTGAGTTTATTAAACTTACTGGAGTCCAGTAACATGCCTAAACTATGGTAGAGACTTTTTTCATTCTTAATTCCACACAATTCTACTGGAAATATGTTCTATTTAGCTTTCAGTGTTGTATTTTTCTGTACTTCTTTTTTAAGCCATTGTCATAAATTTTTCACCATCCCCGCTTCTAAGTGCTACCCTTGGTTATGTGTTGAACCAGGGTGGAATTCTGGAAGAAATTACTTTATTTCTTGATTGTGGATTTTGCTAATAAAAGTGTTAAAATAACTTTCCTTTAATATTAAAAATGGGAGGGAGTCCTTTGAAATGTAATGCTAATTTATTTCATAATGATATAGATTCGTGCCTTTTCTATCTTGACGAGTACTTAAGCTGTAGATCCCCTGGAATGTTTAAATGTTAGTGTACTGTGTGCAGGCATCTCAGTTGTCCTATTTGGCAATCTACAGCTGAATGTAAAACTAGGATTAAAATCTAGTAAAAGTAAAGAAACTATTAAATGTGAAGTATCTTGTCTGGGCTTTGTGGCACAGTCCATACATTTTGAAGTATACCATGTTTCTCGTTGCTGCTTCAAGTGTGTCTGCAGAAAATGGACTTAAATTCATGTTGTGCTGCCAAGTTTAACTGATAAGACTCTGTTGCCTAGGAGTATGGGGAAAATAGAATGAATTCCCTACATCTTGTAAGAAGTCGATGTTTCCATAGAACCCTTGATAGAGATAGCTATTGGATAAAAGGTCTTGTGGTGTCCTAGTTTTCTGCAGGTATTGTATTAAGATGTACCAACAGAAGCAACTTCTTTCGGTGACCTACGTCTCTGCTCATGGAATCTGATAATTTAGGTGCAGTTGCAGAAGTTCTTCAATGTAGAAAAGTTCATAAACTTTAGCAAAATTTTGGAGTTCAGTATTGCTTTAACGTAATGGATTGGAAACTTTGTGACCATATTGCTGTAGGATATAACTAATAGTGTATATATATTTCTTCTGACTTGGTTAATGCAATACATTTATCGACATTTGGTGTTTCTGAAGCAATCTTCTCCTTGTCCCCTCCTTAGTATAGGAGTGGGCACGTGTAGAAGAATGGAGAATTTTCTCTGGGTGGTGTCAGAATGTATCCTGGAAGGTGTTAGTGGGTGTTCTGAGGGGAAAGTACGTACATATTTTGAGAAATGAGTAGTGATAAAGAATGAGGAGTCAGTCTTTCTCTTAAGGTTTGAGCACGTTCTGGTTCTTGGAAAGTGTCAGCTTGATATCTTTCAGTTGTTAGCTTTTTTAAGATTCTTTGGTTATTTGTGCTTCAGTATGGTTCTAAGGAAGAGGAATAACTTTACCTTTAGGTGGATTGCTTTTCCAGAAATATCTGAAGCTATCACCAAGCATGTGAAACTTCATTCCTGTTAGTCAGGCTCTTCACCTTGTATAATTATTGTTATATAATCTTTACAGTCTTCAAGATCCAGAGGAGGCACGGGACCAATTTCATCTGGCCAGACTGAACTGCAAGAAATTTGCTTTTGTGCATGTGGCTTTTGCACAGTTCGAACTATCACAAGGTGTGTAGAAAAACTTGTTTGATGTTGCTGTTCTGTGTCGTTCTAGGTTTTGTTGTTTTAAACTTCTGCCCTGTTACATAATTTGCAAGGAAACTGGTAGGTATTAAATCAGAAAAAGAAAAATATGGATTTTCTTCCTTTTTGAATGAAATTTGTCAAGAACATGGGTGTTCATTTTTAAAATGAAAATATGTGCACAGTTCATAGGTTATTTTCCTTTTTAGAAATAATTTTAAAACAAGATGAAAATTGGCAGTGATTTCTGTTTGGTTTTTTAAGCTTAGATCTTACAGTAGCAGGTCTGAGCAAGGCTCTTGCTGCGCTGAAAAATGGTACTCAAATCTGGCTGGTAATTTCGCTTTAGATACTTTCAACTTGCTTGTGGAAGAAATTCTATCTCATTCCAAAAAGCAACTGTAGATTCTTTGTGTGTTTTTTCATTAAACCAAAATACACTGTAAATGTGCTGTAAATGGGCAGTTTGGTCCAATTATGTTTTCCCCCTTGCTACTCAGATTCTTAAGTAGCTAGCAATTGGATTTTCATTGATCCTTCTGTTTCCTGTTCCATTGATGATTATTCGTGTTGGGACACTGAAGATGGATATCATCTTCTGTTGCTTTGTAATTGCCATGGACTGACTTCTTTGACAGTATCATATATGCCATGTTCCAGTCAGTTGGCGGGGAGGGAAGAGCTTTGTCAGTATTATAGAATGGTAATCTTTGCCATATGGTGCCATACAGAAGTGTTTTAGGTAAGCCATTCTGGTAAGAGTGATAATGTCTTTTAAAAAAATCTGGTCCCCTTCTTTAAGGGATGCCTGGACTGTCTGTCCCTGGTAGGGATAGCTGCACTGAAAGCAAACTTTCTAAATTAATTTATCCTGTTCCTTGGTGTACTGGATCTGGCTTGGGTGGCGTTATTTTTCTTAGCAGCTCATATGAGCTGTTGTGTTTTAGATTTGTGACTGAAACAGTGTTGGTAACACACCAATGTTTTAGCTGTTGCTGAACAGTGCTTGCACAGTGTCAAGGACTTCTGTTTCTTGCTTGGCCTCTACTGTGCTCGAAGGCTGAGGGTGCGCCAGAGGTTGGCAGGGGTTACAACTGGGACAGCTGACCTGAATTGACCATGATGCCTTATAGCATCATGCTCAGCAATAAAAAACTAGAGGATAGTCTTTCCACAGTAGCAGTTACGTGGACACTGGCTGGGTATCATTCTGCTGGTAGGTGGTGATGAACGGTTGCCTTTGTATCACTTACATTTTTTTTTTTCTTTTTCCTTCACTTAATAAACTCTTTATGAGGATTTTTTTTCTTGCTTTTACTCTTCCACTTCTCCCTCTAGACTATTCCAGACTATATACATTATGCTGTAAAATATCTAGATCAATAGGTCCTCAATACTTCGGGCAAATAGTCCACAAAGTTCACCTTTGCTTGTTATGTTGCTTCCTTCCGGTTGTGTATAGGGGAGATGGCTCTGGTAATTGTCAGCGGGGTTGTGCTGCCTACCCACAGGCTCGTATATTTTGGGTGTCTTTTTAAATCTTCTTTCCATGGGTGACTTGACCAGTGATTTATGTCACCCTGTTTATCTTTTCCCTTTAACGGCTTGCTCCATTCGGAAGGACAAGCACATTGTGTTAAAGCTGTTATCTTTTTTGAAAGAAAAAGCCGTGGTGGATATATTTTGAATTTTTTGTGGTTTATTTTTCTTAATGTTTTTTGTCAGTATCATGTAAGCTGTTGTATACTGCCTAGTATGAGAAATTCTCCCCAAAATTAACTGCAATAAATACTTAAGTGAGATTAAGCTGTCTGTTCTACACTCTGGATTCTGTGTACATCTTAATAGCTATTTTTCTTTATGCTTACTTCCGTTGTTTGTAGACAAAAGCACTGCCAAGGGAAAATACTTTAAGTCCCGTACTTCTTTGTTTTTACTGTGTTTTTGTATACAGTTTGAATGGTCAAAGTGTGTCCCATGAGGTAGAGCCATTTTATTAAAATCAATAAGTAAATACTCATTTGTCTTCTCAAATTTTCCAGTTTTTCTTGACTAAGTTTATTTGTAATAGACCAGGAAAGGCTGTGAAAATCCCTCTCAGAAATACATGCCACATAAAATAATTGATGGAGGAAGGGTACTGAATATGATTCCTTCACAGGGTGGGGAGGAGAGGACAAAAATGTGCATATCTGACTTGAAATTCCATATTTTTTCTGTTTCAGATGAGTCAGTTATCTGACTAGTCTTGTTCTAATATAAACATTTTGTTTTGAACTTAGCCATTTTTACTACTGTTTATAATTTGTCTAGTGAGTGCTATATGCTTGTTAAAACAGATAATAAAATAATAATACTGCAATAATAAAGATATTGTCAAATAAGTGTAATAAAACCTATTGTGTAATTTAAGTATAGAAATGTTACTATTTATTACCAATGACTAAATTCATCCTTCTGTCACAATCGCTTGTGAATTTAATTATCCTGTAGCTATGGGATGTGTTAATGCAATAGTTTTTTACTTGGACAGCAAATAGTGAACCTGAAGTGAAATCCTAATTCCAAAGGAATAAGCCATTTATGATTGGCTTTGTTTTGCCTCCAGTGTGGTTTCTGTTTTGTATCTGTTATCCTGGAGCTGGTCTAATTGACATTTCATAATATATGTGGTGCTGTGGTGTCCCCGCTGGCTGCTTCAAAGAGGATTAATGTAACCTGTGAGTTGTAGGTTGTTACTTTGTGTGCCGATGCTTTTTCACTGGGTGTGTCCAGCTGAGGCCAGAGGGAAAGGAGGTGGGTAGTGCTTTGTTACCTCCTCATCCCGGTGATTTCAGCAGTGCTTTGGCACACCTGCCAATTGCTTCTGGATTAATCCGTCTTTTCCTTGGCATTAAGGAGAAAAAGTTAATTATACATTCATGCCTGTGTCTTGAACAAATTTGTGAACCAAAGCTCAAGTCAAAAATCCTGAAATTATGGTTGGCAAATTGATACTGATTTCTGTACAGATTGGATTTTCATGACCTGAAAATGGAGTGACACAATAAAGGTAGCATTCTGTTTTGCTTTTATTTAAAAGCTGAATACAACTTTATTTGAATAGGACAGATGAGGAGCTGTCTCTTCCTTAATTTTGGTATGCCTTGGATAGTGTTTGAAGCAAGATTCGCTGTGAGTTGTTTGGAACTTGTGACCAGAAATAAAACTCTGCTTTTGGCTATATAAAATTATATGCCTAGGTGGATCATGCAGGCTTTTTGTATGCGGTGATGTGGACTGATTGCAACTTTGTGCCTTTGTTCCTCATCTGTTAAGGGGGATGGAGTGCTTCATTTTTCACATAGATGTGTTGGTGTCATGTTATTTCTTAGTGAGGCAAATAAGACTAAGAGCGGTTGCTTTCATTTTGAGTCGCAGGTCTTGTTGAAGCAATGTGTTACTAAATATAGCCAAATGTAGAATGCTGGTTAAGGATTCTTAAAAGGAAATACTAAGCCTATCCACTTCAAAGGATTTAGGAGAAAAATAGTATTTGATTATATGGTTAAAAAACAACCCATAACAAATATGCACAAAATAGATTTAAATGAAATCATAACCAGTCTTATTTTGGTGTGTCCTTGCTTTAATGTCCAATGTCACCCATTTAATATTCTTCGAATAGGTTATTCAAATAGAAGTTCCTAATACATACACCCCACTCCCCCCTGGTCTGAACTGCAGGTGACATTGACATCTAACTTCAGTTATCAGTGGAGTTTTGAGTGGTGGAGACATCATGGAGCTCTGAAATATACTACTATATAATTAAGTATTTCTTATACTATGTATGTATGTGGCATCTATAAAAACAGTGGTTTACACATTTGGGACTTCAGGAGCATTAACAGCTGTAACAAAACATTGCATCATTTTGCCTTGATGCTCTCTAAACCATGGAAACCATGATTGCAGTACACTTCTTTCCATATTTGACTTATCATAGAATCATAGAATGGGTAAGGGTTGGAAGGGACCTTAAAGATCATCTGGTTCCAACCCCCCTGCCATGACCAGGGACATCTTCCCCTACACCAGGTTGCTCAGAGCTCCATCCAACCTGGCCTTGAACACTGCCAGGGAGGGGGCAGCCACAGCTTCTCTGGGCAACCTGGGCCAGTGCCTCACAACCCTCATGGTGAAGAATTTCTTCCTCATATCTAATCTAAATCTGCCTTCTTTTAGATTACAGCCATTCCCCCTCGTCCTATCCCTACACACCCTTGTGAAAAGTCCCTCTCTAGCCTTCCTGTAGGCCACCCTCAGATACTGGAAGGCTGCTATAAGGTCACCCTGGAGCCTTCTCTTCCTCAGGCTGAACAGCCCCAGCTCCCTCAGCCTGTCCTCCTAGGAGAGGTACTCCAGCCCTCTGATAATTTTTGTGGCCTTCCTCTGGACCTGCTCTAACACGTCCATGTCCTTCTTATACTGGGGGCTCCAGAGTTGGATGCAGTACTCCAGGTGGGGTCTCAGGAGAGAGGAGTAAAGGGGCAGAATCCCCTCCCTCGACCTGCTGGCCACACTTCTCTGGATGCAGCCCAGAGTATGGTTGGCGTTCTGGTCTGCCAGCGCACATTGTCAGGTCATGCTGAGCTTCTCATCCACCAGCACCCCCAAGTCCTTCTCCTCAGGGCTGCTCTCGAGCCACTCTCTGCCCAGCCTGTACTTGTGTTTGGGATTGTCCCGACC
>Ga0065711_1035877_pt1 | contig 21717 bp, 9 predicted proteins | sample Hoacrofraction12_FD_59098 | JGI IMG/M metagenome (GOLD analysis project Ga0065711, IMG submission 59098) | Hoatzin crop microbial communities from Cojedes, Venezuela - Epithelial fraction 12 v2 (version 2) | ecosystem: Host-associated > Birds > Digestive system > Esophagus > Crop | place... | reverse complement strand
TTTCCATTCTCCTCCGCACGCCGGCGGGGGGAGGGGCGGCCGCGTGGCGCTTTTGTTGCCGGCGGCAGCCGAAACCAAAACACTCTGCTACAAATTTAACACATGGCAATGCTGTAAGTTGTTAAATTTCCACGTTTACATTTTGCATTCTGTACATGAAGGGGTGGGGGAGGGGGGGAGGACAAAGACTATTTGCACTTCAGGAAGATTATAAACAGAGCAATTCCACAATAATCATGTTCAAAGATGTTATTTATTCATTGTCTATGAAAACGCTTTTTAAAAACAGAACTAAAGAAGTTGAATAAGTAAAGCTTGAATTTTAAAAGTATTTTGCCAAGCTTTCAAAGGTTTGATAATGAACAATACTTCACCAGAAAGCTTTGTGGAAATTTAGGTTTATGTGTTTTGGGGTTTTTAAATTTTTTTTTTTTTTTGAGTGAAACACAGAAATGCTGACACAAAAGACTATGTCTTGTGAAGATTTAGTTTTGGTGGCAAAAATATTTTTTTCATTAAGAATGTTGCCGTTTGTCTTTTAATTGGGGTTTACTATAAACATAAATGCACTACTTTGGATGGGCTTTTTTCCACAGATATAAACTATTAAATAAGAGCAAGAACTGTTTTTTTCTAGCATATAGTGCTTGGGACTTTCCTGCCTTTTAAAAAAGCCCCAGCATTCTTCTATTGCATACTTTACTAAAAGGATATCAGGCTGTACTGGAGACCAACAGCAGATCCAGTACAGCAGGAGACAGCAAAAAAGCAGTAAATCTCCACAGTTGTCAAATGATCTTAACCCTCCCTCACTTCCCCCCACCCCCCCCTTCCCTTCCTTTTCCCATCTACCATGAATGCAAGATTTTCTGCTGGAGTTTATATGGTTGAATTCTCTAAAGAAGAAGATCTCACAATGAACCACAAGCCTTTTTCTAAGCCCTTGTAACGGCCACAACTTTTGATCACTTCTTGGAAGAAACAGTTGTGACCATTTGGTGATAAATCAGTTACTGGCATGCAAAGGGTCCCCTGTGTTTTGCTCCCACTCGTGGTGTCTTTCGTCTTCAGAAACTTCTGCACAGAAATATTTCTTTCGGACTAAATGTTCAGTGCCCTTGGTGGTGGGTTTTTTTTTTTTCTTGTTAACAGTATGCTGTGGAGTTGATATTGTAGATTGCAGGGAGAGTGAGATATGCGAGATACAAATCTTGAATGCTGTGTGGATTTGCAGGCTCTGATCTGTAAGCAGGCAACAATGACTTCACTGTCACTAGGCTTACAAAATCTTGGCACCTGGCTAGTGTCGGGGCTGTGGCTCTGATGGCACGTTACAGCATTGTGTCTGTGATGAACCTTGCTGTGGTCCTGCTCCTGAGCTGCTCTGCACTGGAGAGCTGCGACCTGCTCAGAAGATGCTGGTGCGGTTAATGGCTTGGTTTTATCGCGCTCTTCTCATTGAATCCTTGGTCAGAGATGTCCGCGCGTGTGTAATGGACGCTGGCATAGAGGAGCCCAGCTCAAAGCGACTGTGGAAACTCGTGTGCAGCAAATCCAGGTCCTTGCAGTGGTGGAACCTGACCCAAAGGGAGCTGGAGCTAAAATCAGGAAAACAAGTTAGAGAAACGACCCTGGCTCTGGGTGTATGTGGGGCCTGTGCGTTGTGGGGCTGCAGTACAGGAACTCTGTCTTGTTGCCCATCCCTCCCTTTCCCCCACTTCTAAGGTGATCTTTGGTTTGCAGAGTTGGAGCACCTCATAGCTGCTGTCCAAAACTAGCTTTAAAATACATTCAACCATTTATATTTGTTAAGTAGTGCTAAGCTAGTACATGGATTTTTAAAATTTTAAGTCATAGTGTGAACTCATGACTCTCATAAATCCCGAGATCCTCGGCAACTGAAATCCCTAGAGGACAATGGTGTCGTAAGATTTATGATAACTGTTCATGGGACATATTCTCATTAACCCTGAGGGGACCATTTCTGCAGACTTCTGAAGAAGAGCACCGTGAGCTGGAGCCATGGTTAACAATAAACACATCTGATATGCACAGAGATTCGGGACTGGTCTCCCTTTTGTTCCCTTCTCACTGCTGCTGTGTTAAGAGGAGGGTGGGAAACGGGCAGGTTTCCCTGGCAGAGTGATCCTTTCTGTGCACAGCTCCCCATTACATGTCCTCTTCCTACATCATCTGCTCTCACAGCCTTATGCATGGAGATTATGGCAGGGGAGAGACACAAGGGAACCTGGCTGGGTTGTGCTTGCAGCAATTCCTGACCAACACTGGGCTTTGGTGAAGCAGCTGGTATAAATTAGAGCAGCTCTTGGATTGCTTTCATCTATGGAAGGGCTGGGTTGGCAAAGAACTGGCCCCAGGATAAGAGAAATGCCTTGGCTTTTTATGGACCTCATCCTCAGCCTTCTCCTTAGTTACATCTAATGAACAATGGCACAGCTGAGAATGAGGCCACACACAGTCTGGAGAGTTTCTTTTCGTAACTAGATCTTGGGAAAGATTTCCCTCCAATACAGAATTTCATGGATTTCCTTTGTGAGTTGTGAAAATAAACAAATAAACCTAGTCCTGCAGCTGGAATGTTTCTGACACCGTGAAATGAATTTGATTTCCCTGTGTGGTGGTATCCCAGAGGCACTGCTCCTTTTAGAGGGCCTTGTAACAGATACCCTTATGGTGCCTGAGCACATTTAGGTGTGGTTCTTCCAGTCAAGTGTCAACGATGTGGAACGAAAGTATACACTGATGATGAAGATGAGATTTTTTTTAATTTTTTTTCTTTTATTTTCATTGGATTAGTAGGAATCTGGCCACAAGAGCAAAGTTAGTGCTTCGAGGAGTCTGTTTTTAGGAGATTACCAGCTGTATACCAAGTACTGTCCACAATAACTGCAATTGCTCAGACCTCAGCATATTTCTCACAGCTTTCCTGAGCTGGCTGAGCCAGTTGTGCAATATTGAAGTGACACTGACAAATGTTATTACTTGATTATTACACCTTGTTCAGGCACAGCAGGTTTTCATGCTTGTATTTTTTTTTCAGTATTAGCAAGAATGTATTTATGATAATTTCATTTGGTGTTCATCCCTTAATTTTCTCTATTGGGAATTACTTTGTCAATTGGTAGTATTTTCTTCAGTATGTATATCATAGAATTGCATACCCCACTCTTAGGAGTAACAAAATACTGATGTCCAGAGAAGATGCACATAACAACAAATACAGTGTTTTGAATATTTACTAGACTAGAATATTGACAAACATAACTCCATCTTTTGTAGTCATTCAGGTTATTTTAGTCCAATAAAATGTCATTAGTAAAAAAGAGGGCGAAAAAGAGGAAGACAGATTTGGATGTAAAAATGTGTAGGGAGGTTAAGCATAAGAATCTATGGGATTTACTCTCAGCTTTGCCCCAAGTCTTTTGAACTTTATATGTTACAATTTTCCCTCTGTCAAACTGGCACGCGGGGGTTTCATGTAACCTGTCTATAACCAGCAGCAAGGTTCTGGAGCCGAGAGAGTTAAAGAAAATCACAGGATGGATGTATTTGAAAGGAGGAAAGACACAAAAAGGGTGAGGTTTCATGAGAAGGACCTCAAGCGAAAGAGACGGGGCGGGGGGGGGGGAGCGAACACACAGACATTCATTTTTGAAGTCCACCGAATGGAACATCTCTGCAAAACATCAGACAAGCTCCAGAGAAAAGACAAGGGAGTGGGGCGGCACCATGCAGGTGGCAGTAGGGAGTAAACTGTAGGATTGCTTCTTTCAGCATCACTGCTCCATTAGATCCACTTAAATATCTAGTGAAATCTCAAATAAGGGCATGAGAACACATCACAGATGACTGAATGCCGGTGCAGAGCTATATGCCTTTTCCTGTCCATGTATACCCATGTCTGGTCACATCTCTTTCCAGAGTGAAAAAACAGCCAGAAACCACAACATTTAATCATGTAATGCCTTTTCAGGATGTCTGAAAGAATTTCCAGCTACGATAGCTGTGATTTGACCTTCATCTGTTTTCCATGGCGTGGTGAAAAGCATGATTTTCCAATACTTTCTCATTTTTATTTGTGGTCAGGCCAGCAAAAAGATTGCACCTTCAACTTCCTGTTTTAAAATTATTATTTTTAAATGTTTGGAAGGTGATGTAATGTGGAGAACTGAAGCAGAGAACTTTTCTCAAGAACTTGAAAACCATACTGGATACCAAGAATACAATGTGTAAATGAAATACTGGTTTCAGGAGTCACCAGGGAGTACCAGACGATAAAAAAAGGATTAGGTTGTTCATTTGCAAACATGTGCATATCCATTAGCACAAAGCATGAACTTCAGTGAAGCAACTCATTTTAGACTCTAATTTACTTCTACTGCAGTTTGCTGTTATCTAGTCTTAAAGCTGTTGCTCGGAAAACTCAATCACCGCTGTGTTTAAAATTCTTGTACACATGGTAAAAATTAATCCCATGCCAATACTTTGCCACAAATAAATCATATATGCTGTAATTCATTCTGTTGCTGACATACTAGTTGCCTGACTGGCTTTGGATAGCTGAGGGGTCGCTCTCTAATGTTTTTAGATGACATGATAGGGATGGCAGCCTCTCCCTGACAGTTTCACCATTGCTTATGACTGTGTTAGAGATGTCTTAGAGTTGCTGGTCACCAAAAAGATGTTCTCGTGCCTATACTGAGGCCTTTAACAAAGACTAAGTGTGACTGCATCGCTGTTTTAGCAGTTAATGTCACACCTGAGTGAAAAGCTGAAAGGGGAATACCCTCATGAAGCCTTATTCTTCTCCTGCTGTTCTTATTACTTGTCAGTGCCATCCCTTAGAGCCCCACAAAAAAGGCATCAGTATAAATGAATAAAGCCATTCAACAGCTCTATGAAGTACCTGGTACTGCTGCCTCCACATTTCTGATGGAGACTGAAACACTGAGAAGCAGACAGCTTCCTAAACGATGTCCGAGATACAAACACTCTACTGTTTTCTCCTCCTGTGATGTAACCTTGTGGCCTGCATCTACTCTCCAGTGTGACAGTTGTTGAAGGTTTGAGGCAAATCGCATTTAAACCAGCGTGAGTCGTTCTGCTGGCTCTTATCAGGCTCCCTGTTCTTTGGTGTTATGGTAACGGTATGACCCATGGTTGACTTGTAATTATACACTTGAGGAGCAAAGACAGTGATAGAATGAAGCTGATGTTTTATTCCAGTAATAAGCTGACTGAATAGGGCAGGATTTACTGCAGCTGGCCAGGACTAATGGCTGTGAGCATTGTGGTGGCTGTGAGCTCGTTCTCTCCTGTCTGAGTGGAAATTCTGAGGAAAAACTGACTCCACCAAGACCGAAACATACTTACTAGTGGGAATAAAATGGACCACGTGATATGGGGTTGTCTGTCTCTGGGCTGGGAATGCTTCCAGGCAAGAGATGAGGAGCCAGCTTAGTGGAAGTTTGGGTCAGGACACACAAGCTGCTGCTGAAAGGGCCTGTCTACGGTCTCCCTCTGCACATCCAAATGGGAAATCTCCTCAAAGGGAGAGAGGGGTTTTTTTTCCCCCACTCTGTTTTCCCATTGCTTGATTAAGTGAGCAAAATGATGGACCTACTTCCATGCAATGGTGGCTTTAATCCTTTTTAGGTGGTGGGGATCCCCCCTGAAAGCTCCCTACAGTGCAGGTGCTGTGTCTTCCCTCTCCCAGTGTGGTGTGACACAGGGCTAGCTGCTAGCACGTGTACCATCTGCACCTAGCACAGGGAGGAAACTAAATACAAAGATTTTTACCAAGAGCTATGAAGTCCTGATGTGGATGGATCCTGCTTACCCCAATGTAAAAGCTGCCCTTGCCTAAATGCTGGGTGAAGTTCCTTTGTATAGAACACTAGTGTAACTTAAAAGCTGCCATGAAACTTAATGAAACATCATTAAATGCATGAGCTTCTAGTCTTCACCTTTGTCTACTGTACGTCCTCTGTAACTAACAGTGATTATTGTACAGTAATGTCTGGATTTTTACCACTGTTTTTTCCCTACCGGTGAAAATATTAACTATGCTAAGGCTGTAAACTTTCCTTCTAGACTTTCAGAGAAATTAATGTTTGATGTATCTATCCACTTACATTTATATTACTATATCACCTAGTTGTCCCAGGTCTTGTTGTCTGAGGTACTGTACCAACACAAAAGAGAAAGTCTGAGTGCTTACATGTTTACAAGCCCTGTAACTATTTATATGTTTATAGTAGTTTTGTTTGTACTCTGACTCAGACCAAAAAGTAGCTTCATATTAAAATAGAAGCATCATCCTACTAGTCTCTTGCATGAGGGGTGGAGGAGTACATGTATGCACACACATACGCGTATGGGGATAAACATCCTTGTACCTTGATAGACCAAAACTTTGAAAGTATAACAGTGTAACAGCACCAAATAATCTAGAAAACATTTCTGTTCTCCATGCAGTTCTGTATCTAGGAGGCACATGAATACCAGGAGTATAGAAGTCTCCTTTAGGTGACTTGTTGCTCCTGTGGTACTTTTACGTAAACAGATAGCCCAGTAGTCGTGTTCGTGTGCATGTGCACCACTATGAAAAGATCCTTCTACTGCCTGAATTCAACAAAAATGAACTTTTGGATGAGAACAGCTCATTTTAAACTTGCACTTTGATTTTTGCATGATACTAGCTTTCATTGAAAAAGGTACTGCATTACAGTTCTTTCTATTATCTGAACTCCCCATAAATAAGAACCCTGTTTAAAGCCAAATTCAACACCTCATAAAACTCCAGAGGTTAATTTGGCTCATCATACTATAGGCAATTATTGTCGTATAGATTTTTAATCTGGTTTATTCCTCTACATTTTTTATTTCTGGCTGGGCTTTGTTCTTGGACACACTCTGCTTTATTATTCTATTGTTATTATTCACCTCCAGTTACCCTCTTAGAACTGCTTTTGTTTCTGCTTCTCATGGATTTAATTCAGAAAAAGATGCATTTTGTATATTATGATGACTTTTGTCACTAGACCTATTAGTTATTAACTCATACATGCCAGTAATGTCGCAAAATAATTTTAAAAATTTGTTACACGCAATATCAAAATTGACTTCGGAACCAAGTAAAAACCAATCTCTGTCATATAACCCCAAATACTTTTTCAGTCAGAAAGCTTAGTAAGAAATCTGGCTTTAATTTTGACTTGTGGCTCTTGTAGGACTTGTTAACTATATTTATCTTTCTTCTTACCCATGCAGTGCTTCCTCGTTTTTATATTTAATTTTAATACTTTAATTGCCAATAGCTGAACAACAAATAGCTACTGCAGTATGACTATTCCAGCTAGGATTTCTCTTTTGTGTAGTAATCTATTCATTTTTAACCTGAAAGAAAGAAAACAAAAATATTGTAGGGGAGTAGCACGCTTGCCTTTCAGATTCCAGAAAGGTAATTCCTTTCCTTTTTAAAGAAAATCTTCTGACTGATAGAGCTACCAAAGAAGAAACAAATGCCTCTTTCAAAGTCATCCTTAGGATGCTTTGCTTTCCTCAGTTGCTGCCATCTGTTGTGAGGAAAAGTCATTTAGCTAGATATGAATGACACTCATTTTATCAGGGTAGAATTTGCTTTTCAATTTGGGACAAGGACCCTCTGTTGGCAAAACGGTTATAGTAAACATTTTGTCATCCCAGTGGGCTGTCTTTCACATTGTCTAATCTAGTGGTGTTACTTCATTTTTTTAACGGAATACACTTGGAAATTCCAAGGAATTATGTAATTTTATTTCCCATTTTGCTGCTAATGGCTGAGAATTGACACACACTGTACTTTCTCACAGAAGCTATTACCTTCTTTTGTCAGTGACCTGATCTAAAAAAAAAATTTTTACACTGAGAGTGAATAGGAAATTGAACAGCTTAGAAAAAACAGCATTTTGGTTCCTGTTTCATACTTCTTGCTTAATCCATTTCTGTGTAATTTCCATTGTCCACGTCCTCAGCAAATACACAGTCCATCCTTCAGCACTAGAGGTTTTCCTTGGGACTTGTTTTGCACATATTTTTCACATCCTTTTTATGTTTTGTAATACATACTCCCCACTGAGCAGGGGCAGCTGAGGCACGAAGGTAACTTGTACAGGAGAGAAAGGTCTTCCTGCTGACTTATCAGTAATCTCTGGAATAGCATTGTCTAAATATATTCTTATGGCTTCAACCTTTCTCCAAAGGTAGAACACTTTCTCCAGTCAGCTGGGAGAGACTGGTTAGCTGCATGCGCCCCTAATCATGCAGGTGGTAATGGCCCTGTAGTTGCACAGTACTTTCTCCTTCTCTTTCCTTTAATTTTGCAGTGGTGCTTGCCACTGTTTGAAACAAAAGGTCTTTAAAGGTGTGATGTAACTTGAGGTAGGAAAGGGACACCTGTGTGTAGTTTGATGTCCCTGAAGTACTTCATAACAGAAGTTATGAACAGTGCATAACAGAATCTAAATTAACAGTTTATCTGGAATTGTGCTAGGAGGATGTATAAAGCTGAACAAGGAACTGATAATATTTAAGTAATACCCTCTAAAGTGTTCTGACCTCTTCTTTGGATTCTGTTACTGCTACATGAGTGCCATCAATTGCAGATCAGTAAGTGGCTTGCACTTGGTATATGGATACAGGCTCACGAGGGTAGATACGAGGTCAGTCTGTTGATATTGCCAGGCATGCAGGTGCTATGTTACTGTGTTGCTGAACTCCAACTCCACTCAGGGCTTTGTTTGGTTTGGAAGTGTTAGGTTAGAAATGTGCACCTATTTAGGGGATATATGTCTTTGTACTAGATACACTGAGAGGAAGAAAGAGAAAAGTGTACCCCAAATTGCATCTCCCTAGAATAGCTTGTAAATGCTTCCAGACTGAGCTGTGGCACTAGATATGTGAAGGCAGATTCAGTTTTCAAGCACACATTCCATGTAACTACACTGAAGCCAATTGTACTAGACTTGCAAGATTTGACTTAAGGAGAAAACTGGTTTGTTATCAATGTTCTGAGAGTGGGTCTATAATGTCACTTATCTACCACGCTCCTCAAACAGTAGCGGTAAAGGGTAAGTTATTTTAACAGCAAAATATCATCATTCTTTAAATTGTATTTGCTGGGCCTGGCTCATTGTGTTTGTACCTAGAACGTTTTTGCAGTGTGATAGAGAAAGTAAAACTTGGCCTAAAGTGTTCACAGAAAACCAAAAGGTGAAAATAAACAACAAATACAGTATTTTTGTAGTTCTTTACAGTCAGCCTTTTTTCAGACTAGCATAAGCACTGGAGTTCAGAATCACTGGATGTTCAATGCAGTCTAATGCTTTTAAATTCAGTATTTGTCTAAGATCACACTACAGACAAGTTGCATAGTTTCACTTTTTCATAATTCAAACAAGTTGATTCTGAAACTTTTTACTATCAAGTAAAATTCTACTGTTTATCCTCCTTTTCAAAACACATGCAATATTATCCTCCTTCCCTCACTTATGTGCTAGGGAAGATGCAAGTACCAGTGCTAAAAGGCATCCTATAGCAAATAGAGTTGCCGTTATCTTTTCAGGGTACACCTTAAGGAGGCGGTTAAGTTTGCAGCAGTGAGGATTATGTGGCAGGAAGGTATGCCTGAAACAATCGGCAAAAATCTCTGGAGTCTGTGAAAGCTGGGAAACTTCTCACTTGTTAAGGAAATGCCTCACTTGTTCAGGCACCTGGTCTACCCTGAATTTCCATTTACCTCCAGAGAGCCCTGTCCCCTGGGTACCTCTCCCACTACTCCTGGATGAGGTTGTGTTACTCGCCTTTTTGATCTTCCTGCATGCAGAGGGTCCACTCAGTTTCCTCGGTATTGCTATATGCCTGAAAAACTCTAGCAAACACGGGGAAAAGCTTAGCATGAAAACAAAAAGTTCCAAACAGCCATTTGCTTCTCGTAAGTCTCCACAAAAAAGAAGACAAGAGTTTCAGGTCCCACCCTTACACAAGATCCAGGCCTCACTAGGAGAGCCAGGCCTCATTTTAAAGATGATTAGGCAAAAGAAACACAGACAGGAAAGTTTCCTCCAGCTAGTTAGAGTGGTGACCTTTATCTTTCTCCAAATGAAAATGAAAACTCTTCCTACGCTGCGTGACCTCTGGTGAGGTTTAGTCAGTTGCATCATGATGAGACCATGTTATATATCAACATCTGTTTCTGCTGTGTCCCTTTCCCATATGTATTTTTCCATGTTCTGAACTTTTCCTCTCTTTATCTTTCTGTCTCCCATTTTTGCTCCTTCTTAATTCTTTTTTTTCTTTTTAATTACACCTCATCTGTCCTTCTTTCACTCAGTAGTGTGACAGTGAGAAGGAAGCTGTATGCATGAGAGAGGAATGAAGACACTTGCTTTTGCTTTTTGCCCAGTTTCACAGTCTCTTGCAGTTTAACTAGTTACCTCTGCTGGAAGGGACCTCTGTGATGACTTTGCCAGACTGCAAGTGTTATAATGGACTCCAAATGAAATGAATTTCCATGCTGGCACAGAAAGCATAGCTTTACATGTGTTGCTGATATGAATGGGTCAGGAAAGGTCTTTTTAGATGTAGTTGGTAAGAATGTTGGCTAGGAAAACATTAACTCTCCATTGAGAATGAATAAACTTTTAGTACAAAGTAGCATGCCAAATTCAAGCCAGAAATTTGATCTTTTTCCTGCATTCTCTCTCTCAATCTAGTTCTTTAGTTAATTCTTCTTTCCAGTAGCTATTTCCCTTGGAAAACATTATGCTTGCAAAAGCTCTCTTTGTGTAAAGAGCTCTGATTTCATCTATTATTTCTCTGATAGCTGACTAGGGTATAAAATCCTCAAAGTTAAACATACCATGCAGAATACAAGCACAGCATGTATAATTTGAAACCAAGTCTTGAAGATACAACTCATGGAAAATAATGAAACTGATGCTTAATGGTGATATTATTGTCACTTACCCTTTCTGATGTTCTAAAAGCTATACCTTTAAGATGGATCTTAAGAGTATAAGGAACTTTACTGCACTATGGCTCTTCTTTATCTACAAAACTTTCCTGTGCAGATTATTTTTTTTTCTTAATTGTCATTGTGATACCTTTTTCTTGCAGATGAGGTCCTTTTTTGCTTGTCTCGTAGAGACGTGTATAGCCTCTGCTTTTGCAGCAACAGCTGTTTTGTAGAATCTGCCCTCCAATCGTGAGAAATTTCTGAATTTGATTCTGGGAAGGCAGGGGAGAGAGATTCCTTATCTGAACCAGCAGTGCTTTTCACTATTATTGACAGAAGAAAGACAAGGACAGTAATTGAGCACATGGATTGTTGCTTTGTTATCCTTCCTGGACAAAGGTTGTCCATCTGTTTGCAGAGTGCACAGCACAGTAAAGCCCCAATTCTGAGAGAGACTTTTTGGCACTAATAAAAGATGAGTGGTTAATAGTAAGTCGTCCTCGGAGCATGACTCAGCCTTGGTAGTAAGATAAATGGAACAAAATAGGTCTCTTCATTCTCAGGTTTATATATACCACAGATTCTAAGCTGAACTGATCTCTGAAGCATGACATCCAAACAAGAACACTTCATCAGATTGTAAGATTTGTGAATCAGAAGCAAGCCATGTGAAATTGAACTTAGTATCCAGAAAAATGACTTCCTAAGGGTCAGAAAGAATCCTGTGAAGCACTGAGGTATATCGACAGATGCAACTTAGCAGGTATCAGTAAAAAAAGATGCTTTTATGATTCCTTGAGTTAGGAAATTTGGGTCTGGTAAGGGTCCCTTGATATGTCTGATGACAGCCAAGAGCACAGGCAATATTACATGTGATGATGAGATTTATAGGCAACGAGCGTGCGGGAAACGGGATCCCACTGCAGGTGCCAGCTGGAAAAATCTAGAGAGCTCTGCAGAACTGCCACTACAAGTACACATAAAATGCAAGACGAACCCATTAACTAGTGGCTTCCAGTAGCCTTTAGATTGGCTCTTTCCAGTGCTGTAAGTATTGGTTATAACCATTTTAGAAATGAAGGTGTATAAAAACAGCTTTGCCTGTGGAAATGTTTGCTCACTTCCTAGGCTATGCACCAGACATCACAAATGGGTGTAAGGGGTAAGCCCCCCTCTCTGCCACAGCTTTTGACAGAAGCAGAGAAATGGGACACAGACTGATTTCATCCCCTTACATCTTGTACCTCAGGAATATGTTCATGTGCAGTGAGAAGACCTGAGCACAAAGCTCTAATAGGACGCACATTTGTTTCAAGATCTATAATGATCAGGAAGCCCAAGTAAGGGGATCCATTTTGCCCCTTTTCACATCCATTTCCAAGACTGAATCTATCCAGCTGAGCACTGATATTAGTTTCTTAAGCTATTTTCTTTTTTTTCCCCAGGAGATGCTCTTACCCAGAGTGTGAGTACCTGTGGTTGAGCTGCAACTGCAAAGAGGTAGCAGTCTCAGCATGCTGCGGCTTTATTCTCACAAAGGCAGAAGTGCCAATTCTTGCTATTCAAAAGCCTGTAAAAGGAAAACTGCTTAACGTAGAAGTAGCAGCGCTAGCAACGTTAGCTATGCTTTATTAATATATGTGCACCTACTTTTGGCAGAGACTACACTGCATTTAAAAACTGCTGGCAGATGCTTTCTTGGGGATCTAAACCTGTCCGTGTGAGTGGTGGGTGGTGTTTTTTTTTCAACAGCAGAAGGAGATTTTAATCATGTTGCAGATTTCACAGTTGAAAGAATTCACAAAATGTCCCATCCTCAGTCTACTGAAGAGCTAGAAAAAGTTATACTTAACTGGTCTAGTGTTGGCAAATGGAATTCCATCTAGCAAGCAAACAAAGGTACATCAGAAAGAAAAGAAAATTCACATCTAAGGAAGAATTGGAAAAAAATCGTAGTTTTCATCTCACCTTTTTAAATTAGGCCTTGGGTGAGAACCTGAAAATTGAGTTTCTAGAAGGACTAGGAAGTAAGCATCTTCACTTTTCAGTCTCCCTATTACAAGATTGTATCAGGGTTCATGATGAGTTGTTAGGGTGATGAAATACCCAAAGTTCAAGGCACTGAACTTCTGCTGATTGCTATATTTGGTAGTTGTTAATCTAGCTTCTTGTAGTGAACTTAGAAAAATGAACTGTTCTGACTTAATCCTTTCTCCTTGGAATGACCAGCAATTCAGAGAATTCTATGGTACATGTTTACCTCTCTCATTAGGTCAGTGTCATCTTTCCATCTTTTCTTCCCTTGTGTCCCTGTGAAAAAGGCATGAATAAAGAATTAATGCTGTCTCTCTTCTCCCACCCCACTCAGTACAGTTTTGCATCTTACTCAATACCAATGATTGTGAAATTTCAAACAATGATCAATCAAGTTCATTCTGAGAGCCTGAGGCTTCAGAGCAAGGCAGCACCCATGTCACATCTCTGTGCATCTGGTCCACAGTTCGGCATTGTGGCTTGTTTGGAACATAGAACTGGATTTCATCCCTGATCTTTGATGATCTCCTGCAAAACAATGCATGAGATGTTATTAACCCTCTCTTAATGTGCAGAATTATGGAAGTTGGTGGAGTGAGTGTTTTCTTCACAGTCCTCACAGTAATCCATCTCAGGTACTTTCCAAAATGTTCCTAAAGCAACGTACTGAACAGTTGGCTGTGTTATCTATTGGAAAAAGATTCTCCTTTGCCCCTTCTCCATATCTCAGATATGCTTTTCAGCAGGGAAGTTTATAAATGAATAGTTTCACAGAGAAAGGAGCAAGAAATGCTGTGAGGTGAAAGCCGTTCTTATTTAGACTTCTCAATAGACAACTTCCAAACTCATGTTCCTAGCGCAATACTGCTGCTCCTGTCCAATTCATCCCCATGTGCCTCAGATTTTGGGTAGTAGGAGGCAAAGATGGTCATAACAAGGCTTTGCAAACATCAGTGGTTGCAGTTTATGAGCAGACGTGTGGGTGGGAGACAGAGCATGACAAAACAACCTTCAATTCTCTCTATCTGAACACTTGCTTTGGAGACTTGTTCCATCAAGGATCCAATCTGAAGGCCAACCTTGTGACCTGTTTAGACTGCCTAAGGAGGTCCAGTAGATCTCTTAACCCTCTTTCACATGAGGGCTGTTCCAGTTTTATGCCTGTTCTCCATTGTTTTTGTATCTATTTCATGTCAATCAGGATGTCCTCTTTAGTCACATGTGTATTTCACCTGGTTGTAAAACCTAGAAATCTCATGATATTATGTATAGCCCTGAGCTCCACAGATGTTATTTAAGTTGAGACAACTCATCACAAAATTCTTCTCCTACTCTTTGCAAGACATGAAACTGCCCTCTCCAAGCACATGTTGACGAGAGAAGTACCTTCTTTGTGTTAAATTTCTTGAATTCTGTTCCATTAATGCAACTATTTTTGATGCAAAGGAATGAGAATCAATACACTTTACCTTTATACTTAGTGATCTTAAGGGTACTAGAGTTGCATGTTTGGAAGGTTTCCTGGAAATTTCTGGCCCTCGGATATTTTCTCTCTCTGCCAGTTTTCCAAACCTGGCCACAACATAAGAGTGATTGGAGACAATACAGTTTTCCTCTTGGCTTTTTATTTGGCCATATGACTCAGCAAGAGTCGTTAACTTGAACTCCAGATAAATGTTGTTAATACACACTTAGAAATGTACAGGGATATCCCAAACAGAATCATCATTCTGAGCACTTTCTGTGATTCTCCTGATTTTGTGTTGATTGCAGGAAAGCACTATAGGAGAAAGCAAAGCCAGCGAGGTGGTGGTAATAAGAGCTGTGATACCTATTTCATAGTAGAAGCAATGGTAACAGCAGGTTTTATGGACCTGCTTCATCTTCCTCATCTTTTTCCTTTGTCACTGTTGTACTTTTCTTCACATCGTCCTATCCCAGAAGAACGCACTTTTTGCTTTGTTTCTTCCAATCTTTTCATTAAATGTATTTAGGGGAGCTGTTCATATCAGACATCCTCTGTTGGCATCTTCTTTATGTGTCCGGCCAGACGTGAGATAGGATTAGCCTTCATGGGTTGTAAAGCACTTTTAGAACTGAAGCTGGGGCTGGGAAGAAATGTGGTATTTATGCAATGTAAACAAGCAACGGAAGTCAGCAAGGCAGGAAGAATGATAGGGAAGTTGGTCACAGAAGTCTAAACTGGAAGTCTAGGAGAGCATTTATCAGCCCCTAAATCCAGTCACATTTAGAGCAAGAGTGAAGTATGCAACAGCTGCTGGTTGTGGCAAAGGAAAATTAGATACATATAGTTTATAGCTGCTGTGAGGGGTACACTTGAAAACCAGCTTAGATCTAGCCAGAGACAACACCCTAGTACAACAAAAGTATACTTGCATTGTCATTACAATTTTATTGTGAAGACTTCAGACATGAGGTTGATTTCTGTTAGATCAACCCACCTGATCTACCTATGCCTCAGGCTGCTTTTCTGTGAAGGAGGTGGTGGTTTATGGTTTTTTCACTTTAAAAAATGCTTTGAAATTTACAGTGGTGAGGCAAAAATTACTAGTGATAATTTCAGTAGAGATTTATTGAACTGTGACGAAGAGCAAAGTATCTGAAGAAATGGAGCACCATGTTCTCACATGATGTGAACTGGAAAGGCTCCAGTTGATGTCGGTGGATCTGTGCTGATCTATGCATCATCTGAGGGTCTGGTTCATTTTTTATGAAGACTATTTCATAAATGGGTGGAAAAGTAACATACAAGACCTCTGCCTCTCGCTGTCCTCTTATTGCTGGCCATTGGCTCAGTCTTTTCAGCACAAGCTCTGCCTGCTAGAAGCACCCGGTGCTCCAAGTGACAAATTGGATGCTGAAATCTCAAAAAAATGATGCACTCAGAAGTCTGGCATCTGAGAAGCTGTACTTTTGCAGAATTTTCAGCCAGTTTGTAACAGTGTTTCAGGACTGGCACACTAACAGGTTTAAATGTGCTTTAATCCGCTTATGTAATTTAAGCACTTCTGGGAGTGGTGGGCATTCATTAAATTATTTCTTATGGTGGGAGTTCTATCATATTGAGCCAGATGCTGCTTTCCATGAGATATGCTATTGTGCCTGGCCCAAACTAAGCTGAATAACAACATCAAATTCGATTAGGCTATAAAATAGGTCTCTGCTATGTATTAAAATGCATCAGAGCACATCCTTGGCTGTTCTAAGCACCTGAAAAGGTTTCCTGAATGTAACTTTATCAGCCATGCTACAGCTGACAGTTTTTCCCCTTCCTTCAATATTACTTTTGACTCTTTCTACATCATTACCCATCCTACAGAAAAATGTTCATAATGGCTGACTTAGTTGAGGAGAAGTACGCTGGTGTGAAATGGCTCAGAGGTCTCCTTTATTGCTATATATTGCGGAAAGGTATCCAAATTAGAGCAAACTTGATTTTGAAGGGAACAAAGTAAAATGATTCAAGTCCATGTTCTGCATTTACTCTCTCACCATTTGGTGAATTAATACACTTGATAGCAACATAGCCCTGCATATTTTGCAAACATAGATCCAGTCCTGTGTTTGTCCCATGCCCAGATTGCCCTTGATCTGAACAGGAGTTTGGAATTTGCTAGGAATGTAAGGGCAGTCACATAAGGCATGTGCTCGCTTGACTCGGGTTACAACTGAGATAAGAGCAGACCAGAAACCTCATACATGTAAATAACATACACAACTGCAGTGTCATATTTTTAAGTTCCTTTCTGAAACATTTTCCCTAAGAGCTCTACTTCATTTATTTATAGTTGAGATTGTCTACTTCTACTGGATAAGCCTGAACTATGTTTTCAGTCTTAATTTCTCTGCTCCCAAGGAAAGATAGTTGTGTCTATTTTCAGAGCACCAAGCACTCTGTGGCTTTGTGCTCTGTAATCTGTGCTTGAGTCAGTTCAGTTTGATTCTCTTGAACTGATTGTTTAGGTTGCAGCGAGTTCCCAAAGCCTCTATTATAACCCAGCCTCCAGTGTAGCCTTTTCTTTACCTTTTGCTACTCTCTTTTCCAGGACCAGCTTGGCATTCTGCTTCCTGCCACGTTGCCCAAGAGCTGTATCACCTCTTACAGTCTCTGGGCAGGTGGGACCTCATCCAACACATTCTGCCCACCCAGGCTGGGACACTGAGATCTCTGTCCCCTAGGAGGTTTTGGGTCCTATTCACATCCCTAGTGCTGCTTCCTATACTCCCTACACTTTCATTTATTTAAAAAGTAAAATATACAAAAGACAGCATGCCAAGTCAGAAATCATAAAACACAATCACTGTTAAATAATGTGCCCTACAAGAGCTATGTGTAGGTTTCTTTAGGTGTCAGCAGTTGCAAACAGTGTTGAGTTCAAATCCTATAAATCCTTTCGCAGAGAAACATTTATGGTTTGAGCACAAGCCAGAGCTATGTTTTTTTTTCTGAGTCAAAGAAATAAAAGTATAAGTTCTTATGTCATGTTTCAAAGATTACTCTTCTCAACTTGCAAAATTCAGACATCTTTTGGAACATGAAATGATAAAATATTTTTATGGAGTGAGGAGGAAAACAAAAACCCACAAGAAACATGATAACCATGTATATCATCTGTGCAGTAAACTGAAAACAAATGGTTTCACTGGAAATTTGGCTGGCTTTAGAGCTCCCAGCTGCAACTATCTGAAATAAAGCTGAAAACTGTCACAGAGGAACCCTGAGCCTCTTAAAATCCACCTGTAAGTCCAGACAGGTTTAGCAAAAGTGAAGGCCACTGGGAACACTCTTCCCAAGCCCTGCAGCCAGGCCTTGTTTGATGAGGAGCTCCAGGATCCAACCCTGGCACAGGCACTGGCGGGTCCCACTGACCACGAGGTTTAGCCCAGTGCTGTCATCCTCTGGTTTGGTATGGTGAAATCATCTCTGGCTACTACAGTTCTGTTAGGTTCAATTTTAAATTCATTAGGTGCTGATTGCTCAGCAGCACTTTGCTAGTCTAGTTTGGACCACTTCTGAGCAATCTCCAAGCTGAGAACATGGGAGGGAGACCCACCCCTGAAAGGAACCCAAGCTCCCTGGCACAGTGTCCTAGACCCTGAGAGAAAGAGGAAAGGAGCTCTGCTTTCCCTCTTGGACCTGTTTCTTAACCGCAGACTGCTGCCTGTCAGGACAGGAATATGGACTTAGCTCAGTTTCTATCTTGTGCAGTCCCTGTACCTTTTCCTTGACTGTAGGTGCGGCAGGACTCTCTTGTGTGTTATATTGCCATAATAAGACAAATGCAAAAAGAGCAGCAAATACCGTGCATAGAACATATGTATAAGGAACAAATGGCTGACCTGGCATTGGGCTTCAATGGGTCCCCAAATGTAACGGCTTCATCCATTTGACCATTCTTCCCCTAAAACTACAAAATGTCACACTGCTGCTGAAGCGAGAGGGTCTGATGCTACTCCACGGCCTGTGAATGACAGTTTAAGCAGCACTCATCTAAGGTGACTGCTGTCTGGAGTACATTCTCTTGGAGCCAAACTTCTAAAGCTCACAGAAATTAAATAAAAATGTTTATATACACATGGAGTTTTGTCATATGCATCTGGAGCCAATCAAACGCTTCCCTAATGAAATGTATAATGGCAACCCAAGGACACATTTTAAAAATACGCAGACATTTTAGGAAACGTCTTTGATGGAAAGCCAATTTTCCAACCACTGGATAATGACAAACATTACCTTGTTATCCTCAAAGGTGGCACATGATTCAGCAAGCAATTTTAAACAGGGTTCATCAACTCTGCAGGAAATATTATCCACAGTGCTACCAGATTTAATGAGGGTGGAAGGGAGGGATGTTCCTAAAATGCCTAACTCATTTAGGACTAAGAACAGTTAATGAGCTCCTGACATGGGAGGTCTTGTTCCAAGTTATTTCTCAGAATTCCTGGAGTATATTAGCCCTGGTCTATTCCCACTGGAATCGAGGGAAATGCCACCACTACCCTGTGTGGGAGCAAGTCTGACCTGTTATTTACTACTTTGTGGTAGCCAAAGATGACATAATATTTTGGGTTTCTTATGTTTATTTTGATAGAAAGTTATGGGTTTGTTTCTATTTTGCTGTTGTTTCTTATGCTTGTACCAAAATACAAATATCGGCAAAATATAACATCCAAGATTTCATTTCTTAAATCTAAGGCAGATAATTCATCACAGATGCTTTTGGCCCACCTAAAAGGTGAAGAAATGTTGTTTTGGTTTTCCTTAACTGCTTTGATGCTGAAAACTGTGGTGATTTCTAATCAATGCTTTACTATTAACAGATTAATCAAATGGAACATATTCCATTGCAATGTCAGAAACAGTAGTTACATATTCCCAGCTGGAGTCTGTTTCTTGTCCCACATATCAGGTTCCTTGGGTAACCTTGAAGAAATGTGATTATGTCAATATAAAGGGAAGAAACAACAGGACTATGGAGAGAATATAATAGACCTCAGGGTAAATCGTGTTTCCTTGGAAGGTGTTTTCTTCTCTTAGTGCTTCTCACAGTGAATTTCATGGTAGTTACTAGCTCAAATTTGATTTCTCCTGAACAGAAATTCTCTGCAGCTAAAGAGCTATGGCATGGTAACAGCAGAAGTAGATTTGTCTTTCTTTGTCAGAGCTTCCCTGTTATCCTCCATGTGTTCGGGTGTTGAGTGAAGCACCAGCTTCCACAATGCTGTCACTATTTGTCACGTCTGTGGAGTTCCTATCTTGACACATTGTCAAGGACGCATTGTTTAGGAAAAGTTGAGTCACCGCCCCCTGATAACCTAAGCCAATGCAAATGTGTTTTTTGAAGAACAGCCAAATACTGTCACTCACGTCTGCAGATCTGTTCATCCCCAGAGAGTTAGGTAGACTCTCACTGATAAAACAGGTAACAGACAGAAAAATCAGTAGAAACAAATTATAAGGACTCCTCTGCTGCTCATTAGAGAACAGTCTTTCCCACCATAGTTTTGGGGTTTAATTTGTGTTATTAAACCAATGCATATCTTAAAAAAATCAAGTGATTACATAAAGCAATACAGAACAGATCTATAGCATAAGAGCCCTAACGCAAATTCTGGTGTGTGGCTGAGTAGCAGAACAGGCGAGCAGATGCGGAGAAAGTGATGCATGCAATTACAGAGCCTGAAGGGAAAAATACTAATTCCTTGGTAAGGCACATACGTGGTAGGAAAGTATTTTATGAAGAAAATATCAAAACTATTTACAGAGTTTATAACTCAAGAAAGGCACAGTTGTAATGACAGAATGGAAGAGTACAAATTACCTGAGACAACACAGTGCTAGTGTAGAACACAAATGGTGCCATTTAGGAGTGGTCAAACTTCAAAACTACTCCCGGTATAGGAAGAACAGCTCAAATGGACCAAAATAGTCATGGATGATGAGGTCTGAATGGCAGACACGCCTGCTGACATTTTTCTATCTGTCAATTTTTTATAACCTTATAAACAATCAGCAGGTGGGGCAAACACCACAATTTCTACTTTCACCACCCACAGAAAAAGTTGCTCTGTAGGAAGCTCTGACACCTAAGAAGCTCTGCAAGTCTGGTGAGCTTGGAATGAAATACAAAACTAGAACCCTTGCTGCTGGTGGTTACCGACACTTTTATGGCACTTCTTGTGTGAGTGTTGGCCCCAGCGGGCTGGCTGGTGCCAATGGGGGGTCAGCACGTTCTGCTGACCGGAAAAGAATCAGCACTGTTTCAGTTCTGTGCAATATGCTCATGGATCAGAAACACTTAGCTCGTGCTGTGTGCAGCTAAACAGCTGCAAAGTTCCACCTTCCTGGTGAGTAAAGCAGGGACTGATGTGATTTAAATTTGTTAGGTGCTTAGCAAGGAGACACACATCGATGAGACATATAGAAAAAGCACAACGTGGATGTGAAGAACCTCAGAACTATATTGTGCCCACAACTTACACAGTCTACATAGCTCTCTGCATCTCTTTCAACATGAAAAAGTCCAGCACACCTCTAGGATATTCTGAGGTGGATGCTTGCTTTGAGAGGATGGAAGAGGAAAAATGCAATGGAAAGTTGGACTGGCATCCCAGCCTCATTCACGTTAGTGGCAAAGAGCCCTATGATTTAAATAATTTAGGATACTGCTTTTAATTGGTTCTGGTTACACAATCCTCTGTTAATGTCTTTCCTCCCACAGTTTCTTTGAAGGAATGTGATCTAATGAGAAAATGTTCTGTCCATTTTGTTAAGGACAGAGTGCTAGCCATGAAGACAGTTCCCATAAAAATCACCATGCAGAAGTGGATTAAATCACAAACACTAGGGCCAAGGGCCCCAGCTGCTGGAGTCATGATTATCACAGAATTCAAGCTTCTGTCTTTTGTTTGGGGAGGAAAAAAGAAAAAAGACTTTAAAAACACAACTACTGTGTAACTGAGGAAGTGGTTTTTGAAAACATAAACAGTCCTGAGAGGTATGAACTATATCTTAACAGAAAACCAATTCCAGATTAATTGGCTAAGTCAACGCAACAACCTTCTTCCTCTCAAAAAGTGCCTTAAAGTGTTTTACACACACACATTTGCCCCCCCCCCAAAAAAAAAAAAAAAAAAAAAAAAAA
>Ga0065711_1035876_pt1 | contig 21720 bp, 8 predicted proteins | sample Hoacrofraction12_FD_59098 | JGI IMG/M metagenome (GOLD analysis project Ga0065711, IMG submission 59098) | Hoatzin crop microbial communities from Cojedes, Venezuela - Epithelial fraction 12 v2 (version 2) | ecosystem: Host-associated > Birds > Digestive system > Esophagus > Crop | place... | reverse complement strand
TTTTTTTTTTTTTTTTTTTTATTGTGCTGCAGATTTTAAGTTATGTATGGATGAGAATATTAGGTCTCATAATCTGTTGCCACTATATCATCTGCCGTGGGAGGCACTTCTACACTGCTATATTAAAATTCAGTAAAGAAATATTACTGTGTCTTTTTCATGAAGACCCAATACAAGATTTACATATAATTATTCATTTCTAACAATATCTTGCATCAGAGAATCACATAATGTTTTCCTTGGATGTATTAATGAAACCTTGTTTTACATATAAGCATTACTATGCTTCTGTAAAGACAGTAGAATCAAAATGGGCAAAGGAGCGTGCCCATAATGTAATGATGTGCTAGTGATGAGGGCGTGAAAGGATGTTCAGGATGGGATCTGCAGCTTCCAGCTTTCAGTGTAAGACTTGCACTTCTGGGCCTGTTACCTTGGGCTACTTTTAGTATCAGAGGAGACCAATGAGCGATTTTAAGTTTGATGCATCTGATGTACTTTACATGTCTAGGGTGAGACGAGTTGTGTCATAGCAATGTTTCTCTTCATTAACTATAATGGGAGTCTAGACAAGAACCAAAGGTGTCAAAATCTACAACAGAGATACTTACAATTGAACAGATGATTCCCCTCCCAAAGGCTCTGACTGTAACCCCTCTGCATCTTACTACCAGCCCTACACCTCATCCCAGAAGAAATAAGTTCCCTACATTTATGTACTTTGCTATGACAGTAACCCATACAGCTTATCAGAAAGCTTTCAAATTTTGCCATGTTCTCAGTTACGGCAGTGGCAGCTGTGCTTCCTCCTGCTGGACTGCTGTATTTGTGCCAGAGCCACTGGTGTTCTGCAGTGTGGGAGCATTGATCACCCTGAGCGTACTACTCGACCAGTGTGCTTCAAAGGGCCAGGAGGCCTCTCCAGTGTTCATGCTCTGAGGAGCATAGTGTGGTGACACTCTGAGGATTGGTCTGGGCTGGTAACCACAAAGCCAACATGTTTCTGTGTCCTGGGTGTGCGGTGATGAAGCATCAGTGCTGGCTAGGTCAGCTGGCTTAGGTGATCAGGCTGTGCTCAGTATGAAATTGTCTCCCTGGCTGGAATTGTGTTGTCCCTGTGAATCATACAGTCAAAAATTATTCAGTCGTAAGCCCTTTCAGAATTTAGCCCGTTTTAGGCAATGTCAGTCCAGAGGCACATTGCCTTACTCTCCCTTCTTCAGCTTTCCCACTGAATAAGCTACTGATAGATAACTGAGAGTTGCTGATGTTGCTTGTTAGGAACTTTGTTCATGCACTTGCTTGATTTAATACATGTGGTTTATTATGCCATATAATCTGCCATTTGGTTCAGAAAGTTGGAGCTGCTGAGTTATTATTTGTAATTATTAGTTTTCTAAGGTAGGACCATTAGATGCTCTTAATATGGGCTTGTGCTGAGCGATGCAGTAAATTAAGCTGATAGATATTACATTATTGTGTTGTTCGTGTTGCCCTGTCACTTGTAAATTGTGGGGTTTATTTATGTCCTCATCACTATTTTTATATTGCTTCAGTAACTCTGTCAGGCATTAGTGTTAAATTCAGCATAATCTGTACTATTCTTAATGACCAAAGCTAAGCTTCTCCTTAGACAAGTCAGCCTTGTTTTATGAGTCAAACTGAAGGAAGCAATGTACAAAGGTCCAGTATATTTTATCTGATGTGAAAGCTATTTTTCAAACATGACTAGGACTCTTAAATGCCAAGATTTATTCTCAAAAGCACTTGATGGGAAGCACACAAAAAATCGGATCCACTAAAAATATATATTGGGCATGATTTTCATGTTGAAAGGCCAAATCTTTGTTGCCCCTCCAGACTACTCTCTTACCACAGAATGGTAGGGGTTGGAAGGGACCTCTGTGGATCATCTACCACTTATGATAGGTAGAAAGGAGACAGAATTACCTTTAGTGGGCCAGTTTAGTACGATATTATGGAAGTGAACAATTGCAAGTGTATTTTCTGAAATGTTAAATCTTTGTGAAGAATTGGCTCTTAAAGTTTTGTAGTTAGGAGGTCCTTAACATGCCGTTGCATCTCATGGTTGATAAATATAGTAATTCTAGCGGAGGTTTCTTCCTTTAACAAAAATATTTAAGAGGGGACTGTTACTACTTAACAGATTATCATCATAGTTTTCCTCTGGAACTAATGTACTGCACTGCTAGCAGGTATTTGTTTCAGATCTGTAAACATGAGTGAATGTGTATGTGTATCATAGCAGAGATGACTGATAGTCTGCAAAAACTGACGTGGAAACTGGATTTGAATTTTGAACTTAAGTGGAAACATGTTTACTCACAAAAAGATTGCTGCTTTACTTTAAGAAGGTGATAAGTTGATTGTGGGGTAAATTTGAAGTCTCTACAGGGTAGTTTTGTGCTGTTCTGTGCTTCTTTTTACCTCTGTCTTGGGGAAGCAAAGCATGCCTCAGTTCTTATTTGCTGCTTAGAGCAAGTATCGCTTAAATGAGGATTTGTCTTTATATCGAAAGTTTATTCCTGAAGATCTTTCTGTGTGCATTCTAGTGTTTCAACTCAAAGCAGAGAATAGAGTAACAGCATGGATTGTTTTAATTTTCAGGAATACTGAGGTCCGAGTCAATGAGTTGATTCCTTGTATTCCCCAAAGGTGTCCCCTTTCCTCAGTCCATCTCATTATACCTTCACACAAAAAAAGTGCAGCTGAACCATTTCAGTTGTTTGGGTTGCTGCCTGCTTTCTTGGAATCTGTTCCAGCAAAGTCTCATCTTTTAACGCTCAGGTGAACAGTAGTACAGCAATGCACTATCTGCACCCTAGACTAATTGTATTAATCTAATAATGTTTTAGAAACCAAAACATTACGAAGTCTTAAGCAGACAAGAAGCGTAATGCCTGACATAAACTTTCCTGTGTTTTTTCACTGAAGCTGTTCTGTAACATCTGCCTGATACTGGAATAAACCATGCAATTAATCGAACAGGTCTAATGAAAAGGAGATGTGACAGATCAGAAGCAAGCATATAAGGTTACCCCTTACCCTTTAGCAACCGTATGTTGAAATCTCTTTTGTGTAGGGCGCAGTTCAGGTACAGAGTATGCAGTTTCACAGTCTGGATACAATATCTCTGCCACACAGATGGAATATGAGTCGGTATATCCAAAGACCACTGTCAACAACAAGCAAAAGTTTTACGTGTCCAGCCTACCATAGATGACAACTGTTCTGTGGAGTTTTGCAGGGTAGTATATCATTTGGCTTAAGGCGTGTTGGATAGGTACCTGTGTTCTAGAAATTAAGAGTTATATTCTGCCTCCACGGGTGTGTCTCTTGAAAAACTGTAGATTACATGAAATGTACAAGCTTTGAAGGAAATCTATAGCATATGAAGGGATCCTATTTATATCTCTGTAGGCCAGAACTACTAGAGATTACATCTATGTAACTCTCTGTAGATGTAATCTTCTTCACTAAATTACATTGGACTTTGAATAATACAGTTTGCATGGGATCTACACAATTTCAGAAGCACCCATATGTTTTTACTATATTCTCAAGACTTACCAATATGTTTATAATAAAGTAAATCTCACGCCTTTAGAGAGGTCTGAGTGGACTTCTGATAGTTATCTGTTATCTTGTGTTGAAATATATCAACATGACCGTTTTACTGCTGTGAGTTTAATTTAACTCCTCCTGTCCATCCAGTGATCAAAATATATTTTAATATGAGCATATGCTTGGATTTCAGGTTAGCTCTTTATTTTTCCATATTCATAACATTTCAGGTTTGCCTGTTTTGACAATTTTTTTCTTTTAGTAAGTAGTGGAAAATATAGTGCCAGTGTTCATATTTGTTTTAAAATAAAGAAGTTGGAGCTGAGAGAAACAGAAGAGTGATGATGCTTAGCAGAATTTGGAAAATCCTGATTTTTTGGCAGTAGTAGATAATTCCATGGGAATAACTGGTGTAGTCAGTATTTGAAGCTTTCTACTGTATTTATAATGTTCCTTTATAGTGATCACATTCTCTAAATTTATATATTACTTATACCAGACTTTTCATACCACCTTAAGCAGGTGTATTAAAGAATGATTCACACGGTAGTGGCTTTTTTCTTGAATTCCCAGATGTGCCACATCAGTCTGACTCTGACCTAACTGGAGCTAATCTTGTTTTATTTTAGAGCAGGCAGGTGAAGGATTGGATGATAGGCTCTGGTCTTACAGGCTGTATGACTCGTAGCATGTTGTCCTGTTCTTAAAACAGGAAGTGTGCAAGAATACTTACCTAATTGCATGTACTCCCCCACACACACAATAATTTAATAATTGAACCTGTCTGCGCATGACGATATAAAAAGCAGCAAACGTAGGTGGTTTACACTATCTTTGTGTAGTTGCCTGATTGTTTTCTATAGTTGAATCTAGAGTTAGAAATTCAGTAGAGTTAAAACAGGATGTAGCCAGCAACCTTTGCCTTGGTGCCTGCTGTCAGCCTTCTAAATTGCTGTTTAGCTGGCACTTAAATGAAAGCCTGTTGCAGTTCCTGGATGTGATTGCAAGAAACACTAAGTGGAAGAGTGAAGAAGGGGAGAAAGAAAAAAAAGTGCAAGGAAAATGAAGAGGATATTTTGGAGCAAAGAGAGGACTATGGGGAATAGATATTCCTCGAAAGAGAAAGCATTTCTGAATCGTCATCTGATCTTACAGGATTGCATGTTTTCAGTGTGTGAAGTGGTATGGGAGAAGCTGTCTATTAACTACTGTTGAATTTGCTGTAATCGTGGCATCTGCAGATATACTTCCAGTGATTTGCACCTTGGTTCTCCTTGGGTATTAGAATCAGTGGTTCCTAAAGAAATATCTGTAGTCTAAGTTTCAAGTCTTGCTGGAGCCAGAGTAGTGGTCTACAAGATAGTGACTCCCTCAAAAAACTGCTTGCTTCGAAACTCAGTTGTGTGGCTTGCCATCCTGAGTTCTCACTTGTTTTTCTAAAGCACACCTTGACTTGTCCCTGCCTTGTTAGGGTAGAGATTCACTCTTCTCAGTTAGTCACCTGGGTGGCATGCTTTTCAGACAGCACAGGTATTATTATTTGGGACTACCCTTGGGATCTGTGGTGATAGCTGCCTCAAAAATTGTTATGGCATCTGCCTCTCTAATAGCAGATATTGTGTGTGATACAGCTCGGTTTACTCAAATAATTTGGGGCAGGATCAAAACCATAATGTATGGAATGCATGGGTGGCAAAAGATGTGATTGGAAAGGGACGAAGAACAGCAAGGTAGCAATGCAATTTCCTAACCATTTATTTATGTAGCAACCAGAGTGATGAAAGCATCCTAAAGCGCAGTAGGTCTAAGGCTGTTTTGGCTTAATAGCAATTTCGGAATAAATTGCAAGTGCTAAATTTTGTGTGAACAGAGTCAGCATTCTCAGTATTGTTAAAGATTCTATAAAATTCTAGTGGATAAATTAAAATGTTAAAATAAATATAGTAAAGCCATGTAGCAGAAGTACTAAATATATAGTGAAAAAAAAATCTCAGTGTCATTATCTTCTGGATGTTGCAGGATATGTGTTTGTGGTAGGAAGTAGGAGAGGGAAAGAGATACAGAACCTGGGCATGGAGACATTCAGCAACATCACAAATACTCGTTCCTGTTATGAGGTAGGCCAGGGTATGGCATCTAGGCCACGGTCTGGATGAATGGATGAAAAGCGTGTTGCAGATTCAAGTGCTTCTCATTTGGAAGACTACAAAAGTGAGGGAAGGGCTGGGGTAGGGCAGAAACCTCAGGTGCTAATCACCTCCTACGACCAAGCAATAAATGGTGTTTTGGGATGATATTCTTCGACACTGCTTTTCTTCAGGTAAAAACAATTAACTTTGATATACAAATAATTATTTATGTAAGATTCTCCAGATTATCTGCAAAAACTGTATCTTGCAGCCCTCCTGGGAATACTTTGAATTTAGTTTTTCCAGCAGCAGAAAATGAAGTGCCATGTATTCAGATTCTCAAATTGGGAGTGAGCTGTTAAAAGAGTAACGAGAGGAGACCCAGAGTCTGAGTACAGGTAGTGCAGATAGTGCAGGGCTGCTTACCCCAAGGACTTCTCCACACATTTTGATGGCTTTCCTGCTTCTGATCTCACAAAGCTCTTAGTGACCTTCTGGCGGGTTTTTTTTTTGCTATGATGACTCTGAACCAACCTCTTCTTATGATATCTTGAGGGTTATGTGAGTGTGTTAGTATTATGAAGGCTTATTTTGAGAAAAGAAGAACCATACTGGCGTATGGGTTATGCACGTGTGTTTAGTGATACACTGGAGGTTTTGTGAATTCCTCCACTGTGTAACCATTGTAACTACCGTTGATTTGGATGTGTCTTTGATAAGACAGCCTCTCCTGCGACGTGTGTTCCCCAGCATCTATACTCTCTTAGAGAGAAGTGCCAGGACTTAGGTGCCTTTTAGCAGTTCCCACTAAAGGTCTTCTGTTCAGCTCTGCTTTAGGAGATGTGAGGCCACAGGATGAGGTATGGTGGAAAATGGCCTTAAAGGTTCAAGGGTTCGTTAAGAAATACCACCACAGAACCTCCTTGCTGACATTTAGTTACACTAGCAAATAAAAGTTTGTAACGGTGTTGCTCTGGTCGGGGACCAAGACAGACGGAGACCTTGCTTTTGAGTCACAGTATGTGCTGCACACAAGTGTACAAGTAGAAACAGAAAGGTCTCAGGTTTTCCTTTTTCTTGGTCAGAATTGTTTTGTTGTTTTTTTGAAAAGGCAGATGCTTAGCCTGCAGTGAAGGAAGTTTTTCTCTTTTTATACCTTTTAGGAGCTTGGTCCTATAGCTCTGTCACAATACATTTTTTTTTTGTGCGTGATTAGAAGCATAGTGCAAAATAGTTGGAGGGCACACAGAAAGCTGGTCTCAGAGCGAGTGCTGGATGAGAGTTGCTCTGACCACAAACTGTAAAGAGTAATCAAATACTGTACTTGTGTCTATAAAGTGCTTACCACAGGGACTAATTAAAAAAACACCAAAACCCTCCTTCTAGGTCAGTTTGTGAGTAGAAGTTTCATTTGCTGTGTTAAATGCATCCTGAAGCATAGTATGGGTTAAGCAGTATGTAGAAAATGCTTTCAAAGTAGTTTAGTTCACTAGAAAGGTAAAGTAGAATCATAAACTGGAAAGTTATTCTTCAGCATGTAGAGGGCAGAAGGGAGTTCCACACTTGTTCCTTCCCTACAACTTATTGCTAGTGCATTGGTCTGTTGCTGCTGGTGTGTTATGGTCTGTGCAGAGCTACCTGGTCAGTATGGTCCTGGCTACTTACCATCTGCTAAACTGCATTGAAGGACAGCATATTTTTTCTGTCCTATGCTCTCCCCACGTGAACAAACCTTGCTACAGCAAGGTTTGTTTTATCCTGAATTCAGTTGTATCCTGAATTGGAGAGGAGGCTTACAGTCCTCAGAGGATGTAGTTACTATCCTCCATGTTCTTTCCAGTATTGTGTTAGATATATCATGCCTCTGACCTAATTTACTTGCTTTCGTCATATTTCAGGTATCACCGATGGCAAAGAAAACACTTTTCTTTCTCCCTGTGAGTCCTGTAAGACTGCTGATTTAGAGCTCTGGGCTGTGGATGACTACCTCACCCCAGGTATTCTGTTTATAGCCTGGTTTATGGGGGGGGGGGCGGGGGGTGTGCTTATGTTCAGCGGATTCTCTGGTTTTACCCCATAGGCTATTTTGACCAAATGAAATCTCTGAAATTTGACCAAATAAAGTCTCTGACATCCTGAGCTTTTTAGGACAGTTGGTGAGGCACTGTATTACCAACCTGCCTCTCCCCTGTCCACCCTCCTCACGTTTACTTGAGCTTTGGTGAAAGAAGCCTTACTAAGGTGAAAGTGTCTGAATGGATGTCACCTGACCTTCTTACATCTGGTTTTCAGTATCTATGCTTGCAAGAAGTCCTGTTTTCTCCAAGGAGTGTTAATTAGTTGCCTCTGTCAGTATAGTGTACGTAACATGACTCTGCCCTTCTATCTCTGTTTCGTTGCATGCTTTTCCTGGACAAGAAAATGGCTGGGTTTAGTTGAAATGTCACTGAGATGGAACATACTGTTTAGACTTTTTTCTTAAAGCAGAACACATATGTCATTTCCTAAAGCTAAGATTTAGACCAAAAATAGAACTGAGTTTGGCCACTGCTTGCAGAGTAGGATCCTTGAAGTTCTAAGGGATAAATTTCAGACTTCTAGCAGGGCCTTGACCCTGTTGCTCTGAGGTGTGCTGGCTATACTGCAGCACGCTGAAGACTGATGGAGTTGAGCCAGAGGCTCCTGAGGTAATAGGAGCCAACAGCAGTGAAATATCTCAAAGGAATTAAGGAGTTTTCCACTGAGAAGGTGGCATGGCTGTCAGCCCAACTGAAGTGCCTCTACACAAATGCATGCAGCCTGGGCAACCAACAGGAGCAGTTGGAAGCCACCATGCCTTTGGAAAGCTACGACCTAGTTGCCATTACTGACACTTGGTGCAATGAATCCCAAGACTGGAGTGTAGCTGTCGATGGCTGCAGGATGTTTAGAAGGGACAGGCAGGGAAGGAGGGGCGGAGGCGTTGCCCTCTGTATCAAGAAATGGATAGTGTGTGAAGCGCTGTTTCTGAAGAATAATCATAAGCAGGTAGAAAACTTGTGGGTAAGAATCAGAGACTGAGGTAACAAAGGGAACCTTGTGGTTGGTGTCTACTACAGGCCTCCTGATCAAGAGGAGCCTACTGATGAAGACTTCTTCCAAGCGCAAGGCCTCTCAATCACCAAGTGTAAGAAATCAGGAAAGGTAGGCAAGAGACCGATATGGCTGAGTTGAAACCTGCTGGTCAAACTATGGGGCAAGAAGCAAATGCAGAGGCAGTGGAAGCAGGGACAGAGGTATCTGGGGAAGAGCGTAGGGACGCTGCCTGGTTGTGCAGGGATGGGGTCAGGAAGGCCAAGGCGTAGCTGGAGCTGAACTTGGCAAGAGATGCCAAGGGTAATCAGAAGGGCTTCTACAGGTATGTCAGCCAGAAAAAGAAGGTAAAAATAAACGTACCCCCCCTGTTGAGCAAGACTGGCAAACTCATAACAACGGACAAGGAGAAGGTAGAGGTACTCCACAACTTTTTACTTCAGTCTTCACTGGCAACCTCTCTCCTCACCTCTCCTGACTTGGTGGACCACAAAATGGAGACTGGGAGAGCAAAGTCCCTCCTTCTGTAAGAGATGATCACATTCACAACCACCTGAGGAACCTGAACGTATATAAGTCTATGGGACCTGATGGGATGCATCCCAGAGTCCTGAGCAATTTGGCTGATGCAGTTGCCAGGCCACTCTGCATAGTATTTGAAAGGTCATGGCAGTCAGGTTGTCCTGGGTTCAGCCAGGACGGGGTTAATTCTCACCAGAAGCCAGGAGGGGACACAGCTGGGCGGGCTGACTGAACCAACCTGGCCAAACAGAGCAGGGTATTCCATACGATGTGCCCTCATGCTGGGTTCCAGTGGGGGAGCTGGCCAGGGGGGGAGTTAATGGCAGCTAGGGAGCGTGCGGGGCACCGGACGGTGAGAATTACTCTGTGCATTTTGCTGTTTGTTTTGTATATTCTTCTTATTAATATTGTTGTTGTTACTATTCACTTCCTTTGCTGCTCTGTTAAGCTGCACTTACCCTGACCCACGAGGTTTTTTTACCTTTTTCTTTCCATTCTCCTCCACACCCCAGCAGGGAGAGGGGTGATAGAGTGACAAAGTGGCCCTGTGTTGCCGACCATGGGCCAAACTACGACACAGGTGAAGTCCCTAGTGACTGGAAGAAGGGAAACATTGCACCTGTTTTTGAAAAGGGTAGGAAGGAGGACCCTGGGAACTACTGACCTGTCAGCCTCACCTCTGTGCCTGAGAAGATCATGCAACTGATCCTCCTAGAAGCTCTGCTAAGGCACACAGAGGATAGGGAGGTGATTTGAAACAGCCAGCATGGCTTCACCAAGGGCAAGTCCTGCCTGACCAACCTAGTGGACCTTCTATGGTGGAGTGACTATGCCAGCGAACAAGGGAAGAGCTGTGGATGTGGTCTGTCTGGACTTCTGCAAGGCCTTTGACATGGTCCACACCAACATCCTTCTCTCTAAACTGGGGAGATATGGATTTGATGAGTGGACTGTTTGGTGGGTGGGAGTTGGTTGGATGGTTACATCCAGAGGGTAGTGACAATGGCTCAATGTCCAGATGGAGATCAGTGACAAGTGGTGTCCCTCAGGGGTCTGTACTGGGACATGTACTGTTTAATATCTTCATGAGTGACATAGCGGGATCAAGTCCACCCTCAGCAAGTTTGCAGATGACACCATGCTGAGTGGTGCAGTTGTTGGCACACCAGAAGGACGGGATGCCATCCAGAGGGACCTGGAGAAGCTCAAGAAGTGGGCCTGTGTGGATCTCACAAGGTTCAGCAAGGCCAAGTGCAAGGTCCTGCACCTGCTTAGGGGCAAACCCCACTATCAGTGCAGGCTGGGGGATGAAGGGATTGAGAGGAGGCCTGTGGAGAAGGACTTGGGGGTACTGGTGGATGAAAAGCTTGACATGAGTCACCAATGTGAGCTTGCGGCCCAGATGGCCAGCCGTACCCTGGGCTGCATCAAAAGCAGCGTAGGCAGCAGGGTGGGGATTCTGCCCCTCTGCTCCACTCTGGTGAGACCCCATCAGGAGTCCCGCATCTGGATCTGGAGCCCCCAGCACAGGAAGGACATGGACCTGTTGGAGTGGGGCCAGAGCAAGCCACAAAAATGATCCAAGGGCTGGAACATCTGTCCTATGAGAAAAGGCTGAGAGAGTTGGGGCTGTTCAGGCTGGAGAAGAGAAGGGTCCAGGGAAACTTCATTTCACACCTTTCAGTACTTAAAGGGGGCCTATAGGAAAGATTTGGACAGACTTTTTAGCAGGGCCTAATGCAATAGAGCAAGGGGTAAAGGTATTAAACTAAAAGAGGGTAGAATTACACTAGCTATAAGGAAGAAATTTTTTATGAGGGTTGTGAAACACTGGCACAGATTGCCCAGAGTGGTGCAGATTGCACAGATTGCCCACTCAGGGAGATGCCTCCTCCCTGAAAGTGTTGAAGGTCACATTCGACAGGGCTCTGAGCAACCTGGTCTATTTGAAGATGTCCCTGCTCATTGCGGGGGAGCTGGACTTGATGACCTTTGAAGGTCCTTTTCAACCCAAACCATTCTATGATTCTGTGATAAGTCATTGTATTGCCTTGTACAGAAGGACTGGTTCTCTGGTTTATCTGTACAGAAATGAAAAGTGTAAGGCCTTGACGTAAAATCTGAGACCACATTTTTGACTGTGCATCTTTTGTTGTTCCTTACCACTCACATGACCCGACTGGCATTTTTTCAACAGACTTTAGTGGACGTAGTTTTAGGCTTTTGTATGGGAATTGTGTGGATGTTCTGAGAGTGTAGGAGTGAGCAAGAAATCATATTTAACTCTCTCATTGTCTACTCATTCATGCCAGTGCTTTTAAAAGACAGATTTTAGATTTAGGAGTGAATTAAGCTAAACATAACAAAGAGATTTGTGAAGTTCAGCTGCGATTTAATAAGGAGCATAGTCAAAATTTAATCTTCAGGAACAGGTTATAGTCAGAAATGGAACAAGCTGGAGGAGTAAAATGTGTATTATCATGGAGAGTCGCCATGTAATTTAATTTTTTATCTCCTGCTCTTCTTCAATGCTATTAAAATTTTCTTACTCCTTCCACCTGTCCTCTATATATTGTTTTTAAAGGAGTGAAGGATAATAGTTCTTTGTTGCAACAAATGTTGCAATAAGCATGCTATAAAAGTGTAACAACCATACACTGTTGTGGTGAGGACTCTGTCCACAGAGACTGAAAGATTTCGGCAGCCCCCGGGTTAGTGACCTGGTGCTATTGCTGCTCCTACCACAGTAAGTAAGCTCAACCACCCAATCCACCAGTATGGTAACTGTTTACGAGAGCGAGGATTGTAACAGCAGCTGGTGAAACAAGGCACATGCACTCATAAAGGCTTTGCTTTATTAGTGGTGGAAGGATGTAGCAGGTCACAAGGGCTTGATAGCTGAAAGCAGAGGCTGTTTGCATACTTCTAGTCACCAAACCACATTCTCTGTGCTTGAACATGAGCTAACCACAGCTCAGACCAGTAAAAGCCTGTGAATGAGGGAGAGAACTAGAAGAACCTGGGTGTGTCACAAAAAACCAGCATTCAAAGGGGCTGTCCGAACTGCATGCTTCACTGTGATCTGTCATTCTGTCAGACTTCAGCCTCGGTAGTTGCCTGAGCTAAAGGGAGTTCCCCGCCTGCTTTATAGGTTTGGGAGGTCTGAAATGATCTTTGCAAACACTGATTCACTAAAGTGGCTATGGCTGAAAAAGTACTCCCATAGGTTTTGTATTCCATCTGTCTTATCCGCTGCCTTCCACACAGACCTTTCCATATGCTGTCCTCTTCCCTATGCTGTGTGGCCCAGCAGGGGATGAAAGAAGTAGAATGGGATGAAAAACTAGTGGTTTGTTTAATTATTACTGTTTACTTAGTCTCATACAGCTCACTGCAAGGGGATATATAAACACCTGGACCAGGTATCATAGGGGAGATGGCAAGAAGGCGGGAACATGAAAGGGAAGGAGGTGAGGCAGGACTGACTTCACAGAAAAACATTATAGCTGTACATACCCCTGCATGACTGTCAGTCTGTAGAGGATCAAGACCTTAAATTCCTGGATGATAGAGGAACGGAGGCTGAACCTCAGTATAATCTAAACCATGCATTTTTTGCAGTTTCTTTACTGTAGTTCTGAGAGATAGCGATTTCAGTTCACCTTAAACTGTATGATACAGTAAGGCCATGTTTCCAACTGGATTGCCATGGATACTGTTACTTCTTCACTGCAAGTTTTTATTGTAAGTGCCAGGGTATGCTCAATATCTTCATGGTGACCAGTGTACCTTTCCGGAACTGCAGATGAGGTGTGAGTACAGCTGGTACTTGTAAAAGGCCACTAGAATGACACTGGTTGAGAGGTGAGTCCTCTGTTTAAACACCAAACATTTATTCCCATGGTGAAGAGCAGGTTTCATTTCGGCTAATAAACAGCACTATCACCTAAGATTTGAGCGGTCGTATCTGATTCTGCTGCTGTCAGACAGCTGATGTACTTCAACACAGAAATGACTGCTTTTTAAGTCAACTTCTAACTGGTTTGTACAAACAATTTTCCTGAAAGAGGGACTTCTCGATTTTGTAGTCTGTATAGAAGGAACATTTACTGAAAGAAGTGGAATTAAATGGTTGTAAATAAAGCATTTGGATACTAAAATGCAATAGTTCTACCTAACATCACCTCTGAAATATGCTCGTGGCGAAAATGAGGATAACATGATTAATGGCATTTGTTTAAAAGGGACTGTAAACATAATGTTTTGTCCCCAACACCCACCCAAGCCATTGCTACTCAAACACAACAGAGGGACCGACCCTGTTCTTTAGCCATTTATTACTTTTCAGTTTTATCCCTATGAAAATCTCTGTATTTTGCCAGAAGCATGAAGCATCATTTTATTCACTTTGTCAAATGTTGCTATACTATAAGCATAGTTTAGAGATTTCCAGGCAGAAGCTGATCCAATTTAGTTATTGTTTATCACATTACATAATTGCATTCATTTTTAAAGCATGAGTTTTATAGACAGTTTTCCATTGTATTTTGCCTTCCCTTCTCAATCTTTTACCTAAGAAATGGGGTAGCGTGGTTGATAGTCTAAACAAGAAAAGAATCAGAAGTCATTTATGTTTACTCCATTGAGCCTTGACACTTTGATTATGAAAATACCCTTTATGCTGTTTTCTGTGATCTTTTACAATTATGGCTTCTATTAGTTTCATGAAAGCACTTGCTCTTTTTTTTTTCCCATGCATAGGCAAAACAAAGGCTAGTTATTGCATGTCAAATGAATGGATGTTGCTGTATGTGGGAAGTGTTTCTGACTATAGAGAGTGTTTCTGGCTATGGGAAGGCTTCTTTCCAGACTGTGCTTTCCACCGGAGTACCTTGAGGCTGCAGTGTTGTTATTGTGATCCATATCACATATGGATTAGTGTAAGGTAATACTAGCAGCTTTAGAGGAAAAGGAAGAACTTGGACAAACCCCAGGAATCCTTTCTTAGGGAGGACTTTAAGCCAAATTCCAATTCCTGCTCCCTTCCCCCCTCAAAGCTGCTGGGACTTCTACCATAATAAGCAAAGAAAATTCTTGTCCTGAAGCATCAGTAAGCTTCCTTTCATTGGATGCTACCATTTACTATTGCTATTTTGTGTTTTAATTGACATGCTCTAGGTTTCGTGTAAATAACACAGAAACCATGGACAAAGGCTGCAGCAGGACATTGTCATACTTAATAGTGATGGTTCTACATGAAAATTTTCACTACAGAAGCCATGGAGACGCTATCCAAGCCAGCACCTGGAAAGCTGAGGCATGGTTTACACATATCGGTGTATAATTCTTCTAAGTCTTACAGTAATAATCAGACACACTTACTTCTGGGACCTTGGTCTTTGTGGAACTTGCAAGATTGTTGAGGATAGGATGGAATGTAGGAAAAGATACACTGACACTCAGAACCTGGTTCCTGTGTTTGTGTATTCTGCTTTCAAGAGACTTTTTCTCAGTAACCTAAATTTGCTTTGATCCTTTTTCCTTTCCCTTTCAGCTCTGGCAAAACCATAAGGCAAATCTTAATCTCCGTGTGTACATAACAGATTAGTGAGGGAAGGGGGTTTTACCCTTGAAGAATGCCTTCTCATATCAAGGAGTTTTCAGTATGAATACATATAATTGCACAACCTTTTTTTTTCTTTTGATTTCAGGTGAAACTTAGCTGAACTGCACAGATGTAAGTATGTAAATAAAATACATGGAATATTATTGATCCTACACATTTGACTGATTTTTACTTTGAAAGTAGGACAGGTATTTTCAGATTTCAGGACAGGTCTTTCCTTATTGAATAATTCTTTGTATTTTGGTGTATTAAACAGAGAACTTGTTCATTGTATAGCATAATACCAGCTCTGAAACAAGAGCCTGGAAGTAGAAAAAGTGTACATTTACTCAATCAGAAAGGAGCATGGTATGTTTATGTGCCTCCATATAATGTATTTGCTGCCTCAGTTGTCTGATGTAGCCTAGTAAAATAGCCCCTTCTATGGATAGCGAAGTATGAAGCCAAACGTGAGAAGTCTACAGAATGTTTAACCTTATTGGGATTTGGATCAAATGTATGCTTTCCTACAGGCTTTAGCTGCCTTTTGACCAGACTGTGCAAGTGCTCGAGGTGTAGACTTATGTTTTGGAAAGAAAAATGAGCTGCTGCAGAGTTGGTTTTCAGACAGTGTCTTGCTGGATAGACATCTTACAGTGTGTTTAATGCTGGAGAAGTAATATCTTCTCACTTTTTTGATTAATGAAAAGGGAATTATACCAGCTACCTTACTAGCAGCCTGCTAAAGCTTGCTAATGCTCACTAGAGTGCTGTGAAGAAAAATGTGTGTTTATAAACAGTGTGTCATTTAACATTTTTATTGTCTGTGATTTAGTAGAAAGTATATGACAAAAGGATACGGTATGTTTTTAACTCAGCACTGACTCAGACATAGTGGTGATCATAGTGTGTGGTTTGTTGTGGGTATTTTTTTAGTGGTATTTGCATGGGTAGGACTGGTTTATTATTTCTATATGTTGACTTGGTACACCTGATATTTAGACAGAGTTGCTGTCTCTATATGTGCATGTTTCTGCATAAGGCTGGGGACAGTATTGATTGCTGTGGTGCTGACACCATCAATGAAGCTTGTGGGTCTGGTTCTCTGCTCTGAGATCATCTCCAAATCTGCTGTTACCATCCTCCGTCATAGTCCTGCCAGCAAGGGTATTCACCCAACTACATTATTCATGCCATGGAATAGTTCTTCAGGAGAAGCTGTTGGTGACTTTCACATATCTTCAGAAATTCTTTGCTCTGAAAAGAAAGAAAGAGAAGCTGAAGTGTTGGAAGGAGTTACGTATCTGAGCTGCCCATAGCAGGACAGACATATATTGAGTGTTTAGTTCAGAAGAGCATCCAGAACACTGGCTCTGTATACCATCAAACCAAACACCATGAGCCACAATGCCATTCTTTATGCACCATTGTATAGTTAGGACCTGTCATGAAAGATCAGAAGCTGGTGTCTATCGCCTTTTACACATGTATAAGTCACGAGCAGTTCTGCTGACGTTGCTATGACATGAGAGGTGACTGGAAAATATCTGTTAGTAATAGTCAAATTGAATTTCACATGGAAGGAGAGTGGGTGCTACTGTACCACAGATTTCACGGAGTTATGATGCAATCTGACCAGTACCGCAACATTGTTCAGAGTGTTTCATCTCTGAAGTAACTCTGCCAAGACCAATTGAGATAACAAAAGTGGGAGCGTTTCTCAGTCTGGTCAGATGAAAATTGTCATGGAAGCGAAAGTGGTGGCCAGCAAGCCAAGTTACATTCTTAGTGGTTTAAAAGTCAGAAGGTTTTGCTCACCATTTGTTGTTGAGGTTGTCTGATGATTTTTCCTTTTGCTAATGCTGTGCAATTTTGAAGCAATAGCTTTGCTTTGTAAGTCCAACACTACAGTTTTAATTGACTCTATGTGATTTGGGATGGAATGACAAACCTCGCATCACTGATTGTTGATGCAAACACAGTGCAGAAACATCCTGGAAGTCTAAAGGTGAATGAGTTTCCACAGTGGCTTAGTGATTCAGTCCAAAGCAGAGGAGTGGCCATCCTACCATTAACTAACACCACTTTGTTGCCTAAGCAGTACAGATGCTTTTAGAGCCCAGAGACTCTGGGTAGAGCTTTCGCATTAGCTTCAGCCTCTGAAGGATTCAAACCTAAAGAGTCTGTGTTTAATCTCTGCTGAAAATCAGGTGAGCCTGTTCTTTGGTCTCTTGTGAGTAAAGTGAAAGCTTCTTTATTCCAGGAAAGTAATGGTGATGGTCTATGTTTAGAAAAGCCTAACAGAGGTGGTTGCTTGAGTGGGAGGAGTAAGGACAGCTGCGTAACCTGCAGGAAACTGCAGGAAAGCAGTCTGTTTCAGAAGTGAGGGGATGAGTCTCAAAATTCTTGTTTATTTCTTTGTTCATTTCTGTTAGCTTTTGAGTGAAGACAAGGGTTAATTAGACAGCAAATACCCTCAGGAAGCACAATGCAAAAAATATTTCAGAAGGCTGATTCACCACAATATTTCTGTGAAATTCAGGTCATACACTTTTCTGTTCTATGTTCTTGTATGTGAAAATGCATGAGAAATCAGGTCTATCCATCCCCTGGCTTTGCACAGCCTTCAGTGACATTTTAAGAGAGAGGAAAAAAATCAGCTCTTAGCAGAGCTAAATCCCTTAGAGAAGCTAAACAGTGGGTTTGACTTCTACAGTCCAGCTTTTCAAATATAGTACACAGTTTTGTATTGTGTGAAGTGATACAAAGATGAAAGAGTCTTAGCTTTTATTGCAAGACACTGAACAGACGACTCTCCAGACAGGAAATGTATAGGAAATTCTTGTTTGTTCTGATTCTGCCTTAGTAGGTTAGCAAGCAGTTTCATTTGGCTGCATAGTAATCTTTTGGATTGGTCTTTGTGTTTGGTTTGACCAAGATGTATATATGCTTCCACAGAGAATTTCAACATGCGGCTCCTGGTACACAGAAGACTTGAGATAATGAGTTGTTTGCTGAATATTTTGGTTGTTTTTTCTCTGCATTAATTGGTTTTATGCAGACTTACTGAATGTATGGAGAGGAGTGGGAAAGAGTACATGTTTAATAAGATTAATTATGTTTGCATATTCAGTAGAAAATAGCTTACAACATGTGGTGTCTTTTGGTTTTCTTAGAAAAGGTTTAACAGCAGTGAGTACTGCGCTTCAAAATGTGTCTTTTGAAAATGAGTTTTATTTGGTGCTCAGCTTGTTGTTTTAAATAAAAACTCCTTGCATGTTCTGGTGAATATTTACAGATGAGGAAGGGAGTCAAAGCAGCCACATGAGAGTGCTGGATATATTAAAGTGGGAAAAAATTAGTTAACCTGAGCTGGAAAACTCCGGAGCTAGCATCCTTGTTATTGCAAACTAGGGCATTGGCTCCATGCCATCTCAAAGTGTGTCTGTCGCAAGCTCAGTCTGTGGAGCAATACTCACCTATTCCTTGAAAGGCTTTTAAATAAACAGCTGACTGCCACAGAGCATTTGAAAGCTAGAGGTTATGGATCTTCGTAACAAACAACAAACTGTAGGCCAAACTTGTCTCTCTAAGGTGCCTTCATTTCCTGCCAGTGACACTTAACTAAATTGTTCCACGGCTAGTTTTGTTTAAAGTCTTCTTTCGGCAAGCTTTGTCAGGTTTCAGGATCTCTGGATTTGAACATTCAGGATCTCTGTGTTTGAACATTACTCCAAGGGACATGTCAGATACAACAATAGTCTCCCTGGAGTTCATCCCTGAACTCGTATTTTGCTGGCACAGAAAGAATGTTTATAAACTCATGATTGGGATATCCTTCCATCATGCCATCAGCAAAAGGAAAAATAATCACTTCTTTGCTGTTTTTTGTTTAGTTGCTGCTTGTTGACAAATTGGCTGGATGCTAATCTTTCAGCTATTTGGGAGAGGGTGTTCCATGGCATTTACAGGCTATTGTGTGGGGCTGGGGTCTAGCACACCAGATTTCTTTTAGGTACATTCTGCTTTCTTGTAGTGCTTAAGAAAAAAGAAGCACCTTTTTCTCTTCCTTTCTGCCCCTCAGCAAAGCTTTGGGCAACTATCTTCAGAACAATTTAGTGCTTTCCACACACAGCCTAGTAAAATTTTCATGCACATGATTTGTGTTAAGGAAGACAGTGGAGCATCCATAATCCCATCATGAGAATTCATCAGCCACTGATAGGGTAGGATTTTTACAGTGCTGTGCAAATTCAAAACATACTGTGTTATTTTATATTGTTACGTTATTTAATATGACATTAAATAATGCACAGCATGAAATGTTTACTCTCCATCTTTAATCATAAAACTTTCAGTGCTAAAACAAAAATAGAATTGAGATAGCCTGTATCTACCCTATCAACAACTAATTGCCTGCACTTACTGATGATCATGCTCTTCTGCCTGTGTATATATAAGAACAACAAGGCTCTAATGCAGTAATTTATTTTTTCAACCATCCTGGCCATTAAAACCAGTCTTTGTTGCCAGAGTAGGTTAGATGGGACGACACAAAGTCCATGCTCTTCTTTTTGTTAGAGTGACAATGCCAAGTATTCCCCTGTAGAGAAGATGAATAGAGCCATAAAGAAAATGGCAGCTTCACTATTGCTTTCTAATCATTCTACACAATCCAGTAGAAAATTAAGACCACTGCTGAATTCCTGAATGTGGTTAAGGAAAGTAACAATCTCTGTACAGTTCTGTGGGAAACAGGAATTATATCTGTGCAGTAGTGTAGGTTTCCCTCTTAACTAGGGTCTATGAGGTTTGCAAAAACAAATAGCTTGTTAATTAAAGTAGAGAACAAATATGGAAAAATCTAGCTTGGGGATTTTTTTCCTGCAGAGAAGAGCACTGAAATTATTGTGAATGCTTAGAGGCAACATCGGTCACTTTAGGAGCAGTTAGAAAAGACTTCTAACTAGTCACATAGTATTTTGTCTACTAAATTTATACATACCTTATGTGTGTTATGCTATCACTGTAAAAATGCAGCAAAATGAAAAGATACTTTAAAAATCATCTAAAGATGGGAAGATTATACAAGATTTATTGAATTCCCACCTTTATGATAATTTTAAAGCCTCTATTTGGGTAGATATTTAAAAAGAATAGATAAGTTAATTCCTTAATACTTAAAGAAATGTGTCTTTTTTTTTTTTTTTACTTTTAGAAGTTCATCAGGATAGGGGTTGGCCAAGTTCTAAGTCTAGCTTGTTACATGTTTGCTTTTCAGCTCATAGTTACTAGAAAATTGTGGTAAAACAGTAACAGACAGACAGGGCCAGACGTGAGCTCAACACTAATGTATATTGTTTCCGTATCCTTAGGGACGTGAAGCCATTTGGGAAGGCTTTCAAGAGGAAGCCCTAGCAAACTGCTCTGAATTGATACAAGCATCTCTAAGAAAAAGAGCAAGGCCTGGAGGACCTGTGATAGGGAGCAACTCTTTTGAGATACCTGCATTAAATCTCAGCCGTGCTTTTCTCCCAGCTGCTACAGAGCAGAAGATTCGCAGACATGTCCATAGCACTCAAGCAAGTCTTTAATAAAGATAAGACTTTCCGCCCGAAACGCAAGTTTGAGCCTGGAACCCAGAGGTTTGAACTTCACAAACGAGCGCAGGCCTCTCTGAACTCAGGCGTGGACTTGAAAGCAGCTGTGCAGTTGCCCAACGGAGAAGACCAAAATGACTGGGTGGCTGTCCATGTTGTTGACTTCTTCAACAGGATCAACCTCATTTATGGAACTATCTGTGAGTTCTGCACAGAGAGGACCTGCCCGGTGATGTCTGGAGGCCCTAAGTATGAGTACCGGTGGCAGGATGACATGAAGTACAAGAAGCCCACAGCATTGCCAGCACCCCAATATATGAATCTTCTCATGGACTGGATTGAGTTGCAAATCAACAATGAGGATATATTTCCTACAAGAGTAGGTAAGTGTGAGGAAGAAGTCCTAAAACATAAACTGGCTTTCGTTCTATGTGCTAAGCATGTTCTCTTCCCACCCTCATTTTTAGGGGTGATGAAATTCAAGGCTTTAAACAGCAGGCAGGGAGGAGGTGGGTGTCTTGCAGGAATAGTGTGAAATACATGAAATACTAACTGTGACTGCTAGATATGGTGGGGTTTGTTAGCATAAAATTCTTTCATTCTAGCCATTTGTCCCTGATAAGCCTCCCAGGTTAATCACTAAAAGTGGTCAGCATTGCATTGTTGTCTTGTTGAAAGCTTGCATTTCAAGTTTGCATTGCTTTGGACTTTACTTGACCCCTTAGCAGATACAGAATGGGTAGAAAGCAAAGCTTAATTAGAGTGGTATCCTCCCTTGGAAGTGTGTACAGCTATATGCAGTACATGGCAGTGGAGAATCAGGAATGCAGTGAACTCTGCCCTCCCACCCTCTCTTGACGTCCCATCCAAAACTGACGAATTGGGAAGTGAATTATTCTTCAAATTACTGTTTCTAAGACTGTATATAACTAACAAGCTTTGCTGTGGTTTAACCAGACAGCCCAGACGAGAGATGTGTTAAGGACAACACAACTTTCCTAATGTAATACTATAGTAATTTTTCCTGAAGACTGGGGCAAGTAGGTGTAAGTGTCTTTGCTGGAATAGAATCACAGAATCACACAGAATCACAGAATAGTAGGGGTTGGAAGGGACCTCTGTGGGTCATCTAGTCCAACCCTCCTGCTGAAGCAGGGTCACCTACAGCAGGCTGCACAGGACCTTGTCCAGGCAGGTCTTGAATATC
>Ga0065711_1035875_pt1 | contig 21721 bp, 21 predicted proteins | sample Hoacrofraction12_FD_59098 | JGI IMG/M metagenome (GOLD analysis project Ga0065711, IMG submission 59098) | Hoatzin crop microbial communities from Cojedes, Venezuela - Epithelial fraction 12 v2 (version 2) | ecosystem: Host-associated > Birds > Digestive system > Esophagus > Crop | place... | reverse complement strand
TTGAAGAAGCCCTTCTTGTTGTCTTTGACATCCCTTGCCAGATTTAATTCCAGGTGGGCCTTAGGCTTCCTTGTTGCATCCCTGCATGCTCTGACAACATTCCTGTGTTCCTCCCAAGTGGCCTGTCCCTCTTTCCACATTCCATAGACCTTTCTCTTCCTTGCTCATCCATGTGGGTCTCCTGCCTCCTTTGCTAGATTTCTTGCTCAGGAGGATGCACCGCTCCTGAGCGTGGAGGAAGTGATGTTTAAACAGCAACCAGCTCTCTTGGACCCCCATATCTTCTAGAGCCCTGACCCATGGGATTCCTCCAAGCAGGTCCTTGACAAGGCCAAAGTTAGCTCTCCTGATGTCCAAGGTTTTGATCCTACTTATCACCCTGCTTCTTCCACACAGGATCCCGAATTCCACCATTTCATGGTCACTGCAGCTGAGGCTGCCCCCAACCTTCACATCCTCAACAAGTCCCTCTTTGTTTGTCAGTACAAGGTGCAGCAGCATGCCTCTCCTCGTTGGCTCCTCCCCCACTTGCATCAGAAAGTTGTCATCGACACTCTGCAGGAACCTCCTGGACTACGTGTGCCTGGCTGTGTGGTCTTCCTATCTTCCCAGCAGATGTCAGGGTGGCTGAAGTCCCCCCTGAGAACCAGGGCCTGTGACTGTGAGGCTACTTTCTGCTGCCTGTAGAAGGCTCATATAATCTGAAGCTTGCTTTCTGCTTACATTTAAGTACTCGGGGAACAGAGACTTAATTCCATTTTTTTTGTTTGCCTGGTTTCACCCATGTTTTGTATCAGTTTAGTTGGTCAAAAACGTTTTATTTTTTGAGGAATAGTTACAGAGTAAATAAGTCAATAACAGAACTTTATTGCACTTATTTTCCTTTTTCTGTAATACATTCTGTGAAAAGTTTTACTAGTAGTCTGAAGTACAAAATTCAGAAAGTCAATAGAAAGGCTCAGGCAAAACATTGGTTGTTTTATCTGGTAACAGTAAAGCTGTATAAAAGACTTGACTGCCCCAGGTGCTCATGATCTGAGTATAGTGTTAAGGAGTGCTGCATTTCATTGGGGGTTGGACTAGATGACCCACAGAGGTCCCTTCCAACCCCTACTATTCTGTGATTCTGTGATTTCCACAAGAGTTATGAGCGAGATGAGAATTTATTGAGTTTGCCACAATTACAGTAAGTTTTCAATTTTCAGAAGACATATGACTTGATGGGCAATTTCTTGTTATATTGTTTAAGGGACAGAGATGCTCTCCTCTCACTCAATCAGAAAACAAACATAAAGGAAATAAGTGTTACTTACCCTAGGGAAACTGTGGTTCTTCAAGACAGAGCATTCAGTGTGGATCCTACTGTAGATGGGCATGTGCCTGCTGCATTTTATTAAATTTCCATCTAATTTTGACACAGATGAATTCATAATGGGGACAGAGTTACTGTGGCCCAATATTATAATTTGTAGATGTAAACTCAGAATAATCTGCCAGTGCCACGGGTACATTTGATTCCCCCTATTCCACAGGACCTCCTCTCACGTGCTAGGCACAGACAGACTTGAAGATTTTTTCTTCTTAAACTCACGTGTGCTGCTGGCATGGTCAGACAATTTGTGAACACTAAGGACAACTATCACGTGTCAATAACAGGCTGGCCCACCATGCATCTAAGACATTTCCTGAGGAACTCATAAGGTGGTAAGAAAGTATACACACTGCAAATCAAGAGCTTTCAAAAACAGTTTCATCAAAGCAAGCACCGTTCTAACACTGAAGCAGCATGTTCAGCCTGCTCAGGTAGGATAGAATAGACTCCATTAATTTTTATTTTTATTTTTTTTAAAGAAGTGGAACCCCCTCTCCCCATGTTCTAAACGAATTATTTCTATGACATCCAAACAAGCAGAGCAACAGAAATCCCTTCTTTTAGTAAGTTGCATTGCTGAAAAGAGTACTTAGAAAGAAGGCAAAGAAAAGGGCCTGTATATGGAATAAGGAAAGGAAGATGAAGAGAGATCTGTGCCTGATGAAGTTGTGCAGGCATTTGTTGATTGCTCAGTATCCCCCATCCACACTCAACAGAAACAGAAAAAGCTGTTTTCAACATAGAGAAACGGCTGTAGGATTCTGGTTTTAATCATGCTCATATATATATTCTGAAATCAACTGCCTTAGGGAGCAGTTAATATAACTTATATGAAAATTGGAAAGGACAATTCATCTAGAACAGCAGGCCCTTCATTAAGAAAGCAGACTAGCCGATGAGTGTTAGAATAAGAATGCAAATATCCTTTAGCTCAACAGATTATGAAATTGGAGAGGATTTTTTTTTTCTATGGTGCAACTAGTAAGAGTCTTTTACATAACTGTGACAGCTGTCCATTCTACACAGACCTTAAAATGGCAGACTTTTGATACCTGTCTAGACACTTTAAGATGGAAAACAAGGATATGTCTTAGGTCCACTAAATGGTACTGAATGCCCTCACCAGCTAGCAATGTAAATCTAACAGACCAAGAATTAAAGATACTGAATAAATGAAGTATATTTTCCAGAACTGTACTTCTTTCAACATCCATCTTAAGTAATGGAAACTGATCTGGCTATAGCCTCATTGGAAAGGTGATGAAGAGGAGGAATAATCTCTCAGGTGGGGGAGATAGCTGGTATGCTTTCTGGGTCTGACCTGCACAGACTGTGTTTCAGAAAAGATGTAGTAATTTTCACCATGACAGCAAATGAACACACCATTCTCGGTGAGGAAGGATACAATAAAGCTAGTATTCTAGGAGTGCTGGTGGTAGCACAAGACTCAGTGGTACAAAATTCAACTGGTCATGGTCCTGACAGTCCTATAATAACAATCAGTCCTAGGTTTCCCTAAGGTTTCTTTCAGAATGTCATTCCAGTCTTTCAGGAAAAAAAAAAGGCTTTGAATTTAAGGACAAAGGTATGTTCTAAGATTTAGAGTTTTTCTTTTGGACAGACGCACGTGTGCTCACTATGTGCTTAACACTGAGTGACTCTGTCTTGTGAAGATGCCTGTTAGACTTAAAACAATGATGATGAGGAGGCGGCTACCTTCTTATATATCTTTTCTCACTGCAAATGCATATGTGCCTGGGTGTTCGTTTATGAAATAGAGTCACCTCCATAGACTGTTCAAGAGGTGGGCAGTATGAGCTCAACATCTTCTTTGACTTCTGGCAGAAGAAAAAGGAGAAGCAAACAGAACATTCCCTATGGTGTGTCCTTACCTTAGAACAAAGTAATTTCTATTACACCCATCCATAATGATATCAAACTGTTGCTTCAAGAGCAGGGTTTAATTTTCCAAGGCTTTAAGACCTGCCATTTCCAGTAACTATGAAAATTCATTCCGTACTACTGATGAGTTCCTCTTGCAGTTCTTCATATTTTGGCATATCCAATAAAAAGTTAAAACCTGTAACTACATCATACAGGTAGACTGTTCCATCGCAGAGTAGGTCTGAAATACTACAACAGGTCAGCTGTAGTCCAGGTTCTACCCTGGTAATAGACAGGAAGAAAACTGAAGGAGGTTCACAACTCTCCACTCCTTATTCTGGCACATACGAACTCAGAGAGGCACATGGTGCTGCTGTGACTTTGGGAGAAGTATTAAAGATTCTGAGCATGTGTGTTTGAGATGCACGTGCACTTCCAGTGGGATCTACACTGACGTATCCTCAAAGAAGCACAAATCTTGTGTGGGGAGAAAAAGTCTAGTCAGGAGGAAAGGAAAAAACACTCCACAAAGGACTGACAGAAGCTTTTCTTTCTCTCTCTCTCTCTCTCTCTCACACACACACACTTTCTCCCTCTCTCCCCTAAGAATCAATTCTACTCTCTAGCATAGCATGCATTTAATATCATATGCAAAACAAAAAAACACAAAGCAAAATAAAAAACAAGGATCACAGGAAGCAACAGAAACAACATCCAGAGAAAGGAAGAAATGACAATTCTAACTGTGTTTCCTCTATGCCCACAAAATCTGCTATTTGGAAGGAAAAAAGAATCAGTAATTTTTTCTTATTTTTGTGAATTACAGCAAAAGCCACTTTCCCATTCTATTTCCATACTAAATTCTGCAGATGATTTCTGAAATTTTAAAATAAGACAGATTAAATATGATGCAGAAGGTTGTCCTCTGTGCCTGCAATATTCAAACACTGTATCTTTAAGGCCGACTGCTTATGCCACCAGGATGTGTTCGCAGTGTGATGATGCACTATGGCACTTTAAATTACTATTGATCACTTTTTCGGTCTCTTAATATACTGGCTACCATTTGTTTTGTGCTTACGCAGTTTAGCCCACCAGAAACAAGAAGCTGAAACCCGTATCAATGTGGTTTTTTAAGTTAATTACAGTTTCCCTGAAGATACTGAATTCCAGTGTATTTTTACATACGTATATATATGTTTGTTCATGTGTAGAGATATGTATATGCTTTTTTACCCCCATCAGGCTATCCCTTGTCTTTGTTGCTACTCTGAGAAGAGGAAACACATACACAGGCATGCTGCAAAAAGCTTCATGCTCACAGTCTTCTCACAGATTTCCCTCATACCTGACTGTGCATAAATTTCAGGTTAATTCCTTCCAGTGTGACCTGAAGAAGACCTCCTTCACCAGTTTTCATATCCTGCACAGGAAACTCGCCACCCAACTCAGGGCCTGTGATGTGTTAAATAAGGAAAAAAAAAAGAAACAAACAAACAAACAAACAAAAATATCCAGAGAAAAAGAGAGAGAGAGAAAGAAGAGAAAGCAGTCAGCCAAGTCATGATATCTGGAAGGGAAATATGAAACAATAAAACCATAATTTCTATTTGATATGCATAGCAAAAGGACAACACTAACAATAGCAGGCAGCATTTCAGTGGAGTCCACTCACTAATGACAGCCTTCTGAGGACCACTAGACCTTTAAGTATCGTAACAAATATCACCCTGGTTACATGAAGGGACTTCGGTGTCAGCTCAGTCTGCATTTATTGTAGTTCCTATGGGGTTTTATTTATTTGTTTGAAATGCCATGTTTCATTTCTGCATGGTAAGACACTGCAATTACATAACACCACAGACAGCACAGTCTTAAGTACAAACACAATAAACAAGTACAAACTAGGGTTGCATTTGTGAGCGTGATGATTTTGTATGGCCTTATTTTGTGCTTTCAACAATGAAAAAGTGAACACGGCTACAACAATGACAATTTAACAGATATTAACAGATGACAATCTAGGCATTTTCACCTCGTTTCTTTAATATTCATTTCAGCTAGAAAATGCTTTGTTACAATGATTTTTTAAAAAAATATCATTTGCGGAGAAGCACTGAACTCTGGAGAATGGCTTTTAAACACATTTTTAATACTGCATTGTTGCTCAATTCTTAAAATAGCTTTCAAAGACACTTTTGCCTCCTCTGCCCTCAGTGAAAGTCCAGTCCTTGCTCCCCCTCCTCAGACTAAATTGGACTAACAGTAGGAGGAAGAAAATAGTCTTTCAAATTCCTAGGTGAGAGCTGAACACTTAGGATGCTAGATTTAAACACAAGTCATTTTCTCAGTCATACTGATGCCAGTTATTAGTATCTAGTGTAGATCCCTTAGATCTGGCATTAAGATACACCTAAAATAGGCTTGTACCTCAAAGCATGACTCCCAGAGTCCTAGCATCCACTTAAAAAAAAAAAATGAAATAGTTGCAACAAAATTAAACTTGAAAACACGAAACCACAGTGACATTACCCTGAACGTGCAAACAGACTCCAGCAAGGGAGAAACAACCATCTTATGAAGGTGTAAAATAAGCCACCTTCATGTTTGTTGTTCAGGTACATACAGCACCTGCTAGTCTCTGAGGACTCAAAAAAAAAAAAAGGCAAATTGCCTTCCTAAGAACTCAATCTCCCAAAACTGCAAATCTAATTTTGAGTCAACAGGAAAAAGAAAGGAGTGTTTGCCAAGAAAAGTTTCATCAGTATAATTATACTGTCCTGTCCCAGATGATGACGTTACACTAAGAATGTCTACACTGGAGAAGTTATGCTGATACAAGGACATTGGTTCAACTGCACCTTTTGACTTGCACCAGTATGAGACTTTCCAATACAGAAAAGGTTTGTGCATTGAAAGTCTGCAGAAAGCTGCAGATTCATCACTGTAGATTCACTAAGATGAACACGCGTATTTATTAGCCTCCATTCTCAACACAAAGTGGACAATATAGTTCTGTGTCTCAATGAGGAATATAAGGAGTAGCTAGCCAACCACGACGAGAAAGTGCAGCTCAAGTTTCATAGTCTTTTCTTAGTCACCATTTTACTGGCAGCTCGTGCTCCCTATATGTAACTCTTCTTTATACAGGTGTTTCGGTTTTGTTTGTAGTTAGAGTGAGGTATATGGGGGCAAGCTAATGATAACGCAAGTCTGCTACGTACACATGGATGTACAAAGCTACCCTCAGATTTCCAAGCAAAAGGAGATTATATATAAAGAAGTTATTAATAAAAAAGATGTGTTGATTGCAGATTAAAACAACCAATGTTCCCAACAAGCAAAATCTTGTACCTGGTTTAATGCTTTGCTGTCTTGCTGCTGCTCGCTCCATACTGTCTTTTACACAGTAGTATAATTCCCGGCACTAACACATAAACAAAGAGCAATACAGTGTTATTCTTCAAAATTACTAAGGGAAAAGAACGCAAGATTCTAAGATTCTACAAAAAGAACAAGCCCCATGTGGTGCATAACGACAAAAAGCCTATAGAAGTTCAACCACAGCTAATTACTAGGTGGCATATGTATTTCTTTTTTGAGGTGACAAAGAAACTATTTGATATCATTTCATAGCACAAGCTAGTGAAGAGTTCATGGCTTGGCAATCTAGTCAAGTTTATTCAGTTTACTAGCGTAGAAAAAGCCTCAAAACAGTATCACAATCCCTCCCTTTCTTTCAGCTTGCAGCAATCAATGTTACTGGTCACACTCATATTATCTATCTTTTTGTTATTCATATCAATTTCCTTCAGCCATATTCTTCTAGTCATCTTCCTCCAGCTCTCTTCTCTAAGACCAAATAATGTTAAACCATAATCTCACAGTAAAATTTCAGAAAATTTTCTATCTGAAGCCCAAAATACTATGAGTTTTCCGGGTAACTTCTGTAGCACACTGCTTTTGTCCTCCTTCCCTTTGTCTTCACACCTGCATATTATAACAACCTGGTCTAAGGAAAATTAATTTTCAGAAGCAGAAATCCAATTCCTTTATATGTCTCAAAGATAATAACCTTTCAATACATTACTTGCATTTATGAACCTTTACATTTTGTTTGCTGGTCATTGTGTAGCAGTTAATGGAGTTCTAAGAGTTACTGGAGTTTTCCTAGTAGGTTTAAGCTATTTCTTTACATTTGCAGTTAATCATAAGGAGAATAAAAGGGCTTTCATATTAGTGGAGTATGTAGGCATATATGAAATAAAAATCAAACACAGGCCCACGGAGAAAAATTCTTATCTATTTTGTCAGTTTGGGTTTGCCACTGAAAATTACACAATTAACTCAATTACTAAGACATAGTTTTATTTAGCTTTTTCCCAATAAATCTACCACAATATTTTTACTGCCATTATAAGCCTGCAAGATAATGCAATATTTAGTAATACTGATGCATTCCTCCTTCTAACCACAAAAACCCAAGCTACGTGTAATTTCCTAAATTACATCCTGCTGTACTACTGTCTTCAGGTAAATAACAAGGCATAATGCCAGCTTCAGATGTCAGTGCCGTTCAACAGCCATTGCCGTTCAGTAACCAGTGCTGGAGAGACAACGCTATTTTTTGATTAAACATGGAATATGACACACCAAGGATTTGTTTGTTCTACAGAGTTTTTCCCTCAGTATTGTGTGTATTAAACAAGATGCGTACCTTCTTTGTGTAAAACTTGTTCAATTGTGTCTCCTGACCATTCCTCCGCCAGAGGCACAGCACTTTTGTTTTGGGACAGTAAGTCATGTTGATGAGTTTCTCATACCACCAACGTTCATACACAGTTCCAATGTTGCTTCTCAGCACAATGCAATCATCACATACCTGGGAGGACAAAAATATTACCTAAGATTTCTAATACTGTTCATTGAGTGCTACTAGTTGCATTAATATTCTTGTCTCTACCTCCATGAAAAATATGTCTCCTGTTGTGTCTGTCCCAGCATGTACTACAAAAGTCTGCTTCTTGATGTGGCGGCTGCCGCTGGGTCTCACAGGGAGTTCCCGTCCATTCTAGAGAAAAAAAAAGTGCAATCGTTAACAAACTTTGAAACCAATTTGTCCTGATCTATTGAAAAAAAGTCTATTAGGTGACACTAGAAGCATCTTCAACAAATGAAAGAAAAAAGAAGTATTTTCAACACAGCTGATTGGAGGCAATTTTCGACAAAGGCTTAAACAAGATACTAGAGTAAGTTTAGTTTCAAGAAGCGTGACAACTTTAGTCTCAATAAGTGTGACTAAGAGAATTATCATCACATACAACATTCATGCTGGTACCATACTCAGTATGGGACAGTGAGCTGTCTGGGTTCCAGTAACATTGCAGTGAATTGGTCTGCTTTTTCCCAGTTAGTTGTAAGACAATTTTGTGTCCTTTCTGTGCATAAAACTAAGTTCCAAATGTAAAAATGCTTTGAAAAATTGGCTTTCAAAGGGCCTAGCTTGCATCTACCCTGATGACGGTTGTGTTAAAAAGCTGGCTTGTTTTATTAACTTAAGTGTTAGCCTATATTCTTAATGAGCATTACAGGACACAAGGTTTCTTCTGCATGGCAGCTGATAGTGGAAACATTTTTGTATAGAAACTGATTGCTACAAGTCTTATAATGATCTGGAAACCGATGGAAAACTAAACGCTCGTTACAGTCACAGTAAGAATAAAGGTTCCCACCCACAAAAGCGATATTAAGAAAACATTAGGGTTGCGTAGAACCGTAGTACTGGAATGTCATGTGTAAACATACTTGCATTGCAGTTCTAATTGATAACTGCGTAACATTATAATATTATAAGTAGGGTCATACCATCACAGTCTTTATTCTAAACATGTGAGTGCAGTGTTTAATAATTCAATTATTTTTAATATTTAAAAATTATTTATTATTTAAATTATGTTGCAGAGCATTTATAGCAGAATTTTCAGGTAATTTTCTTCCTCCACTGTAGCTCCCACAGGTACATCACTCATCACTGTTTTACTTACCAGACTGGCAAGTTTGTCTAGAATATCATTTATTTGCTGACTGTGTACCAATCCAATATGCGATTTTCCCATTAGACGACGCACCTTTTTCCTAATATCATTCTTGTTCACCTAGAAAGCAGACATAAAGACAGTTACATACTCTTCTCTATTCACAGTGGCAACTCCTATCTCCCAAAATGAACGTATCTTGGTTTCCATTGCTAGGACAGCAAAACCACTGATCTCCAGCTCTGTCATGCTAGGGCCTCTTTAGCCCAGCAGTATGAGCAGAAGTTGCAGATACACCACTTTTCTCAGCTACTGGGCAAGTGATATTGTGCACAACAGATTTCTTGCCTTCTCTTGCACAACGCAGCAGCAATTCCACTACCCTCCACTTCCAACTACTGACGTTAAAAGCCTCAGTTCTCCATGTTGCCACCTATATGATGGGTCTCATCTGCCAGGCTAGCTTCTCCACCTCTTCCTCTGCAACGAGTTCATTTAGTCAACTGTGGAGCCCTCAACAAAAGAAATATTAACACAACGGCATAGCATCTTTCAAAAGTCTCACTCTTTCATGATCTGTTTCCTGGTCCCTAGGCCAGCGCTCTAACAAAAATTTCCAGATAGTCCTCAAACAGGAGCAGGTTCCTCCTGAAGATGAACTACAGGGAAGCTCAGAAGCAAAACATTTCTGCCCCAGGTGCCATTTCAAAAGGCTGCTATGAATGCCAGCCATTGATACTAAAGGCTTTAAGATCGTACACTCATGCTTGAGCGCCAAATTCAAGCAAGATCAGACTTTTTTTTAATCTTATTGTGATTATGACCTCAGAGCTATAGAGCATACAAAACAAACTCAATCTGCTTCCTTCAGCACAAATTCTTTGCACTTGAAAGAAAGCATTGTATTTTTCAAGAATTTTTTAGGCAAAAAACTACTAGGCCCAAAACAAGAAAATATATTAAAATACCAAGGTGTTGAGTTTGGAGGATTATGCTTCCCTTGACAGCTCACAGTAATTCACCTCTCTAGTAACAAAAGACCTTGCAACTTTGCAGTTTCTACTAGAAGCTGCCCTAAGATGAGATACTTTGGTATAGTCTTTAGTCTCTTAACACCTTCACTCTAAGTGCTTGAAAAAATACAAATAATATATACCACATATACCAAATACTAGATCCACCATCTTTTATCCCAAAACTGATGGGGGGGGGCCAGTTAGTGACCACAACAATAATGGAAAAAAAACCAACACCTCACAACCCTTCTTTTGCCCAGTTCTTCACCCCATCCTCACTCTTGGGCATCTCTGAAGATGCACTGAAAGAAACAATCTTTTTATCACAACTCTCAGATCTTCTGTATTTCCTTTTCATTTATAACCCATAGGTCCAGAGTGATATAATTTTCAAAGGCATAATATCCTGTTTGCCTTCTTATCCCTTTTCACCGGGAATCTGTTTTCTAAGGGACCTGATTATTTTCACCACACCAAAAGACGCTCTTCTCCTCTGGGACTAACTCTGTCAAGATCTGTCATGAGATAGCCTTTTGAAACCAACGTTATTTGCTCTTCTCTTTTGCATCCTGCAATGAAAGTAACTGCACGGGTTATTATTACTTCTACTTTAAGTATTGCTGCAATGCATGTCCTAATGATCAAATCCCACAGTCTTCTTCTGAAATAAACTCATTCCAAATATACTCAAATCCCATCTTAAAATTTACCTTCACATTCCATTTATGTCAGAAAAAAACAGTGGCATCTTTTTCTCTCACCACTCCCCCCTCAAAAAAAATTACATACAGTAACTTCTTCCACTGGTTGTGTATCAGACACTCTTGATCTATGGCATGATGTGTCACCTCCTCATTTCAACAGTGAAAATTATCAAACTATCACCTGTGTATGGCTATTCTTACTGTTAAGCTGTTGCACTGGACAACACTGCATCAAACCTGTTACAGGTAAAACCATGTAGCTAAGCTAGTTCAAAACATGACAAGAATTTTAGAAGATTTATTTTTTTCAGAGACTTTAAGGGAGGATTTGGACTACCTAATCAATTATTCAGACTAAAAGAAAGATATTTCTAGTAGCCATCTAGAGCATTAAGGTGCATATAGACAGCCCATTGAATGAGAAAAAAAAGGTTGCTTACTAGTAATGGCAAATTTAATGTTAAGTTATTGATACACACATTCACAATCTGCCCATATTTGGAATTTGCAGCTGTGAGGAAATCAGATTTGAAGATGCTCTCTACTTAATTTATAACCCATACTCTTAACAATAAGAATGTCCTCTAAAGTTACTAGTAGAAATAATAAATTTCTATTTTAAACGGCAATGCATATGCATACCCATGTCATAGAACTGCGTAAATTCAGACAACATATCTCAAAGAATCTCCAGGTACTGAAGCAATTTTTTCATTAACATTAGGAGATGTTTTATAACATTCTTTTATACTTCACTGTTCTGAGCTCTGTGAACAGAGATGTATGGTTTCAAGACAATGCCAACAAAATACATGGCTTAAATCTGAGCAGTGATCTATTAAAAAGAAAAAAAGTCACCTTTATCATAAGCATATAAGCAACCATATTATGCAGCAGTGTAGCCAACAAGCGGTCCTCATCATCCTCCAAACGCTTTCGATCATGTTCTCCCAGGGAAAGATACCTGTAAGAAGAGCTAGATCTGAAGCAGACTCACAGGCACTTTTCATCCAATTCACTAAAGCACTGGCAGAGGACGGATCACTATTTGCAAAGTGTATGGCAAATAAAATCTCCAAAAACATTAAGCCAAATGGGCATTTTCCAGTAAAACACTGTGATTACTAATTAAACATTTCCATAAATTATTAACTAGTTGAAGTAAATAACATCTGCTCAGCGGGGAAGTTCTCAAGTGGTCCACTGGGCTTATCCATTTCCTCTTTTCTGCGGTCGCAGCTCCACAACAATTACAACTGCCAGAATCATAGAATCATTAAGGTTGGAAAAGACCTCTAAGAGGAACGTATAACTTAGTAAAAGAGCTACCTGCCTTCAGAGCTTAAAAAAAGTTTTCAGACTAGTACCCCACAAACCAGTTCTTATTTTGGCTATCAGATTCCATGTTACATGATAGCATGGGTGTAGGTGGTACAGCTGCAGGTGGCAGACAGAGCAGAAAATGATCAGATATTAATAGAGCTGGGGGGTGTGTGTGGAAGCAAGCAGGTGGTAAAGATTCACATCTTAGAAGTAGTCTAGCCTTAAGCAACCATGCAGATATTTCTAGAGTGGTTCCCTCATTATTTTTTTGTTTGTTTCTTGTAACTACAAACTGCAAAGTAAAAAGACCTGTAAGTGACTTTCCATTTTGAGAAGGCTCAAAACGCAGTTTCTGAAGACATGTCATTCCTTCACTTTATGGCAATACATTGATATCTTTCTTTATTCCACAATACAAACATCTTGCCACAGACATCTCTTGCTTGACTACTGATCTAATCTATTCTATATATTCATACTGTGATTACGCTTTCATTAGCCATTTCTCCGGAAATATCAGCACTGCACAAAAGTTAAAAAAAATATATGTCACAACTGAAGACAGTATTTCAGTATCAGGAGATACTGGCCAGCATAGAGACAAAAGGCTCACTTTGGAACAGTCAGGTATAGCAACAAGGTTTACAAAGTGACAACAGCATGTTCAGCAGAATTCAAATACTTTTTTTTTTACTATTTCAGCCCCAAGTGAAGCAATGTGGAGGAAAGAGGTCTACTAAGAACTTTACCTGTCAATCATCTCCTGAGGTCCCTGGTCCATCCCCATTCCTTCTCTCTCTAACATCACAGCATCCAAAAAAGCATCTTCCCAGAACTGCATCTGGTCCCACAAAGTTGAACGCTCTTTGCCTATCCAACGTATACAAAAATAGAGCATTTATTCCATTTACTCCAGTGAAATACTTTAATTCTTGTTCCTTCCCACTCTTTGAAAATACCATAAGCCAACACACACACACACAAAAAAAGGTTGCTTTTAAAGGACAAGCAATATCACAACTGAAGAAAAGTGTAAAAGAGAAGACAAGACATATCTCTCATTCTAGTTCAGGGCATAATCTTTTCAAACCCTTACACAAAAGTACCTCTTATCTCTATTCTTTGAGGAATATATCTTCCTCCATATACTATTAACACTGCCCAAAAGACATAGGAATATCTCACACAAACACAGATCATGGCAAACACACAGAGAAGTGGAAAGGTAAGATTATTACTCATAGAGAAGGTTTCCATTGCAGCATCCTCTAACTGGTCCCAAACAGATCCTTTATCCCTACCTGCACCATTCCAAGCAGGCAGGAACGATAAATGGAAAGGATGAAAAACACAGGAAGAGAGAGCTCTTGATTAACAGCAAGTCCAGATGAAATGCATTTCAAAAAAGCCAATATACTCCCAGTTCAAGGATACACTCAAAGGCCATTAGTATTGAGTTTAGTAGCCCTCTGTTCAATGACTTAAGCTGAAAGATCTTTTTTCAAGATCAGTGGCACATTTTAGCCTTCCATGCATAGCTAAGTAAGTTCCTTCTCTTTTTGCAACAGTTTAAAGAACTCATATTCAAGAACAGCAAGACACTTGGACAAACTACATTTTATGGAAACTACACCACTCACACCCATCTCCTCTTACTCTTCTTCGATCTCCCCAGCAAAACTTTCGCTTTACTCTGAATGGCCTGATGCACCCCCCCATTCTACCAGTATCCACAACAGTAAATGGTTAAAAATAGTCTCTAAGACTGTAAAAATTCCAGTCTGCCCCAGATCTGACTCCACCTGAACTTCAGTCTAAAAGATCCCCTCCCTGCAGAAAAAAATAGTTTACCCAAAAGTCCTTCATAGAGATAGACACGTTGATTGCCATCCTCTGGACCTCTCCCTGGAGTACTGCCTTTGCCGTCTTTCACAGTCTGCTTCAGGTTGTGAGACTTCGCCTGAAAATCACAGAAGAGGTGTCAGACAATTTAACTGCATCCTGCAGGGCTGTTTCTTGCAGTCCACTGTTGGACTTAACAGATGCAGTTTGCCAGCTGTACTTCACAGATGCTCCTCCCACAAATGTTCACAAAACAAATACATTACTCTGTTCAAAGAGCAAGGTAATATACTTAAAAGTCCAGAGCCAAAGGAAAAACATGAGAGACAGATATAGAAATTGAAACACAGAGGAAGCAAAATGCTTCCCTGAAGAAAAACTGAGGCAAAACAAAAAATGCAAATCCCAGACTAAAGGAAAGAACTTAAACCTCTTCTGTCATCCCCCATACCTCATGCTTATTTAGTAAGTTTGCCCAAATTCTAATAGCAAATCTTTCCCACTGTTTAGGAAATAGCTGAATATCACTGTCATTGTACAGCTTGCGAGGAATGGAGGAAGAAATAGGCAGCCTTCTCAGGACTGCAAAGAAAATAAATATTCACAAGCAGAGTAAGATTCTCACATTCAGACTTTACAGGTTTTTCTTTCATTTACCATTCATAAAGGTACGACTTTAAGCAAATGATTACAGATCATCTAGTCTGAAGAACTGTGTGCTGGGACTATCGGCCAACAGGAACTGTGACAATAAAGCTGGCCCAGCTATTTCTCTACCAACAGGCAAACTATGGTGAGATACTTGATATTCATCGTACATCATGTACACCTATCATCTTTGTTCTAAATCGGTTGCAATGGTTCTTAAAATTCCATTTAGTTTCATTAATCAAGTAGAAAAATGCAGAAAGCCAAGTGTAGTTTTTTTTAAAAAGTCTAACTCTTTAGTAACTGAGAAGACACCCTTTCGCAGCTAAATAAGCAGACATGGTTACATCATTTTCATGCTTTTAGAAGAAATCTGCAATGAAGCACAATGATTTTGTTTGTTGCTTAAAATTAGAAGTAGAAGCCCTGTAAAGGCTTTTACAATTTTATCAGAATTATAAAATGACAAACACAGTGAGACCAATCTTCAAGCGTTGCAAGTTGTTTTCATATTTGGCTGACAGCTTGGTTTAGCTAAATCAAGTATAATTATTTTCTTGGTAAGATGTATATTAGAGGTTATACCCAATAATCAAGGACTTTAAAAACCAAAATGAACAAGAAGTGCATTTAGTTTTACTGCATACAGATATTCCAACTAGGAAAATATATTTAAAATTTATTATTACACTTCAAATAGCACTAAAATAATGTTTTAAAGAAACAGAACAGCTGCTAAACCTACAATGGGTCTTCCCTTTCCTGTATCAAACAGCTGCTCCTAAGAAACAGGGGAATCTGTGCCTCTTAGTTAGGCACAGTCGAACAATGCCTATCAACGTTGTTTTGTCTCTAAAGGGCAATTAAATGTCCATTTCGTTTACAGAAATATTGAAGGAGGGGGAATTAAATATTGCTAGAGCCTGTAACATGGTAGGAGATGCAAATCTACTATTCTCAAAGAACAATGTATTGCACAGGAAATGAAGGTATGTGGATACATATAAAATTACATCTTTAATATTTTAATATTGTAAGTCACTGCTGATTAACCCTTAGAACAGAATCAGAGATCCTCTTCCACACATGCACACACATTGAAATGATTACTGTACAAAATTTGATTAAAAACAAAGGAAAGAAAAATAAAAAAGGGAAGTCTGCAATGCCCTTACAAAGATAGAGCTAGTAGCAGAGTTTGTCTCAATTTCACTGTCTGACACAGCGCCTCTCGATCCTGTCAAATTGCCACCATTTTCCACACTCGGGCCATCACCAGCATTGCTACTCAAGTCACTGTCTGCTCCTAATGTCTCTCCAGAACTGTTACTAACCTGTGGAGAAAAATAAAGCAGTTACCCTCAATACACAAAAATACTGTGGATACAAAAGTTGTAAAATGTTTCTTTTTAAGGCACAAAATATGAAGCAGTACAACTGAACGCCACATGTGTCTTTTATCCTTCCGTAACATTATCTTTTCATCAAATCCTACTCTGCAGGAAAAGATGTAGAGAGACTCAAAAAGCCTTTCAGAAAAATCACAGAACTGTTTAGGTTGGAAGGGATCTGTTAAGCTCATCTACAGACAAGCCCCTCCCGGCTCAAGCAAAGTCAGTTAGAGTGAGGACCATGTCCAGTCAGGTTTTTAAAATCTCCACAGACGGAGAATCCACAGCCTCTCTGGGCAAACTGCTCCAGTGTTCGACCACCCTCAAACTAAAAGTGTTTTCTTGTGTTCAGATGGAAATTCCTGGGCTTTAATTTTTGTGTTGACTGCCTCTTGTCCCGCCAGTGGGTACTACCAAGAAGAGTCTGACTCCCGTGCCTTCATTCCCTCCCATCAGGTACTTCTACCCATTGATAATATCTCCCCTGAGCCTTCTCTTCTCCAGGCTGAAGAGTCTCAGATCTCTCAGTCTCTCCTCTCATAGAAGATGCTCCAGTCCCTTAGCTATCTTCATGACCCTGAGGTGGACTCACTCCAGTAAGTCCTTATCCTTGTACTGGGGAGCCCAGAACTGGACATAATATTCCAGATGCAGCCTCACCAGTGCTGAGTAAATCGGAAGGATCACTTCCCACGGCCTCCTGACAATTCTTTTCCCAATACAGCCCAGAATACTGTTGGCCTTTTCTGCCACAAGGGTGCGTTTTCCTGTTTCCATTCACATTCCTCGCCAGGTTCAGCTCTGGGTCCATATTGGCTTTCCTAGCCCTGTCCCTGCAAGATGAGACAGCAAGTGTCACCTGCCCCTGCTTCCACCTCTCGTATACCTATTTCTTATGTCTGAGTTCAGTTAGGAGCTCTTTGCTCTTCCATGCAGGCTTCCTGCTGTCTTTGCTTGGTTTCCTGCTTGCTGGGATGGACCTTTCTCAAGCTTGGAGGAGGACATACTTGAATATCAGTCAGCTCTTTTAGACCCCTCTTCTATCTGGGGCAGCATTCCATAGAATGCAATTTCTGGGTCCATTAGAGAAAGACAATCAGAATATTATTCTTCTTCCAGGCTTGGAAAAGATCATGGAAAGCCACATATTCACAGGTATGCAGCAGTTTAGAGAGAAGAAAAACCAGTAACAACTATAAAAAGGAAAGTTCCTTGGCTTTTGTCCCTGGAATATGCCATATTAGGTAACATATGGTATGGAGAAGGCTCATTCTTTTTTTACTGAATGCATTCCTGCTACCTTTTCCCTCTAGGCCCTGTAGTTCACCAGAAAGCAAGCAAACATATTTTGATACGATTCAAGTGGTTTAAGGTAATCAGAAAGTTTGTTCTTGTTTTTAGTGCATCAAACAATCTGCCTTTTTTGCTCTCAGGTTGCATTTTTAAACTTCTATTCTTTTTCGATGGTTTATACACATCTAAGGCCTATTTATAAACTTATTGCAATCCACCAGTTCAATAAATACACTAATATGTAGGAATATGTAACAGCAACAAGCACCATATATGAAGGATGCAATCAGCTAGTAAAGCACTATGTACATTCTGTCTGACACACATGCTTGCCACCCACTGGGAGGCCCTGGAGAAAGAACTCATAGATATACATTATGCGTGCCTGACAGTATGCAGCCATACCACACAAAATGTAGGCACGAAATGCCCTCCCCAACTTCAGCAAGCAGTGAATCACATCAAGATTTCACTTTGGGCATATCCTACCACTGTGCTAACTTCAGAATCCTGGCTTGTACTTCGGACCATAACTGCTGGTCCTCCACTGGGAACAGAGTCAAAATCACTCTTCTGCAATCAAAAGATATAAAGGACAGGAAGAAAAGTCACATTAGTTTGCATCATAAGGAGAGAATGTCACTTCCCATTCCTTTGGGTCTTGAATCACATGTCTTATGCTTCCTTGGTTTATTTAGCCAGCCAAACAGAAACTACTGCCTGCTTGTCAAAAAGATCATGGGGTCACACAACTGAGGAGTTCACAAAGAGGGGAAGAAATTTTACTGAATGAGCCTTTCAAGAATGCTCAAACACTAGAAGTCTTCCCACAATTAAGTAGTGAATAGAAGAATCCTCTCTCTTACCACATAAATATAGCAAGCATAGGAGCCACTGACCTGAGAACCTGAGGCCAAACTAAGACCACTGTCTGCACTGATTTGCGATTTTTTCTCCTCCGTTTCTCCCAAATCAAAGTGTTTTACACCTTCTGGCCCTAAACAAAGGAAAAAGTAAATCATTAATACATCAAGAAAAAACAGTATGGCAGAAAGCAGATGACAGACTGAAAGCAGGAACAGTACCAAGAAAACAAATTTGCTTTCTCATTCCTTTGATTTTTTTTTATTTTTTTTTTTAATTCCTTGATACTGTAAACAACATGGCCAGCAGGACACATCTGCCATTCTTCAAATGTTAGTTTGAATTTCAGATACTCCAAAGGCTTAGTCCAGGAGTGACTACCACTAAACCATCACTTTGTTAGCCATTCAAGATTGAAAAGAGGACAGACAAAGGTCAAGTAGCTTCTAGTTACAATAACACATGCAGAGCAGCTGCCAGTCAACTCTAGGAAGCCACTTGCTTTATTCTTGGTAAAATAAAGGATATGTATTTACTGAAAGGGAGAATCCCTTTTTTAAACAGCTAATTTGCTTGAAGTATTGGACTGACTTTGTTAGGCTGCCCACAACAACTACCTAGGCAAAAATCAGGCAACACATGATAAGAACATAAACAGCGATGACTGGTGTTACACCAGTAAGAATTTTGAGGAAGAAGCTTGTGTGATGCTGTACTTCACAACATTCCCCAATTGCATTAACAAATGGCTCTCCAGAGTTGGCAATCACATGTCAGTAGTGAGAGAGGGAACCAGCGAGCCTTAAGTCATGCATTCATTAACCCGCCGATCCGAAAACAAAAAAGGGGAAAAAAAAGCATAAAGAACTTTATGTTCAATTTCCCATGCAGTTCTAGAATCATGTCATCTATTGTCCTCTGATGCAATGGCAGAAGGAAGGGAGAATGATGGAGAGGTAGAGCCTGAAAAGAAATTTGGATAAGCACTGAACAAGGTAAATAACGAGGCAAGAAAAGAACGTGTTATAGACAGTGCACAGAATGTCACTACTCTCAGAAAGGGGAACAGACTGAATGCAATAATTCTGCCACATCCATATCTGCCAACTATTCAGTAACAGAAAGACGTGATCAGCAGCTGGAATATTTTTATTATATACCCATGACTATATCCAGTATCTCTAAGCAAACAATGCCACTATCTCTTACAACCACTGACCACAACCACCTGGGAATTATGAACATGTTTGTATTACATGTAATATTAGAGAGAGAGAGAGAGAGAGAGAGAGAGAGAGAAGGATAATATACAAAGATTTGCGGGAGTGAGTTTGAGATGGTATGTAAACTCATGAATAGCAAAGCCATAAGCGGGCTGTGCAAGCCATACTAGCTTACCAATTAACCACCAATTCTCCACGTGAAGTGTTTTACAGAAAGTGTTGTTTATTTGTTATAGTATACTGCCTCTAAATCTATATGCCTTAACTACTGTAAATCAAATCATCAAAGATTCTAACTGAAAGTATAAACAATATTTACAAAAAAAAAGAAAAATAACTAAAAGTATCTTTTCTAAGAATTTTGAATCTTAGTTTCCACTGAAATACACACTGCTCACTTCTAGAGATCTATTTCCACTCACTCAAATGGCCACCATTTCTAGTTCTGAATAACGATGCAGCAAAAAGTTTTGTATCTCCTTACTACAGCAAGAAACTTCAAACTAAACTTCAGCTGTATGTTTTAAGCAATTTAACAGTTCCCTGTCCCAACACATAATTCAGATATATTACCGGCAATTTTAAGCAGTTCAGGCATTTGACAGCTGTGGGCAATACTGGTAACTAAGTTTAAGAAGCACAATAACCACAATCACATTGTTGTCACTATCAATTTACAGGCACTTACAAACCTCCCCTTCCTTTCTTTGTGGAGTTCTATGTCTAATATACATAAACCACCAAAACCTCAATTTATCCCTCCCAATGTGGGCACCTACCGGAAAGGCCCAGCTTGGGTGAGCACGCGTGTGCATGTGCTATCTGATGGTCTGTCTCACATCCACTCCTACCTCACTTAAATGTAGCAAGCTGTACTGCAGAGGTGCCCCATTTGGCCCTTTCTCTCTGAACTAACTCCAGATGCTCGCTCACTTAACTGAAGTATTTAACTGAGGAGCCTAAAATTCCTGTAGCAAATCCAGGTCTATTCAGAACGTCAGGAATTTTCACCCATTCATCTTAGCTATTAATCCTCTCCAACCTTCAGTCTGTAAAAGGGGCACCAGCTCTGCAAAGTAGAAACTACACTTACGGTTAGGAAACACCCACCACATCATGGTTATTATGAACTAGCTATTGTCCTTATGTCATATGTCCCTATTCACAATAGTGATAACCAAAAGAGCAAAACCTTGTACTACACCTGCAGATAATACTTAGTCAATATTTTATTCAATATCATATTTCAATAGACATTAATATTTGTGTAGATTTAGACTACTATTTGGACTCTGAAACAGCCTCAGACTATTTCACTCTCCTTTAACAAGGGATATAAAAAACAAAACCAGGTTGATTCCTTATTATAAGGCTATTCTCTAACAGCCATCATTAAATACAATTCTTAACATACACCTTCTCTCTCCCCCTCAAAAGTATTTCTTGGTGCAGACTGACTGCAGTCATAAACTGTTCATGGCTGATGCCAGGTAACAAAATTTGCAATCCCACGGCTTGAAAGGACAGCAAACTCTTCATTCCAGTAACATTCAATCAATCAACATATTCATGTCAAAGACTTGTTAAGCAGAACTGGTCTTTAATTTTTAAGAAAGGAGATGGAATATCTTAAAACCCTTCCATATATAGCTGATATGGTGATGATGCAGAATATCTGCTTACCCTTCTCTGAAGGAGGCAACGTTTAGGGGAGGAAAAAAAATAAAGAAAAAAAAAAAAAGAAGCGACATTTGAACACAATTTCCCCAAGGCAAACTGATCCGTTTGGTCTCCTCTATGATGCAGGCCTTCTTGATAGACCTTTGTTCTTGTTAGCATAAAAACTGTGTGCCATAGATGCAAGCTCACCCTGCACCTGGGGAGTTGGCAGTTATGGGGAGGCTGGAGGAGTCAGTTTCTACGTTTTTTAATTTTCTTACTCATTTTTTCCAAAGATTTTTGCTTTTTCACTTCCTGGTGCTTGTTCCACAATTCTACCCAAGATGCATTGAAAGCAGGAGAGAAAAAGAAAGAGTCAGCGGCTGGTAAGACAGGTGAAAATGGGGAAAAAATTTGAAACAAAAACCCCACCCCTTCATCTCAAAAAAAAAAAAAAAAAAAAAAAA